>JAEEGH010013121.1_pt1 | contig 18453 bp, 19 predicted proteins | sample 9134181 | NCBI WGS metagenome assembly JAEEGH01 (sample SAMN16246544, study PRJNA631951) | gut metagenome | biome: gut microbiome; feature: rumen; material: DP-attached | host: Bos | place: Iran: Karaj | collected 2018-10 | reverse complement strand
TTCTGACAATTCTCCCACAAGTCATGATCAATTGTTTTAAATAAGTTTAATGCTTCCGTATGCCAATACCACCATAGATTATAAGCGAGCTCCTCCAATCTATTAATTCTTTCCGGCACCTGCGGAATTACCGTAACTTTACCAAATAAATACATATTTAGCTCCTCCTATGTTTAAAATCTGTCACGTTTATTTTATGATATTAAATTGGAAAAATCAATATTATTCTTCTATTTTTATAGGAGAAAAATTAATTAAATCACAAGACGTACAAATAAACTGTATCCCGCCTTTTTCATAATTTAAATTATCTATTTTTCCGTGTAAATGTCCAAATATACACTTCTTAACGTCAAAACTTTTTAATATTTCAACATAATCATCATTAATTCCAACGTTATAATGAACCATCGCTATAATATCTTTTGCGCCAGAATTTTTACCCAAAGTTAAAGACCTTATAAGCCTTTCCTTTTCTCTTTCATATATTTTTTTGTCTTGCTCTATATCAAATTCTTCGCTTCCTATTTCCCATCCACGAGTCCCACAAATTGCAATATCTTCTATCATAAAAAAATTATTATGCAAAAAATTTATACTATTAAACCCATTTTCCTTTTTAAAAATCTCAAGTTTATTTAAAGTTCCCCACCAATAATCATGATTACCTTTTATCATAATTTTATGCCCAGGTAATTCTTCTAGGAATTTAAAATCTGGAACAGTCTCCTCTAAATACATTCCCCACGAAAAATCTCCTGCCATAAGAACTGTATCGGTAGGTTTTATATTGTCTATCCAATTTTTCTTTAATTTCTCTTCATATCCATCCCAGTTTTTCCCGAAAACATTCATTGGCTTGTTTACCCCAAACGATAGATGGAAATCAGAAATTGCCCATATTGCCATACTTTTAATACATGATATTAAATATCATGACTCCTTTCTACGTTTATAACTTTATTCAAATCTCTTAAATTCATAATTTATACTTTCAAAATATTCAATAACACTAGGCAATGCATCAGCTGTTTTTTGCTTTCCATAGGTATCATGCATAATAACAACTACATCTCCCTTAGCCGGTTTTGTATTTTTTACTCCTTCTAAAATTTGCTCTGCTGTTTTAGTCGCTGTTCTAGAATCATAGCTTTCGCAATTCCATTTTACAATAGTTAACCCTTTCTCATCTAAAAAATTTTTATAAGACTCACCTATTTTTGTACCATAAGGAAGTCTAAAAAATTTAACCTTCTCTCCTGTTATTTCCTCTAGTGTATCAACACTATCATTAATTTCTTTTTTAAAAGCTTCCAAAGAATTAAACATCGATTTTTGATGAGTATAAGAGTGACTAGCAACAGTATGACCTTCATCAAAAACTCTTTTTACCATATCTGGATTTTTAGCCGCATAACTTCCTATCATAAAGAAAGTAGCTTTTACATTATATTCTTTTAACGTATCTAAAATTTGAGAAGTAATAGCTGGGACAGGTCCATCATCAAAAGTAAGGTAAACTACTCCATCATATACCTTAGTAGGTTCTGGCGTAGGGGTTGGTGTTGGCTCTTCTTGTCTAAAAAGTTCACTCATCGTTTCATCAGTATTTTCGACATCTGGTGTAAAAGTATTTATATATGCTTTTTGAGAAATAACTCCTATACCAACACTCAATAAAAGTACAGCACTTATGCAAATTATCAAGATCTTTTTCATATCTTTCATTCCCTTTCATCTCCAGCTACTATATTTTCTTCCTTGACTATTGCCTTTTTCCAAATAACGTACCCATAAATCGAATTTATAAAGTAAATTGTCCACATAGCAAACAAGTCTATATTATAAATATCTTCAAAACTTTTTGGTAAAAATAAAATTATCCCCATAAAATTTGAAATTATAAACAACATCCACTGTTCAACATACTTCTGAGTCATTAAAAACATTGCAACGCAAACACATACCGATACAACAGAATCTGCTAATACATTCGTTCCACCCAAAATCTGTTTAGAAAATACTGCAAATCCAATTGTTGTCGCTATCATTAATAATATACCTAAAATTCTCTCTCTTAAAGAAAACTCTTTTACAGCAGCATTATTATTTTTTTCTAATTTGCCCCAATGAATATAGCCATATATTAAAATAGGTAAACTATACAATAAATTATATAATGTACTTATATATAGACCTTTCTTATTAACTGCTAACGCATACAAAAAGACATTTCCCATACCAAATAAATATGCTTTCCTATCTTGCTTTGCTATTAGTATTACATAAATTACACCTAGTAGTGCCGATACATCAGATACTATTGAATAAAAACCTATTTCTTTGACTATGATATGTTTATATACTATCGTAGCCAAAACAACTAAAAATGCAAAGATTAACCAAGCGATTTCGCCTTTTTTCCATTTATTAACCAATTTCTCAACCTTCTCTCTAATAAATGTATTCGGCATTTTTAATAAAAAAAGCAACCGCTTTTTATTAAAAAGCGGCAGTAATTTTTTACTAATTTGCTAATCTTAAATATCTTTCAGTAATTCCAAGCATTAATTCTATTTCGCCTTTTCCAATATTAAGCTCTCTTGCAATTTCTGAAACAGAATATCCTTCATTATATAGTTCCTCAATTTCTTCTTTTCTACTATGAGTAACCATTTCACTAATATTTTTATTTGGAAATTCAACTATATTTTCTTTCTTAGTCTGTTCAAATAAATTCTTACATTCAGTAATTTTCTCGTCTGCTGCTTTAACCATACCATTTAATTCTTCTGTTCTATTGCCTATTAATTCTGCAACATAATCAGAAATACTATTTAATTCGTTAACCATATCACTAGAAGAATTAATTAATTCATCCAATTCACTTTTTTTCTTCTCAAGGACGTTAATCTGTACCTTCATCCATTTTTTTACGGAACCCATTCTAATTGTTGAAATCACAAAAAGTATCCCTGTAATTATACAAAAAAACATAGCATAAACCATTTATAAATCCTCTTTTCTTTGGTATCTTAAAAATCAAACTGATGCATCAAAGTGACGTCCAATATTGTCTATTGGTTCAAACTCCTCTTCTTCCTCTTCAGATTCATCATCTCTTTTTTCACCAGGTTTTGATTTGTTTTTCTCTTGTTTATTTTTATTTTTGTCTTCTTCATCAACATATATTCTCTCTGAAGAATCTCTTTCATGTACTTTCTTAGTATTTTCTTCTTGCCTTTGAGTTTCCTTTTCAGAAACCTTTTGCTGATCTGCAACTGCTTTATGCAGCTCTGTGCTATGCTTACTAGCAAGTTCTGTAGTTTTAGTTAGCATAACCTGCATATCTACCGGAGAAATTCCCATAAAATCCCCTCCATAGCCATATTATCTAATCTAACAAAATATTTTTTTGTCTGCTAAGTTTACCTTTTAATCTAAGTATAGCCTTTGTATGAAGTTGAGATATTCTAGATTCAGATACATGCATGATTGCACTAATTTCCTTTAAAGTCAAATCTTCATAGTAATACAATGAAACTACCAATTTTTCTTTTTCGGGTAATAAATCTATAGATTTACCCAAAATACTTTTCAATTCATTTTTCTCCATATAGCCTTCTGGCTGCATGTCCCGGGAAGTCTCGCGAGGAGAAACCCCATGATCATAGTTTTGCTCTAAGAATTCATCTAGAGAAACTAATGAAGAAATATTTATATCATTTAACATTTTACCAAATTCTTCAGGAGAAATGCCTAATTTTTTAGCAACATCCTCGTCTGTAGCAGAGCGTCCAAGTTCGTGTTCCAAATCGGAATATATTTTTTCAAGCTCTTTACTCTTTTGACGAAGAGACCTAGGAATCCAGTCTAAATTTCTTATACTATCAATAATCGCACCACGTATTCTAAGTGAAGCATATGTTTCAAATTTAACTCCCTTATCTAAATCAAATTTGTCGATAGCATCAATTAAGCCAAACACTCCGTAACTTACTAAATCTTCATATTCAACATTCCCACCAAAATAAACACCAATACGTCCAGCAACGCACTTAACTAATGATGCATATTTTAATATGAGTGTCTCCTTAATTTCAGGAGAACGAGTTTTTTTATATTCGTTCCACAACTCAACATCTTCACTGTTATATTGTAGTTCTTCTTGCATCTCTCTCCCTCACATTCACTTAAAATTTAAGCTAATCCTACCATTTATATTCTCTAATACTACATTGTATTTAAAAAATCCTTCTTAATTTACATCATTTGATGAAAAAAACTTATTAAAAAATCCTTTTATGCCAGAATTTTTTCCAGAACTTGTAGGCTCTTGCATTATTTTCTTTGCTATTTCATTTAAATTTTTACTTGCTGTACATTCAGGATAAATCACAGCAAAAGGCTTTTGTTGCTTTACAGCTTTAGATACAAACGGATCATTACTAATATACCCTAGAAAACTTAATTTAACCTGTAAAAATTTCTTAGCTACATTATTTAGTTTTTGCATAGCTGTCTGTGCTTCTATAGCCGTTTCAGTTTTGTTTACTAGAAGGCGTATGGTTTTATTTTTATTTCTAACTCCAATTGCCTTGATAAGTGCATACGCATCTGTAGTTGCAGTAGGCTCCGGTGTAGTAACCACAACGACATCATCTGCTGCCATTGCAAATCTTAATACATTTTCAGAAATTCCAGCACCTGTATCTATTAAAATGACATCAGCAATCTTATCTAAAAGTCCAATATTTCTAACAAAATTTTCTAATTCTAACTGGCTAAGTCTTGTTAATTCTTCAACACCCGAGCCGCCAGAAATAAATTTTACTTTGTTAGGTCCTGTTGTTAAAACATCCATTACATTTTTACCATTTTTTATTATATCTACTAGCGAATATTTCGGCATTATTCCTAAAACAACATCAATATTAGCCAATCCTAAATCGGCATCAATAACAACAACTCTATAGCCTAATTTACTTAAGGCGATTGCAAGGTTTATTGTAACATTTGTTTTTCCAACTCCACCTTTACCGCTTGTAACCGTAATTACCTTTGCACTGGTTTTTAACGATTCGATAGAGGTTTCTATATTATCATTATTAACTTTATTAACTATTTCTCTAAGTTTGTTAGCTTGATCTCTCATTGATATTGCTCCTCTATATAAGTAAAGTAAAGACTAACTATTGCCTAGCAATTTTTTTGAAATGCTCTCAACATCAGCTATTTCAATATCATCCGGAACGCTTTGCCCCGTGGTGACATATGAAAGTGGTTTCCCTGTAAGCTCTCTTACATTTAATAATACTCCTAAAGAAGATGTTTCATCTACTTTAGTAAAAATCAACTTATAGTTATCTACGAAACTATATGCATTTATAATGTCCTTACAATCTTTAGGTTTTGTCGTAGCGCTAATAAGTAAGTATGTTTCGTCTGGTTCAGCTGCTCTATATATTTCTTTTATTTCATCAAAATGTTTTTTATTTCTATGGCTCTTACCAGGAGTATCTATTAAAATCAACTCAGCATCTGAATTTTTCTTAATAGCATCTTTCATTTCCTTAGGCGAATAGATAACAGTTATCGGGGTTCCCATAATTTCAGAATAAGTTTTTAATTGTTCAACTGCTGCTATTCTATAAGTATCTGCTGTAATAAGTCCTACTTTTTTCCCTTCTTTTATCATAAAATTAGCTGCAATTTTAGCTAAAGTAGTTGTTTTTCCTACCCCAGTAGGCCCTAAAAATATGATTACTTTAGGCTTTGAATTATCAACTTTTATTTGTTCAGATACACCTAGACGATTTATAAGTTCTTTTTTAAAAATTGCAAAAACTTCATTTACATTAGAATTATTATCAATTCCTTGCTCTTTTAATGACTTCAAAATTTCGTCAATTACTGTATCTTCGACGTCGTTTTGTTTCATATTATCGACAAATACTTTATAAATTTTTGAAGTAGTATCTTCTTGTTTAGCATTAGAATTAGTATTATTAGAAGAGTTCCTCTGCATTTCAGACATTTGCTGATAAATTTTATCTAACATGCCTTCCATATTTTTGACTTTATTTTCAAGTTCTTCAACTTTTGGATTAGCAACATCAGCCAATGTTCTAACCTCGTTTTCCTCTTCCTCAACTGATGCCAATACTTCAATCAGAGGGGCTCTTAAAAAACTAAAAAGGCCTGGTCTTTTAACCTTACGAGTATTAAGAATAACTGCATCCGTTCCTAAATCAATTTTAACTTTGTTTATAGCTTCTTGCATATTATTGGCCATATAACGACGAATTTTCATTATTTCCCCTCCATTTTACAAATATTAAGCAGACAACATTCCAATAGATTTTACATTTGCATCTGCATCTATCTCATTATAAGATAATACAACCACACTAGGTAAAACACCTTCTATCATTTTCTTAAAGTATGGTCTTAACGCAGGTGAAGTTAATATTATAGGCTGCTCTCCATTAGAAATAGCAACTTTAACCTGCTTAGTTAAATTATTTATGATATTTTCTGTTTTGTCAGGATCTACAGCAATATAGGATCCAAAATCAGTCTTTTGTACAGCCCCCACAAGCTCTTGTTCTAGAGATGGTTCAATAGTTATAACTCCATTAGTTCTATTTTTCTCTATATATTTCTGAGAAATTGACCTGCTAAGAGCTTGTCTTACATATTCAGTCAAAACTTCTGTATCTTTAGTTATTACTGCATAATCAGCCAAAGTTTCCAAAATAGTAACCATATCTCTTATGCAAATTTCTTCTTTAAGTAAATGACTTAATACTTTCTGTACTTCTCCTATAGTCATAATCTTAGGTATTAATTCCTCAACAATAACAGGGTTTCTCTCTTTAACATTATCAATAAGCGTCTGAACTTCTTGACGTCCAAGCAATTTATATGCATTAGATTTTACAACTTGAGTTAAATGAGTTGCAACGATAGAAGGTAAGTCAACAATGGTATAACCCTTCATTTCAGCTCTTTCTTTCTCTCTAACAGGTATCCAAACAGCAGGTAGTCCAAATGCTGGTTCTACTGTTTGTTTACCAGGCAAATCTCCATCTGCAGTGCCTGGATCCATTGCTAATACGCAATCGTTCTCAAGTTCGCCTCTAGCAACTTCAACACCTTTTATTTTAATAGAATACTCATACGGAGCGAGTTGAATATTATCTCTTAATCTAATAACTGGGACTATCATACCAAGTTCAATAGCAAGTTGACGTCTTATCATAACAACTCTATCAAGCAAATCTCCACCTTGTGCAGCATCTGCTAATGGGATTATACCATATCCAAATTCTAATTCAATTGGGTCAACTTGTAATAATGTAACAACATTTTCAGGTTTTCTAATTTCTTGAACTTCCTCTTCTTGAACTTGAGTTTGATCAACCTCAGCTTCTTTTTCTTGTGCAGTTTTAAAGCTATATGCAACTAATGCTAAAATAGCAGCAAGTGCCAAAAATGGAACTGTTGGCATTCCTGTAAATGCAAATAAGCAACAAACAACAGCACCTGCACCTAAAACACTAGGGTTAGTAAATAACTGATTTATAAAATCCCTACTTAAATTAGATTCTGCACCTGCTCTTGTAACGATAATACCAGTAGATAATGAAATAATAAGAGCTGGGACCTGGCTAACTAAGCCATCACCTATTGTAAGTAACGCATATTCGTTAAGTGCTGTCATTACATCTGACCCATGCATTATTCCTAAAATAACTCCACCAATAAGGTTAACAAAAGTTATTACAATACCCGCAATAGCATCTCCCTTTACGAACTTACCAGCACCATCCATCGCTCCGTAGAAATCTGCTTCTCTTTGAATATTTTTTCTACGAATCTTTGCCTCTTCCTCATTAATCAAACCTGAATTAAGATCAGCATCAATTGCCATTTGTTTACCAGGCATAGCATCCAAAGTAAATCTTGCTGCAACTTCTGCAACCCTCTCAGAACCTTTTACGATAACCAAAAATTGAACTACCATTATAATTATAAATACAATGAAGCCTACTACCATATCGCCACCGGCAACAAATTGGCCAAAACTTTCTACAACTTTACCGGCTTTATCTGTTCCTTGCCCATCACCTAATATAAGCTTAGTAGAAGTAAGGTTTAAACCTAATCGATACATCGTCATGATAAGTAACAATGATGGGAAAATGGACATATCAAGAGGTCCCTTACTATATATTGTATTTAAAAGTATAATTATAGACGCAGTAATATTTATTGTTAAAAGTACGTCAAGTACCGCACTTGGGAGTGGAATAATGAACATTAAAATAACTCCGATAATTAATATACCGACTGTAGCATCTTTTAACTTCATTTCCACACCACCTTTTCATATGTATTTTAATATTATTTCTTTCTACTAAAATATTGTATATTTTTAATTTTAAAATTTCAATAAAATATTTAATTTTGTTGTTAGTAAATTATAGAAAAATGCACAAAAAGAGTGTATTAAAATTTTAATACACTCTTTTATAATCAATTTATATTTTATATGGCAGTATTTCTAGTATAGAAAGTACTATTTAAACTATATCTGCTCTTATCTAACTCCGCAGTATCATAATCCTTTTTCCCACCTATTATATCGACCTCGACACCATAATTAGGCTTATTAATAGGTTTTAAAGAAAATCCAACTATATTATAATAAGTCCCAGTCTCAACATCCCCACCTTTTATACTAATTCTTGTTACTGTCTTGTTCGAAGAATCAAATTCATAGGTCCTTTTATTACTTTCATTGCCAAATTCATATTTCTTATTTTCATAAACTTTGCTACTGTTGACAGGAGTGGTAAAAATTCCATAAGTATTCTCTGATATTAATATAATCTTAGCCTCTTGTGTATCCTGCTGTATTATGTTCATAAGAGACGCTACCGAATTTTGCACTTCCATTTTTTCATTTATAGTATAAGCATCTTTAGAAGATGACTCTAAAATCTTCCAAAAGAAGGCAAGTACCCCGACAAGGCATGCTAAAACAATTACAATTTCTACTAGTGTAAAGCCTTTATTTTGTTTCAAAAGAATCCCTCCTACAATCTGCCATAATTTTGTTTTTCCCAATTACTAATTCCTATAAGTTCATTAATATTAACCATATTACTATTTGAATCATAAAAGTTTATAATAGAATACGTTGTTCCAGAATCATCGTAAGCAAAAGTATTAAATAACGTTCCTTCTCCAAGCGAACTACCATATCCATCAGCACCCAAATAATTGTTTATTATTACTTGAGCTGTCAAATCTTTATCTGCTATAACAGTCATTTGACCATCTATTGTCAATTTGCCAGTTACTATAATCACTCCTGTAAATATAGTATTGGCATCTCCTTTAATAGTTAGATCTCCATCGTGAATTACTATGCCATTTCTAGTAGAATTTTTAAAATCTAAAACTTTATTTCCAGCATTAAGCTTTGAAATATATGTATAAAACTCGCCATCTCTTATTTCTTTCGTACTCGTTCCAAACTTAAGCCAATCTTTAATATCATCTTTAGCTTTATCACTTATTTCCCCAGTCTCTTCAGCAACTGGTACATATCCATAATATGATGTAAATTCTTCAAATCTTGCACCTTTATTAATCATATTTGTCTGTTCTTGTGTAGTAACTGTACGATTCACTAAATTACCATTATTAAATCCTATGCCCTCCAAATATTTTACGATTGCTACTTTAAGAGTAGGCTTCCTTATTGTACTTTCATTTTTTAAGAAATATTGTCTAAAATATTGCCACTTCTCTTGGCTATCAAAATCCTTATATGACATACTACCTGTAGCAAAATTATCAACTAAACTTAATGCCAAATTTGTATCGCCTTCAATTCCCTCTTTACTACCTTTCATAAAATAAGGCGAAAATCTCATTTTCTCAACATCATATTTATTATCTGTAGTGTCAACAAGCGGAGTTTGATACGCAATATAATTTCCCTTTACTGATACACTCTCGCCAGTTTTATAAATAATAGGGTCACCATTTGTATCAATCCTATTGGTACTTTTAACGCCATCTATAAAAGCTCTACCTGCCAAATATAAATTACCTAGATTAATATTTAACCCACTAATATTTGAAGCATTTATTACTATTGCACTACTTGAATCCGCGCCCTCATCGTTTTTATCATTAAACCCAAAATAACTAGCGTTTTCATTTTGATTAACTCTAACAGTAGAATTCGAGTTGATTTCTAAATCATCTTTTGCTAACACATCTCCATTAAATTGTACACTTACTGTTCCAGCAGAACTTGGTGTTTCACTCGGCTCGCCTAAATACAAATTCCTATAATATATTGGATTGCTCCCAGAAACTAATTTAGTAGTTTTCCCAGATACACTCGCCATAATAATATCACCAGCAGTGGCAATTCTTCCACTTTTAACATTAGGGTTCTCGCTATCACCAAAGTCTTCCGTTATTTCAGATCCTCCATTAAGCTTTATTCCTACCCCATTTTCATCAATACCTGCTAAAAGATTACCATTTATAAATAATTTCCCATTTGCTAATACTTCTAGTCCACTATCAGCAATAAGGGCATAATCTAAAGTAGGATTACTGAGTGCTATCGTTTGTTGCTCAATTGAAGACATTGCACTAAGCTCTGGACATCTTATATTATAAGTTGCACTAAGATATGTAAGCGGTGTTAAGTCATTTAGTTTGTACTCACTTTTTACATCAACTTTTATACCATCATAAAGACTCATTCCAGTAGGAGTCGTCAGGTCTCCCTTCTGATGTGCCAAACTCTCACCTTGATATTTTACGGAAACTCTAAGAGAAGATGGATATATCTTTTTGCTCTCTATATCTCTCTCAAACTCTTCTCTTCCATACTTAACATTATTTGCCAAGTCATCATATTCTTCTTGATAAATTTCTTCAAACAACTTATTTTCATTCATTAATATCCTATAGTAATTTGTTTGGAAAATCGTACTACAAAGATTTTGAAGTAATTCATCATTCAAGCTTACACTTGTCATATCATCGGAATAATCAAGTATACTTATAATATCTGTATCACTTACGCCATAAATATCCATAAATCCAGCAGCATCTCCGTACTGGCTACCAATCTCACTTGATTTATATTCATTTAAAACATTTTCTAACTTAGCTTTAAGTTTTTCTTGTATGTTTGCTTTTAATTCCTCGTCAATTTCTTCTGCTGTTTTTTCCTCTCCTGAATTATTAAATCTATCTATTTCATCATATGCATCATCATAAGATTCGTTATATGAATTAATTAAAGCATCAGAAAAACTAGAGATATTAGACTGTGAATTTTGTTTTGCTTCACTAATCGCTGCAATAACTTCAGTCTTTATAATCGAAGCAATTCTATCCATAACCATCTCATTAATATATTCTGCCTCTTTAATGCTACCATCGTACTGTCTTAATCTATAATTATACATAACTGTCCCTAGAAGAGGTATTCCTATCATTATTACCAATAAAAAAACTATGACTACACTTGTCAGTGCTGCCCCTGAATTTTTTTTCATTACGATATTTAATCCTCCTTATCTACAGGGAATGAAAAACTAAATGTGTCCTTAATATCTTTATCATTCTTACTAGATATTGTCATTTTTACATCCAATAAAATTTCATCTGCACTATCTTCAGTTGAACCATCCCCAACATAATAAGTAGTTATTCGCGTCTGAGCGCTGCTAGCCCCATCTCCTTCTTGACCTTTTTTTATAGAAAGATTTTTATTCTTTATATAAACGTTTAAATCGCGAACTATAGCTTTTACAATACGTATTATTCCTTGCTTTGGGGTTCCACCATCAATAATAGAATACTCATTCTCTATAAGCAATTTGTCGCCAGTAAAAGTATTTCCTAAAATAATCGTAGGGTAATTAGCCGTATACTGTTTTCCATCAATTGGATCAACAAAAGTAGAGCCTATTCCCACACACTCTACATCATTCGTTTTATATCTTGCAAAAGCTGCACTTGCAGAAATACCAACAACACAATCAAAATTACTATAGTCATTTACATTAGGCATATCTGCATTTCCAAGTTCAGATGTACTTTCGCTAACTACCTCCAGTAAAATATTATAATCAAGATTATTATACGAGTAATCGCCTTCTTCATCTTGCAATAGCTTAACCCCGCTTAAATTTCCCTCATGTGAAACTACATAATCAGCTAAATTTACGCCATTAACTGTAAATTCTAAATAATTCTTATTTTTAAAGTTTTCAATTATATGTTGTCCAACTCTCGTAATAGAAGTTTTCAATGCAGACTTATTTTGAATTTTAAAAGAATTAGTAAACATACCAATAGTAGGAACTAAAATAACAGCTAAAAGTGCAACTGAAACAACTAATTCTACAAGTGTAAAACCCCTATTATCTTTCTTCATTATTTTTTCACCTCAACACTTCCTGTTTTCTCCACAATATTTACGCGCTTATCTTTATCACCAAAAATTGCAAGGCTAACTTTTTTATTAGAATTATTTATAACGTGTAAATCTGTTCTTATATCATCATCTTCTTCAATAACTTCACAACTTATAATATCAAACAAAATATCTCCATTTGGTTTTAAATTAACAGTAGTTTCATTCTCGCCATCAATACTATACTTTGAATAATACTTTCCTCCGTTATTTGAGAATTCAACTATTACATCTTTCTTAGAATTATCATTATCAAAAATCCTATAGTCCTGATCTGACTCTACTCCTAAAGAAATTGCCGACGCATCTGAATTACTTGGCCGTATAACCATAGAAATATCAAAATTTCTTAGCACAATTTCGTCTTCTTCTTTAATTTCTGCTTGGTTCTTTTTTATTGTATACCCAGCCTTTTTACTCTCTGCCACAGCTTCTGATTTAGTTTTTCCAAAAAAGTTTATAATTGTTTCTACTTTATATTTTCCTTCTTCCTCTAGCGATTCAATTTGAAAATCGCTAAACGAAACAACATTATCTAACTCATCAAAATATGTAACAAATTTCCTAATAGATGCCTCTGTACCTATAAAGCTCAACTTAACCGGTAATTTGCAACAAAATATTCTACCACCTTTTCCATCTGGGCCTGTTCCTTCTGTTATCTCTCCCATATCTACATTACTACTCTCAAAAATTGCAAAAGAAAATATGTCATCTAAAATATTTTTCACATTTTCCTCTACTATTTCATTGTTTAACACTTTATTTCTGGCTTCTCCTATATCTGAAATCATAACAAGCTCATTTTTGAATATCACATTAGGATTTTTTTCTTTATTATCTTTTTGCTCTACACATCCACTCAACAAAAAAATACATAAAATAATGATAAGTAATTTTTTCATAAATTAAAACTCCTTTATTCCTCCATTTTTTTGAAATAAAAAGACAATTTTAATGTTCCATTCATTTTGCCTGTTATCTCTTCTCTTCTAAAACTAATTGCATCCACTCTAACTAATTTATCGTAGTTTTTCACATAATCTAAAAATTCTTGGACTTGATTAAAACTTCCAGAAAAAGTTTTAACATACACAGAATATACATCATACGCAGCATACTCTGGATTACTTTTAACTAAAGACACTTCAACATTCTTATCTTCCCAAACAATCGGACTATTATTTTTAAAATCATTTAAAATATCAGTAAATTGAGCAGGCGTAACAGAATAAAATATACCGTTTAACCCTTCTTTTTCCACCTCAATATCGTCAATCTTTTTTTGAAGTTCTTCTTCACTAAAGCCTCCTTTTAACGCTTTAACTCTTTCTTCTTTCCTTGTATATTCCGATTTTATTTCAGTTCTTGCAGCAAATAAATTTTTCCCAATAACAATAACAGCTATAACATAAGCAATGAAAAGAATGCCAATAATTATTTCTTTCTTCTTTTTAATACTTTTTAAATTAATACTTTTTAAATTAATATCCTTAAAAGAAATAGGTTTAGATAGAAAATCTTTATTCACATTCTCACCCCTTTTTACAAATCACTTTTCAAATTTAAATCAAGCCTAAATTCCGTTCTAGAAGGGCTATAAAAAGTCCTATCAAAATCAAAATACTCCCTGAGTTTTTCATCAAATGCGTTGGCATCATTAACACTAGTAGTCGAAAAATTAATCTGTATTTTAGTATCGCTACTTACAGTACAATCTTTAATAGAAATGCCACCAACAAAATTTACACACTCTTGTACATATTTTAATGCTGCTGAAGCTTTCTCTTTGCCTGCCGGCACTTTATCTATAAACGATTTTAATGCATTCATTTCTTCTAAATTTTTATTATATTTTTCTTGTAAGCTTATCAGCTCTTGCCTGGATGCAATATACGAATCTAAACTTGCAATTTTCTCTTTCAATTTAACATTTGTAAAATTCACAATACATAATCCTAAAACCACCAATACGCAAACCAATACTCCTATTTGATATGTGACTGGGCTTATACTGTAATAAACTTTAGATAACTTCAATTTACCTTTTATAAGTTTTACTTTTTTATCATCTATCGGAACTGCTCCTAAGCAATTTTCTAACGTTACTTGCCTACGTTTTGGGGCTTTCGCTTCTTCATTAAATACAACTCTTTCAAACTCTCTTATTTTATCTGTTTCAATTCCCAAAGTTTCTTCAACAAACTCACAAATACCAGAAATTTTGGTGGCTAATCCTATAATATAAACTTTGGAAACTGGAGCTTTCGAATGTTTGCCGTTATAATATTCTATTATATTGGCCACATCTGTAAGCAACGTAGATAATACATCTCTAAATATCTCTGCTACAACATATACATCATCAGTTTCTTTCAAACTGCCTTCCATTATTACACTATTATAATCCCTCTTTATTTTTTCTGCTTTAGTCAGTGTACATTTAAAATTCTCCGCTATCTCTTTAGTTACATCATCAGAGCCAACTTTTAAAACTCTATTGTACATTAACATTCCACCAGATACAATAATGAAATTGGTGTTTTTAGATCCTAAATCTATAACTGCATATGTTCCCGCATTACTACCAAGTTCAAAATCTATTAAATTGTACAACTCAAAACCAGAAAAATTAATTGAACTGAGCGCTAATCCTAACTGCTCAGTAATTTCAAGATACGGAGTGATAATATCATTAGGTATTGCTATTATCATTAATTTACTATTATCTTCTCCACCCATCGAAACATAACCCAATGTATAATCATCTAAATCTACTGGAAATAAATCTTTAGAATTTATCTTTATAAAACTTATTGTATCCCTTTTATTCATTTTAGGCACAGCCATTTCTCTAGTAATGATATCACCAGACGAAAGTGAAACTGTAACATTTTTAGATGTTATTTTTTCTTCCTTTATCTTTTCCCCCAATTCTTTAACCAATTCATCTGATTTTACAATAACATTCTCTTCTAATGTTCCTTCAGGTGTAGCAATAATAAATCCTTTTTCTACTATCAATCTTCCTGGTGTTGGTACAACCTCTATCAACTTCGTATTGTAGTTTCCCACTTCAAGAACAAGATATTTCTCTTTTCCACCATTTATCTTTTCAAATTTCTTAAAAGAATTCATTATTATCACCACCTTTTTAAGTAACAAACAAATCTTAAGAAGTAACACAGGTTACTTCCTAACATTTACCTGTTATTTAACCTTATCATAAGCAAAACTAACAAAATAGAAAAGACTATAGAAGCAAGTCCAAACCATATTGTTAGCCCAAATATTAAGAACATAATAAGCCACGCGACTCCATTTAACAGTTCGACGCAAGGGTATTGCAAAGAAATCTTTTCTTTGCAATACCTGCATCTCCCTAATAAAATCAAGTAACTTACTATCGGTATCAAATCATACCATTTAATTTTATTGCCACACTTTGTGCAATGTGAGCCATTTACTACAATAGACTCATGACGTGGAATTCTGTATATACACACATTTAAGAAACTTCCTATTATTATTCCAAAGATAAATATTGCTGTTCCTATCATTATATACTATCCTTCCATCTACTTTTCAATATATATAACTCCTATTGAGTCTCCGTTATAACCTGCACTTGTTATACCTTCTATTGTCTCTAACCTATCAGTTTCCGTTTCAACTGAAATAACGAATCGTGCGTTTATTCCTTCTCCTATAATTCCCACGTAAAAATTCTGCTCATTTACTATTCGCTTATTTTCATCTAAAAGCGAATATGGTCTGAAATTAGGATCAATATACGCACTTACTCCTTTCGTTTCTAGATATGAAAGTTTAACTGTTTTATTTAATAATTCAGAATCCAAGAAATTTTTAAAATCTTCCTTATTATTAGGATCCGTCATATTATCTTCATACCACCCTCTAAGTGCTTTGGCTATATGCGTTGCTGATGCTTTATCTGAACGAACTTTCATATTTTTAAGGAGTTGAGGATATGTAACAATTACAATTCCCAAAAGTATAGCAAAAAGTACAATAACAAAGACCATTTCTACAAGAGTAAAACCGCTATTACTTTTAGTTATTTTCATTTTTTCTCCCTTTTATTATGGTTCTAAGTAAGCAAATCTACTTTGTCTATAAGCGTCGGTATCATCAGAAGCCATATTCACTCCATCATATTTAATATCTGTTTGAGCTGTTGTAGCAAGTGTTTTTAAGTTAGCATCAGAATTTGAATTATTAATTGCAACAACTATCTTTTCAGCCGTTCCTGTGCCTGTTAAACCAACTAAATAATATTGGTTAGTTTCTTTTACTTTGTTTGCATTTAATAATGAACTTGGTTGTAAGCTAGTATCTAAATAATTTCCTAAACTCTTAACTGCATCTATTGGTATCATTTTTTCACCAGCATCCGGTAGTTTACCTGCCGCTCCTCCAGCTATTCCTACAGTAGATCCCACATCAATTTTCATAGCTGGATCTGATTGATATTCTGTATACCATATTCTTACTGCTTTACCTATTTGAGCAGCTGTTGCCTTATCTGCCCTTACTTGCATTCTTTGTTGAATTCCTGAGAAATTAGGAATTGCAATCAACATAATTATTGCTAAAATTGCTATAACAATAATCAACTCTACCAATGTAAAACCTTTATTGTTTAATCTTTTCATATTACTTCCTCCTACAATTTTATTAAGGTTCCAAATAAGCTACCCCATCTGAATTACCATCATAAGTAACATCTGTCTGTACTAATGGATTAGTACTATTTGTCAAAGATGAAGCGGCTTTACCAATACTTACTACTACCTTCTCTGCTGTACCACTTCCTGTGAGTCCTACCCAATATGCTTGTTCTGGATCTGATGTTTTATTAGTTGTTCGCAATGAAGTTGGTAATAAAGTTGTATCAACATAATTTATAAAGTATGGTATTGTATGAATTTGCATAGTACTAGCACCATGTAAATTTGATGCGTAAGTTGCAACTGGAGTACCGGTTGCTCCGGATGGGAAACTAGGTTTTTTAGTTATTCCGTTAATTATATCATCGTCTGAAATATTTATCGGAGTTGCATTTATTTTTGCATTAACTCTCAATTGCATAGCTGGATCTGATTGATACTCTGTGTACCATATTCTAAATGCCTTACCTATTTGAGCAGCTGTTGCCTTATCTGCTCTTACTTGCATTCTTTGTTGAATTCCTGAGAAATTAGGAATTGCGATCAACATAATTATTGCTAAAATTGCTATAACAATAATTAGTTCTACTAGGGTAAAACCCTTGTTACTTGATTTTTTCATATTACTTCCTCCTTTTTATATTTAGTGCTATATATACTTAATTCTTCTTTTGAAGAAATAGGTATCAATTTTAAAAACTTAATGTGTTGTACATCGTAAACATCGGTTGTAATACTGACATTACTATAAACCCAACCGTACCTGCAAGGATTATAATTATTAGCGGTTCTAGTAACGTAGTAAGTCTTTCAGATAAATTCGCTACTTCATCATCATAAAAATCAGCACATTTATCCATCATCTCATCTAATGCACCTGTTTCTTCACCGGTTTTTACAAGAGAAATAACCATTTTGGGAAACAACTTCATATTTTGAATAGGTGCAGACAAAGATTTACCAGCGGCAACCTCATCAGCAACTTTCATAAGACCTCTCTCAACAACTTTATTATTAACTACCTTAGCTGAAAATTCAATAGCCTTAAGCATAGGTACACCAGTTCTAACCATTATACTCAGAGTTCTTGTAAATCTTGCTACTATTGATTTCAATAGAATACTTTTCAATAGTGGTATATTCATTAAGATAGTATCCTTTTGCAGCCTACCTCTTGGAGTAGATACATACTTAAATAAAGCAAAAATTCCAGAGCCCAATATCAAGAAAACAAGC
>JAEEGH010013120.1_pt1 | contig 18454 bp, 6 predicted proteins | sample 9134181 | NCBI WGS metagenome assembly JAEEGH01 (sample SAMN16246544, study PRJNA631951) | gut metagenome | biome: gut microbiome; feature: rumen; material: DP-attached | host: Bos | place: Iran: Karaj | collected 2018-10 | reverse complement strand
TGTTCTGAGTTACCTGCAGTTCGTTGCTATATTGCTGGACAAGTTTCTTCGAAGGTTTGTCACCCAGCAGGAAATGGCTTGACCAATAGTGAGTGAACGAAGGATCGAGCGAGATGACTGGGTAGAAGAGAATCTGGAAGTCGGGACGGTCGGCAGGATTGGTGTAGTGGGTGGCAGCCGTAGAGGCGAGATGCCCGCCTGCCGAACAACCTTGCACACCGAGTTTCTGGATGTTCCATTCGCTGCTGTGCTCGCGCAGAATACGCATGGCCTGCTGTACGTCGTCGAGCGGCACTTCGGGATGAGCATTAGGCAGACGGTACTTCAGCACGGCATAGACAATACCTTGCTCGTTGTACCACGCTGCGGGCAGATGCCCTTCGTGGTTGTACCACACGCCGCTGTAACCGCCGCCTGGGATGGCGAGCACGGCAAGACCACAAGGATGCTCGGGCAAATAGACCGAGATGTCGGGGTCTTGTGTATGCTCATAGTGGGTGCCGAAGTCTTTTTCGGGCTCCATGTCACCATTGCTGGTGGGGGCACCATTGGGCCAGAGTTTGATGACGAGGTCTGGTTGATAGGTTTGGGCATGGAGTCCAAAAGCCATGCAAATCGAGATGGCAAGGGTTGAGAAAAGGTGTTTCATTTTGAAGTAATAGGTAATGATGACGGTTTTATTGTATTCTACGAAAAAAAGACTATGTCGTTTACATCGATGGGGATCGATCAGAAGTTCCATTGAGCCGTGGCGATAACGGCACTGAGGTCGCTATGGAACATGTCGTGCCAATGGAGGCCGATAGAACGATTGGAATGGAATCGTTTGATTACCTCGAATCCTCCATAGAAGGGCTTGTCATCATAGTTGCTTACGCGATAGGGCATGTCCTTGGAATACCAGATCCATCGCGCTCCGAGCAGCCATTGTCGTGGCAGTGAGAGCTTGGAGGCAAGGCGAGCATCGTGATAGGTTGTGCGGTCGGCATCGGGAATTGCAGTATTCTTGATGGAGTAGATGTTGTAGCCTGCCGTGAGTGAGAGGTTTCCTACCTTATAGTAGATAGAGGTTCCGGCCTTGTAATATCGGTCTTCGTTGCTGGTGGTGTAATAGCTGCCGTTGGCTTTGACTGTAAAGTTATGTTGCGTGTAGCCGTAGGCGAGCTTGAACTGATTGACGCGTGTCTCCTCAAGGTCGGCCTTGCCACCGATGAAGGTGCCTGCGGTGTTGGGCCACAGTTCGATGAACACATCGAGGGCACTGGGGTTGGTGAACTTGCGGAAGTAGGCGAGTTGGAACTGATGGCGCGGATGTGGAGTGAACACGGTGCTTACCTGGAACATGTTGCGTGTGGAGTTCTTCGACCAGCCGCCCGAATAGCCTTTCTGGTTGTAGTGATAGAACATTACACGATCGCCTATGGTGAAGAGCAGGGGTCCACGCCTGTAGTTGAATTGCAGGTAGACATCATGGTGAAAGATGTGGTAGGTGCTTTCCTCGTCGAATGCCAAACCTGTCTCGTTGAGCTGGTTGATGCCGTAGTCCTGTATGTTGTAGCCCGCTTCGATGCCGGACATCATCTTCAATCCTTTGAGGTGGGGGATGGGTGTGTTGAGTTCGAGCAGCCAGGCGGGCAGGTCGTAGCTATTGCGGATGATGCGATGTTCGTTGTCACGGATGGCAAATTGTTCCAACGGATTGTTTTCACGGGTATAGGTAAGCATAGTGAGCAGCTCGGTACCCAGTTGGTTGAAGGTGTGGAACCACCTCGTACGGATGAGGAACATCTCTTCGCGCAGGTTTTTGCGGAGGTTTTCGGAAGGTGTGTTGGTGTTCTTGTAGCTCTGGTTGACATAGGAACGAATAACATCGCGATCGGTCAGTCGGTTTGTCATCTCGGCGTGCAGGTACTGCTGGTCCTTGTAGATGCTCTTGATGTCGGTGCGATTGAACTGGGCGTTGACGAAGACGTCGGTGTGTTCGTCACCGTAACGGATGTTGGCAGTTCCGCTGAGCTGATGGTTGGTGGCATATTGCAGGGCAGTATAGCCGTGAGCATTGTCTTCGGTTTCACGCAGATTGATGTCGATGACGCAGCCCTCGCCAGTACGACCTTTGGCGACACCCGAGTTGTCGCAAATCTGAATCTTTTGGATGATGCTGGCCTTGATTTGCGACATCAGCAGGCGGCTGTCGCCCGAGATGGCCACATTGTCGAGACGCAACTGGTAGCTGCCCAGCAGATTGTCATAGCCGCCGATGAGCAGTTCGGGATACATCTGAAGGATGCCCATCAGCGTCTCGTCGCCCTGAAGGTCGAGTCGCCCCGGATAGATGATGGTTCGGTCGGCAAGCATCTCGATGGCCGGCAGTTGTTCCCTATGGTCACTCCCGGGAGAAGCCTGTGCCTGCAAAGATGGAAAGGCAGAGAAGGAGGCGAAGAGGGTGAAGAGGGTGAGGACGTGAATGATACTCCTTTTCATAATGGTATAGAAGATGATTATACGGGTGCAAAGATAATCAGTTTTGCAGAAAACTCCAAGCAAATGTGAAAAATAATTATTTGTGTGCAGTTTTTTAGTGATTCCAGCTTCTTTTCTCAAAATAATCGTTATCTTTGCATCGTTCATCTGATTGAAGTAACAAGAACATTTCTGACAATGAGACATACAAGCATATTGATCGGACATCTGGTCCTGTTGCTCGGGTTTGCTTCGAGCCATTATGCACAGGCCGAAAGCCAGGCGAAGGCTCCGAGCCTTGACCCGAAGAAATCGGCTGTCTATACTCCGACTGTCCCTGCTGAAGAGCGAGGCATTTATGGAAGCAGGATTGGCACAGCTTCTGCTGACACGGTTCGCTATACGCAGGCTTATATCTATGAGAATGTGGCTGACCTTGCTGCGAGCACCAATCTGAAGAAGGGCGATGTTGCCATCACAAAGGGCTTTTATAGGGCTGATGATGGTGGCGGTAGCACCTATTACATCAAGAGTCGCCTCGATGCGTCGTTGCTGGTCTATGACAGTCGGCACAATGTCGTTGGCTATGCCTACGACCTGACATGGAAAGGGATGGCTGGCGAACACACGACGGCCTATCTCGATACGGCCACGCTCATCAGGCTTGCCAATGCTGAGGCCGAACTTTATGCCGATCTGGTAGTGCCGGCCAGCAATGAGGTGAACTTCCTGCAGTTGGGCGCTCGCAGAAAAACTGCCGATACGCACGAAGATAATATGCCTTATATGGTCAAGTGGATGGCGTTCCTCGATCGTCGTGCTACAACTTATGACCTTTTCCTGCCCGAAGGTGCCTATGCCTTTTCGCCCACATTGCTTCTTCGCAAGGGAGATAGTTTTTCGGCATTGGGCATCAGCATCAGGGGCCCTAAGATGCAGGCCAATGCTTCGGGTGCCCGCATCCTGCCTTACCGCACATCGCAGCCTTACATCTTCCGACTGGGATATCTGGACGACAAGAAATCCCTGTTTATGCGTGGGTGCAAGTTGTGCGATCTTGCATTCTTGACAGGCACCGAGTCGATGGTCGATATGGGTTTTGTCCCCAAATACGGAGAAGGCATCACCAAGCGTACCTATCGCTATGTGACCAAGGCTGCCTTGTGGCTCGATTGCTGTCCGTATGGTCAGTTTGATGGACTCTACTTCCAACATGTCAAGGGAACGTGCGTCCTGCTGCGTCGCTGCTACGAGAGTCATTTCGGTTACACTAATGTACGTAATTGCGGCCGAATAGACAATGTGGGACGAGCAGCTCCGCTTTTCCTCTTCGATCCACCGGGACCGAGCGATGTCTCAGCCTGCTACTTCTACTACTTCAACTTCGAGGGATGTATGGGCAACTTCTTCTATGGCAAGCCCGGAAAGATGAACTTCACGCATTGCGAATTTGGCGACATTCAGGTCGAAGGTTCCTGCCAGGGTGGCAAGGATACGCAACCCATCAAGTGTGCTTCATCAAGCATGAAATACGATAGCGACGAAGGCTATGTTCCGCCCAAGGGCAAGCTTTACAAATGGTTCATCTTCGCTGGCAGCATAGGCTTCCATGACATCATCGTCCAGTCTGTCACTGTGTCGAATTTCGGTAACGGACTGAAACGTTTTCGCACCTACCGGAGGAACAGAGAAGGAAACATCGTCGATATCGATGGCAATGTCATCACAAGCGGCTACAAGGAAGAGGATGGTAAGATATTCGCCCTCGATGCTGATGGTCAGAAGATAACCGACTACTATCGCTACTATGCCATCGTCGGTGTGGGCGACGATGGCACGCCTTTGCCCAAGACGGCCTCAGTCATCAATCTCCGGTCGGTCTATCTACAGCGACTGAGCGGCTTAAACAAGGCCGTGGGACCATGGGTGGTCTATGTCAAGGGCCGTGGAGCCTACCATAGCATCACTGTGCAGCAGACGTGGGGCCGTGGCGAATATCCCTTCTATCTTGAAGGTGCTCCTCCCATCAAATGTTCCAAGCCCGAACTTACGGTGGCAGGAGCCGTCAGTGCGGTCGATTTGATCAGGTCGGAAGAGAAGAACAAGACATGGGTCTATACAAAGGCGGGAGCTGCTACACCTTACGGAATGACCGTGAAGCGCGGCGACCTGACACAGTCGCTGGTCTTCACGGCCAAGCCTGGCAAACGATATGGAGCTCGCGTTTATGTGCCTCAGAAGGTATATGATGCCCTGCCCTCCGATGCAGAAGGCAATAAGGTCTTTACTTGGGCCAATCAGACCAAGTCACACGTCTATATTGGCAAGGAAAAGCCCGTATTGAGTGACAAGTCGAAGTATGTGGTCTCCAAGAGTGGATGGACCTTCATCAAGTTCCCCGACTTCAAACTTTCCTCGCCTCAGTCAATCTATTGGAAGGGCTCTGCATCGAACGATGGTTTTATGCGAGGAATCTACATTGACTATATATATGAATTATAGCCCTTATTTGAAGAACACATTGACACGAGAGTCAACATAACATGTGCCATCGTAATCATGGGAGATGCGGAGACGTTCGAAATAGAGTAGGACAGAGTCTCCGCGTTCCTTTTCTGTGTAGTAGATTGGACGAATGCCCTGTGCCTTCTTTCTGCGGAATTCCTCCAGATTGACCTCGAAGAAGAGGTCCTCATTATTTATTCCCGTGGTATGGAGATGCAGAATGCTGTCGTTCAGACTGGTCTTTGAGGCCGCGATCAGTATGCTGTCATTCTGATTATCGGTCGAAGATAGGATGTCATATTCGCCATTGGTCACGAGACGATGGTAACCTTCGGGGATGGTGATGTGATTGGCCGTCGTTTCGTAGAAGAAAGTTTCGGTATTATTATTTCGACTGCTTCTCCAGAGAGGCACATCATCGCTAATCCACTGAGCCGTTTGGCCCTTGTAGAAATCATTCAGATAATTCAATTGGTCATACACCTGATCGCTAACATCTTCGGGCAGAGAATTCACCCAGGTGCTGAACTCGTCCCGATTCATCGGCAGGTGTTCCGGCTGGTATTGTGCAATGGTCTCGGCCATCTTCTGCTTGAAGTGAAGCTTGACGATCTCGCAGTAGTTCATCGGCTGGGCCGAAGTGAGCAGCAAGATGGCGCCAAATGAAAGTGGTATCCAATGGATGCGACGAGCCTTGAGAATAAAAAGACCGATGCAGACGGCATAGAACCAAAGGTTGAGCGTGAGAACATACAAGCGATTGACCGTGATTCCATAGTCACCGACGCGGCGTGCAATGCCTACCGTCATTAGGATAACGAGGGGAAGAGCAAGGATGGGGAACCATCGCACCACCCATCGTTCGAACGTCTTGGATTCCTGACTGCGCATCGATGGATAAAGGAGGAATTCGACAGCAATGATGCCGAACATCATAGCGGTCACGAGCCACGAAATGGTGCCTTTGGGCAATTCCCACGAGAAGAGAATTCGAGCAAGATACCCATAGAGCACCAGCATATAGCAGGTCACTAAGGGGATGAACAGATATCGGGTTGTGCCTGTCAGGAATCGGGAGGCGATAATCGTATCATCGTGCTTTCTTTCTCCTGAAGGAACACGCGAAAGGAATAGCAGCATGGGCAGAAGTTGGCCGAAGAGGATGGAGACGATGAGGTACACCTTGGAGTCAATCTTGATGTTGAACAGGCTTTGAATGCCCGAAAGGAGTCCCTCGATGCCGCCAGTCATCACACCTCCGATGATGAATGACAGAACCAGTGCAACAATCATTCGGAACGTGAAATTCCACGACTTTATGTCATTCTTTTCCTTGTAGAAGGAAAGGAAAAGAATGCCCAAGGAGAAGGCAACATAGACAGCAGCTCGTGCAATGTAAAGAACGGCACTGAAGCGTGCGAGGTCAAGATTCCATAGGTAGATGGCATCGATGAGCAACAAGATATGCGCTATGGCTGTGACTGTCCAGACCGTTCGTTTGTTGTGGTATTCCTCATTCCAAAGCGCAAGCATCAGCGAGAGTAGGAATGCTGCCGTGCAGTAATAAATGGGCACACCACGATACTCTTCAACAATCACCATGATGATGAGTGCAATGGACAATGCTATGGCAAAACAGCATGCCGCAGGGAATCGACGTGACATATTGACCATCGATTCGCGCAACGAAGAGAATGAAGGGATGAGTGACATGGAATTGAAGGTAAGATAGGAATTATAGTAATAGTGCCTATAGTGGTTATAGTAACTATAAAGACTATAGGCACTATTTATTGAAATGAATAATTACTTGACAGTAATCCGATAGGCGCGGGTGTGAGCCACGAACTCGGTGGCATAGGCGCACTGGGCGGTGGTGATGCCCGAGAGGTACTGACCGATGCGATCGACGCGGAAGTCGATGTCGTAGGTCGTGGTGCCCTTGGTGAACCTGTCGAAGAAGATGTCGGTCGAGGCATCGCGCATGCTGACGTAGCCGCCGCGGCCATTCATCCAGCGATAGCCGGAGAACTGGGTGACGGGTTCGAAGCAGGCAGGACGCTGGGCGCGAATCTGGATGAAGTCCATGTCGCGGTCGGCAGTGATGATGACGCGGAGAGTCACCTTGTCGCCCACCTTCAGTGTCTCGGTTTCGGGATTGAAGTCCTTGCCGTCCTTCTTGAACTTGATTTCCACCTTCAGTTCGCCGGTGGTCTGGTTCTTCAGACGATCCATATCCTCGAGGTATTGTGCATAGAGGGCACCCCAAGAGATGACGGGCATTTCGGCAGCCGGGGCATTGCCCTTGATGCTGAGGTCGCGGATGGGCGATGCGGTGATGGCATCATCGACCTGGGTGCGCACATAGCCGAGCTGTTCGGCCAGGAAGCGTGTGGTGTCGATGGGCGTGGGCAGCATGCTGCTATCGATGCTGAACGAACGCAACAGGCCGTGGGGACATGCGGTGATTGGCTCACCCTGCTTCTTGTAGCCTGCAAGCAGGAAATCGAGAGCACCGAGTGTGTTCATCTCGTTGTCCCACGTCTGCGTCTGCTTCTGACGCAGGAGCCATACCTGCATCTCGTTGAGGAGCTGCTCCTTGTCGGAGCGCGACGACTGACGGATGGCGCGCATGGCAGCAAGCTGGGTCGGGATGCGGTAGTCGCGCCACGAATAGTAGGCTTGGTCGGTGGCGTAGTAGCGACCCATGCCAGGTTTCGTGATGGTGTATTCGACAGCCGACTCGAGGAAGTCGTCGGCACTCTTGGTGTGGCCGAAGGTGCGCAGTACACAGGCTGCCACGGTGCGTCCGTGGATGGTGAGGTCGCGCACGTTCTTCTCGATGTCCTTCAGATAGGCTTCGCGCATGTCGGCCACCTTCTTGCTCACCTTGTGGTCGGGTGCGAGCGAGCAGACATATAGGTAGTTGAGCGTACTGTTGCTGGCTGTGATGGGGAGTTTCTTGTTGATGCAGTATTCGTAGTGCTCGAGTTCCTCTTTGTCGAGGAAGTTCAAGCCCTGTTCGAGCATCTTGGCTTCCACATCGAGTCCCTCGCTGCCTTCGGAGTTGATCAGCATGGCGAGGTCCTCGCAGATGGCAAGCGTCATGTAGTAGCTGCCGGGCATGCCTTCGAACCAGCTCCACGAGCCGTCGCCCTGCTGCAGCTTCTGGAGGCGTGTGCGCGCCTTGTCGATGCGTTCCTGCATGAGGCGGTCGTTGAAGAGGTCGAGCATGCGGGCACGTTGTTCGGCTTCAAGCAGGGCATCGTTGACCCATGGGGATTCCTGGAGCACGATGTCACGTAGGTCGTCGTTGCGGTCGAGCTGGCTCTGCTGGTCGGTGCCGGCCTTTTTGGCTTCATTCAGGGCATCCTCGAAGCCCGGGATGCTCTGGGCAATGCGACGAGCCACGATGTTGGCATAGAGCGATGCGGCATAGGCGGTGGAGCAGTCGCGATCGGGCAGCTTGATGCCGTCGAGGGCCGAGATGACAGTCCATTCGGGACGATCGGTGTATTCGAAGAGCAGGCGTTTGTGGGTGGCCGTCTGGCTGCCCTCGTTGAAGAGGCTGCTGATGTCGATGTGCTTCTCTTGTTCGTCGCGTGTCACATAGAACGGGATGGCTTCGGTGACGTACTTCTTCGAAGTGAGGACGGGCAGGAAGTTGCGCTCGCCGTCGGAGAAGTCGCCGCTCACGCCGCTCACTTCGCAGATGAGCATCGGATAGCGGTCGTCGATGTCAACGCTGAAGGTGACAGAAGTGGTCTGTTCCACATCAACCGAGAAAGTCTGGGTGGCAGAATAGACTTCCTTTTCGGTCTCGGCATCAAGCAGACGCAGGCGGATGGTGCCGTTCAGTGCCTTGTCACCCTGGTTGATGATGCGCGAGGCAATGGAGGCCTTGTCGCCCTCACGCACAAAGCGTGGCAGGTTGGGCTGCACCATGAAGTCCTTGCGACTGACTGCCGTGGCGAGGATCTTGCCGTAGTTGACATCCTTGTCGTGGGCCAGGCCGAGGAACTTCCATTCGGTGAGGCTTTCGGGCAGGGTGAAGCTGATGCTGACGTTGCCCTTGGCATCGGAAAGGAGGTGGGGATAGAAGAAGGCCGTCTCGGCGAAGTTGCTGCGCAGCTGCGGAGCAGCGGATTCGGCACCATTTTCGCTTTGTGAGGATTCTTCAATTTCTATCAGATTATCGACTGAAACTGCTGCCTTCTTCGAAGAGATGTAGTTCATGGATATTTCCTCCATCTCCATCGGTTCGGCCATTTCCACCATGGTCATGTCGTCTTCAGCTGCGGCCATATCTACCATCATGCTCTGATGCATTGGAGCAGCTCCAAGGGCAGCTCCACGTATCATCACACGGGAACGACGACTCCATCGCTGGTGGATGTATTCGGTGAGCTCATCGAAACTGCGGTTGCGGATTGACTTGCTGGAGTAGGCGCGAGTGGCATAGACAGAGGTTCCGTAGTTGGAGCGCGTCGTGCTGTTGTAGAACGCACGGATCAGGCGCGGGAACGACAGGGAGAACGGCAGGGAGTGGGTGGCGAACTGGTCGAGTGATGCGTCGTACATCGTAGCTAATAGCTCTGCACCCACGACGGGCTTGCCGTTGGTGCCCTGGATGGTGAGTGTCCACGTCTCGTCCTGCCCGGGATAGAGGCGGTCGCGGAACGTGCTCCACGAGAGTTTGAGCTGCTTGTCGGGCTTCACGTAGGTCAATGTGGTGGATTCGCTGCAGACCTCTCCGTCGCGGGCATACCAGATGAAGAGTCGGACGCCATCGCCATAGCTGCGGTCGTAGGGAATGGTGATACGATAGAGATCGCGGCCAAGCTCGAGGGAACGACGCTCGACCACGCGGTCGTTGGCAAGGATCATATAGCCCACATAGACGTCCTTCCGACCCGGGCTGAAGAACACTTCGGCCGACTTCTGCTCCGAGAATTCATCCTCGGCTACGTAGAAGAAGTCGCCATCAAAGCGCGTGATCTCCTTTTGTGCTTCGTTTTTGCCCAGCTTACTGGGCTTGAGCGAGATAGCGGCCTTTGAGTTGAAGAACTTCAGCGATTCGGTACGGCGGTTTCCGATCTTCTTGCCAGCCTTATCGGTGGCAAATGCCTCGATGTAGTATTGTCCTTGTGCCAGGGTGGGCAGTTCGATGGGCACACCGGTCTGGAAGGTGCCCGAGTGGATGGGCTCCGAACCGTAGCGGTCCGTCAGAATATTGTAGATGCCCGTGACGCTGACATCCTCGCCGTTGGCGTTGCGTGCCTTGATAACGATTTGTTCATTGCTGCTTGCATCGTATGGATTGGGCACACTGATGCTGATGCTGAACGGCTGGCGCGAAACGGCGGTGGTATAGGTGGCACTGTGGCTTTCGCCTGCCTGGTCGGTGACGTCGAAGGTGACGCGATAGCGCAACATCTGGTCGTCATCATAGTCATCGAGTTTCTTCGGATCAAGATAGACGGGTACGGCAATGCGGCCCTTCTCGTCGGTTCGTCCTTCGCCTTCGGAGAGTTGTTCCCAGCCTGAAATGCCCCAGAACCAGAAGCTGCACTTGGCGGTCTCGATGGTATATTTGACCTGTGCATTCTGGACGGGAACGTCGGCATAGGTCTTGGCCAGGGCTTCCACCTCGATGGTGTCGCCGATGCTGATCTGGCGACCGTTGCTTTCAGCTGCCTTGGCCTTGACGTCGAAGGTGGGGCGCTTGTATTCCTCGACGCGGAAGCTTGTGCTGTTGTGGTTGCCGTCCGACACGGAGAATCGGCCCGGCAGACGATCGGTCGGGATCACGAAGTCGCAGTCGTAGCTGCCGTACTGGTTGGTCTCCACCTTGCGTGTTTCGATTTCCTTGCCGTTGGCATCCTTGAACGTGAGCGTGAACTTCTTGTTGGCTGCAACCTGTGTATTGTCGCCAAGCTGGCGATAGACGATGGCCGAGACGTGGACGGTCTGGCCGGGACGATAGATGGCGCGGTCGGTGAAGAGCGAACAGTTCAAGTCTTCGCTCTTCCGATTGGCGTTGTTTTCGTAGAGAAAGGCCTTGCTGGTATTGTTGTCGGTTCCCTTGATGCAGGCATAGGCGTAGTAGTTGCGTTCCTGGTGCGGGATGATGACTTCGCCCTTGCTATTGCAGGCCAAGAACTGCTGTTCTTTGCCCGAATAGTTCTCCACCACCACGGTGGCATTGGGAACGGGACGTCCGCTCTCGATGTCGGCGACAAAAGCCAGCGTTTCGTTCGAGGGCAGTTGGAAGAGGAAGAGGCGCAGCGAGGTGATCTCGATGTCATCGACAGCTACGCGATAAGGGGTGCGGGCAATGATGACGTAATGTCCGGCAGGCAGCGAGAGCTGGTCCTTGTGCGTGCCGCTGGTGGGCAGGTCCTGTTCGCGGCGAGCCACGCAGAGGCTGTCGTCGCCCAAGGTGTAGTCGCGCTTTTCGATGAGCTTGCCATCGGTCTTCAACTGGTTGTTCTTTTCCTTGCCATTGTAGAGACGCACCTCCACGGTGGCCTTGGTCTGGTTCTCGTAGCGCAATTCGATGTCGAACGGACGGTTGGGGAGGATGCCCGACGGGACAGCGAGGGTGCAGGTGGGGTTCATGATTTCCCCTTCGACGTTGGTGAAATAGGGTGCCAGATAGGAGCCCTGGAACTGCTTCTGTGCCCAGCGGGCAAAGGACAGCTTCTCGTCTTCGCCGTAGATGGTCTCGCAGTAAGCCATGGCCACATCTGCACCTGCCTCAATGTCCTTGGTTTCTTCGACGAGTTGCTTGAGTGTCTTAACGTACAGGTCGGAAGGTATGCGCAAGTTGTAGTCCTCGTGATTGCGCAGCTGATAGAGGTGCTGCAGTTCGGTGAGGGCGTAGGCATCGCGCGGACCGTTCTGCTTGTAGTAGGCAGCCACTTCGCCCAGAAGGTCTGCCTTTTCGCTCTCCTTCATCTGTGCATTTTCGAGCGCAAAGCGAGTGAGCAGCGACAGCATGTCGTGCTTGTAGAGGCGGCTGTCCTCGCCTTCCTGGATAAGGGGTTCGTAGCCTAATGCCGAAGCCTTGGCCAATGCTTCCTTGTCCTTCAGCGACAGGGTGAAATGTTCGCGTGACTTGGCTCTGTATTTGCTCTGCGTCTCTTCGTCGAAGTCGGAGATGTGGCTGTCGGCCATGGCCAGGTAAGCCGAGCCCATAACAGCGTTATAGACGGCATCTTCGACGAGACCCTTGTGGGGGAAGGGCGGGAAGTTGGCGATGCGGAAACTGTCGGGGTCGAGGTCACACTTGGTTTCGACGATCGTAATCCACGCCTTGGCGAGATGGGGGAAGTTCTTCTCCTTCTGTGCCTTGTTGTAGATCTTCTGGGTTTCGTCGATGACCTTGCGCGGCATGTCCTTCTGCCTGAGGGCATTGACGTTGTTCCAAAGCTCATCATAGCCTTGGCCGTCAGAATTGAAGATGTTGAAGATGTTCATGATAATAGCAAGAATGGCGATAAATAAAGGATTCCTTTTCATGATGCAGGGATTTTTAGGAGGTTAGGCAAGGATGGAAGGCATCCCCCCTCTGAGTATGTATATTAATTCTTGGCGACATTGAGCGGGTCGGAGAGGGTGGCGCCTGCCTGCTCACCCACCACCTTCGGGACATCCTCGACGGGAATGGTCTCGTAGCGATAGGGGAGTGTGACGTCGCCCAGGTCAGCCGGCTGCTGGAACTTCTCGGTATAGTGGTTTCCGACGAAGACGAAGGCCTTTGCATCCTTTTGCGTAAAGATCTTCTTGACCCCTTTGGCAAAATAGCATCCCTCAATGCGGAACTCGGCCTGGAAGCGCGGATTGGCGGCAGCTGAGTTGCCGGCACAGGTGTAGTAGTCGTTGAGCAGATGGATGGTGCCGAAACGTACCATAGGCATGCGCTGGTCGCAGCCTTCGCCCCATTCGCAGAATGCGTAGGTGACGTTCAGATTGTCCTCGCCATTTTGTTCGGCACGGTCGCTGGAACCGACGAGGTTGGTATTGGCATGGATATAGGTGCGCTCGGAATAATGGAAACGACACCACGATACGGTGATGAAGTCCGAGAAGCTGTTGATGTCAAAGTTTCCATCCATGCCGTCGCAGAAATCCACATGATCGACCCATATGTGCTTGGAGCCATGGCTGACGGTCATCAGGTCGTTGCCACCTACGTCGATAGCACCCGGCCCTTGCAGGGACAGGTTGCGAATGATGATGTTCTGGCAATTGGAAAAGCTGAAGAGACCGGCGTTGCGGAATTTCTCTTCGGGATCCTGCATCTGGTCGATGAGGGTTTGGCGGATGAAGTATTCACGGGGCTCTCCCACTGGTTTCCCGTTTGAAAGGGTTAGTTTTTGGTCGGATTTCGAGGTGTTCTGTTCGAGCACCTTCTTGTCGTTCATCAGCTGGTGAAGCTCGGGAGTCAGATAGAACTGGGTGCAGACGCGGGCGTTGTTGATACCCACGATGGTCTTGTTCTGCAGGTTCTTCAGCGACATCGAACTGCTGATGACAAAGTCTCCCTTGCTGCCATCGAGGATGATGATGTCGTTCTCCTGGATGGCCTTGATGAAGGTGCTGCGCATATCGCTGCCTGTGCTGGTGAGCGTGATGGTGCTGGGGCTGACTACGCCTTTGCCGCCTGTAACCTGGAAGTCATCGCCGGAGGTGAGTGATGTGCAGGTAGCCCAACCGAACGGACGATTGAGGTCAGCCTGTTGCGCAAATAGCGTCGTTATCAGCGTCGAAAGAATTAGTGTGAGTGATAGTAGGTGTTTCATATCTATAAGACTCGGTTTCGCAGGATAGTTTAAAGTTATAAAGAGTTAAGAGGAATCTCTCTGTTGGGTTTTCTATAGTGGCTATATTATTTATAGTGACTATAAAAACTATAGGAACTATAATAACTATAGGCACTATAACGCTTCAATAAGAAAAATCAGAAGAAGGAGGGCACAATATTATATTATATAAGGTATCCCTTCTTCTTCTGATTGGAGCAATAGGCAGGTTACTTGCCGTGGCAGTTCTTGTACTTCAGACCCGAGCCGCAAGGGCATGGGTCGTTGCGACCAACATGGGGCGTTGTTCCCATGGGTTTGCGCTGTACGTTGTTCTGTCCGTTGGCTCCGGCATGGATAGCCTGCATGCGGCTGAAGTCGGGTCGCTGGCGCTGGTCACCTGCTGTGCGGAACTGTGGCGGGAAAGGCGGTGGGGGAACAGGACGCGAAGGAGCCTCGTCGCCCTTCGTCTGACCCATGGCTGCCATCTTACGCTGGGCTGCTGCCTGCTGCATCTGCTGACGTTGTGCGGCGGCAGCCTGCTGCTGTGCAATCTCCTCGGGAGTAGGCTCGGGCAGATGGAGTTGTCCACGCATCAGCACCGAAACGGCCTTGGAGTTCATCTTTTCCACCATGCGCTCGAAGATGTGGTACGACTCCAGCTTGTAGATCAGCAGGGGGTCCTTCTGCTCGTAGCTGGCGTTCTGCGTGTTCTGCTTCAGGTCGTCGAGGTCACGTAGATTCTGCTTCCAGGCCTCGTCAATGTTGTGGAGCATGATGACCTTGAGGAAGGTCTTGCTGATCGACTTGCCGTCGGTTTCGGCAGCCTCCTGGAGCGGAACGGGTATCTGATAGACGCGCTTGCCGTCGGAGATGGGAATGATGATGTTCTTGATCTGTCCACCGTCCTTCACCTGCTCCCAGATCTCCTTGAGGCGTGGGGTGACCTTATCGGTCAAATCCTTCATGTGACGATTGAAGTTTGCCATACCGGCCTGGTAGATCTTCTCGCTCATCTCTTCGGGCTTCAGACGCTTGGCCTCCTCCTCGGTGAACGGTACTTCGACGCCGAAGTGACGCAGTACGTCGAGCTGCAGGGCTTCGAAGTCGTTGTTCATGCCGAATTGTTCGATGAGGTTGCCGGCCACGCTGTAGGACATGTTCATGAAGTCGATGAAGATGCGTTCACCCATGAGGGCATGGCGACGCTGAGCATAGACCACTTCACGCTGCTTGTTGAGCACGTCATCGTATTCGAGCAAGCGCTTGCGGATGCCGAAGTTGTTCTCTTCGACCTTCTTCTGGGCGTTCTCGATCGACTTGTTGAGCAGCGAGTGCTCGATGACATCGTCTTCGGCCATACCGAACATCTTCGAGTCCATGATCTTCGAGATTTTGTCCGAACCAAAGATACGCATCAGGTTGTCTTCGAGCGAAACGAAGAATACTGACGAACCTGGGTCTCCCTGACGACCGGAACGTCCGCGCAACTGACGATCGACACGACGTGATTCGTGGCGCTCGGTGCCGATGATGGCCAGACCGCCTGCCGCCTTCACTTCGGGCGACAACTTGATGTCGGTACCACGACCGGCCATGTTGGTGGCGATGGTCACAGTCGATGTCTGTCCGGCCTGGGCCACGATGTCGGCCTCGCGCTGGTGCAGCTTGGCGTTGAGCACGTTGTGCTTAATGCCACGCAGCTGAAGGGCTTTCGAAAGGGTTTCTGAGATTTCAACCGAGGTGGTGCCGACCAACACAGGACGACCAGCCTTGACGTATTCCTCAATCTGTGCGATGACGGCCTTGTATTTGGCACGCTTGGTCTTATATACGCGGTCGTTCATATCAATACGCGCCACGGGACGGTTGGTGGGGATGGTCACCACATCGAGCTTGTAGATATCCCAGAATTCGCCTGCTTCGGTCTCGGCCGTACCGGTCATGCCCGACAGCTTGTGGTACATACGGAAATAGTTCTGCAGCGTGATGGTGGCAAAGGTCTGCGTGGCAGCCTCCACCTTTACGTGCTCCTTAGCCTCCACAGCCTGATGCAGACCGTCAGACCAGCGACGGCCTTCCATTATACGGCCCGTCTGCTCATCTACTATCTTCACCTCATTATTTATTACTACATACTCGTCGTCGCGGTTGTAGAGTGAGTATGCCTTGAGCAACTGCTGAAGGGTGTGCACACGCTCTGACTGCTCAGAGAAGTGGTTGATGAGTGCATCTTTCTTTTCCAGACGCTCCTCGTCGGTCAGTCCTGTCTCTGCCTCGAGTGCTGAGAGTTCTGATGTGATGTCAGGTATTACGAAGAGTTCCTTATCGTTCACCTGCTTTGAGAGCCATTCCACACCTTTATCGGTAAGGTCGGCACCGTGCATCTTCTCGTCTATCACAAAATAGAGCGGCTCTATAGCCTCAGGCATACGGCGGTTGTTGTTCTCCATGTAGTATTCCTCAGTGTTGAGCATACCTGACTTGATGCCGTCCTCTGAAAGGAACTTTACCAATGGAGTGTTCTTTGGCAATGCCTTGTATGAACGGAATAGGGCAAGGAAACCCTCGTTGGTCAATTCCTTATTGCCTTCTTCGTTACCTTTTGCTATTTTCTGCTTTGCCTCAGCCAGCAGCGAGGTAGCGAGTTTGCGCTGTTCTGCCACAATCTTCTCTACCAGTGGCTGATACTCCTCAAACATCTGCACGTCGCCCTTTGGCACAGGACCAGAGATAATGAGCGGGGTACGGGCATCGTCGATGAGCACTGAGTCCACCTCGTCCACAATGGCAAAGTTATGCTTACGCTGCACCAGGTCTTCTGGCTGCATAGCCATATTGTCACGCAGGTAGTCGAAACCGAATTCGTTGTTGGTACCGAAGGTAATGTCTGCCTGATAAGCCTTACGGCGCTCCTCCGAGTTAGGACGGTGCTTGTCTATGCAGTCAACCGAGAGTCCGTGGAACATATACAGAGGTCCCATCCACTCTGAGTCACGCTTAGCAAGGTAATCATTCACGGTTACCACGTGTACACCGTTGCCTGTCAGCGCGTTGAGGAACACAGGGCATGTAGCCACCAGCGTCTTACCCTCACCTGTTGCCATCTCGGCTATCTTACCCTGATGAAGCACCGTACCGCCGAAGAGCTGCACGTCATAGTGTATCATCTCCCACTTCAGGTCGTTGCCGCCTGCTGTCCAGTGGTTGTGGTATATCGCCTTGTCGCCGTCTATGGTTATGAAGTCCTTGGCAGGGTCTGATGCCAGTTCCTTATCAAAGTCGGTTGCCGTTACCACAGTCTCCTCGTTCTCTGCAAAACGGCGTGCTGTATCTTTTACTATTGAGAATGCCACAGGATACACCTCTTCCAGCGCCACCTCCAGTTTGTCGAGCACCTCCTGCTCCAGTTTGTCTATCTGGTTGAATATCGGCTCACGCTCGTCTATCGGAGTCTGTTCTATCTTTTCCTTCAGGTCAGCAATCTGCTTCTTCAGGTCACTCACTGAGTTCTGCACGTACTGCTGTATCTCCTTGCTCTTGGCGCGCAGTTCGTCATTTGACAGTTCCTTAATAGCAGGATAAGCAGCCTTCACCTTATCTACCAGTGGCTGTATCTTCTTTATGTCTCGGCTTGACTTATTGCCAAAAATAGCCGAAAGAATAGAATTGAAATTCATATACTCGTTTAATGATTTTTCGTTAATTTGTCTGTTTTTATTTATGCTTTATGCAAAACTAAGTCGCAAATTTACTACTTTTTTTTCACTCCACAAAATAAATATGGTAAAAAAGTGGTAAGCAGGGCAAAAGCCAGCACGTTTGTTCCCTCGGCATAGGTTTGGAAAATGTTGCCCACGAGGAATATCATGAGGCTCACTAATATGGCATATCTGCCCCACTTCTTCATCACCTTCGGGAGGGCAAAAATGAAGAAAAGCGGATTAAACATAAATATCTGAAAATTAACTCTTACCGTAGGATGTTGCGAGAAAAGCATTAAGAACAAAAGTACCCCCACCCAGGCATACAGACAATAGATAACATAATGCACATAAGGAAGGGATTTTCTCAGCACAAAACACTCCACCATCACCCATACTGCCACCACAAAGAAAAATATCAGGGCACACATCATTGGCGACAACGGAAAGGTGGGCATATCGGGGTTCTGCCACTTCTTGCCTTTTTCCAAAGCCCAGAATGCCGAACTCACTAAGGGCTTCTGCGTTCCATCGGCATATACTACCTTTGTGGAGTCGAAGTCTGCTGCCAACACTCTTGGCAGGAATTCCCTCTCCTCGTAACTGGTGTTGGCATCTGCCCCTACGCCCAGTAGCAGGTCGTTGCCTTCCATAGTCCATGGATAGTCTTCATTGCCCAGATGCACCAGTTGGCGGAAGGAGCGTTCGCCCTGTTGCAGACTGCTCTTTGCTACTGGCTCTGTCACTCCATCGAAGGCGTCCAGCAGTATATCTCTCGCCTTGGTGGTACAGTTATTATAGAAATAGTTGTATCTATATACCTTATTCTCTTCTTTGGCGTTCTCCTGCAAGGCAAGCATAAACTGCAGTTTCTCCTGTGGCGACATATTCATGCGCTGTTCGTATATCCCACAACCGAAGCGCTTGTATTCTGCCAGGAAATCCTTATAGGGAAACATCTCCACCGTGTAGTCT
>JAEEGH010013119.1_pt1 | contig 18456 bp, 10 predicted proteins | sample 9134181 | NCBI WGS metagenome assembly JAEEGH01 (sample SAMN16246544, study PRJNA631951) | gut metagenome | biome: gut microbiome; feature: rumen; material: DP-attached | host: Bos | place: Iran: Karaj | collected 2018-10 | reverse complement strand
GGCCTTGAGTTGTCGCCCACATGGGACAACCGCGACAAGAAAGTGAGTTATATGGAGTGTTTTGCCCGACTGATGGCAGGTCTGGCTCCCTGGCTGTCGCTCCCCGACGACAACACTGCCGAGGGGGCGAAGCGAAAGCAGCTGCGCGAGTGGGCACTGAAAGCCTACGCCAATGCCGTCGATCCGGAAAGTCCCGACTACCTGGGATGGAAGTCTGGTGGTCAGACTCTCGTGGATGCAGCCTATCTCGTGGAGAGCCTCTACAGGGGTTACGATGCGCTGTGGGTGCCGCTCGACACGCTCACCAAACAACGGTATATCAAAGAGATTCAGGGACTGCGTCGCTACGACCCCCCCTACACCAACTGGGTGCTTTTCGTGGGAATGGAAGAGGCGTTCCTGATGTATGTGGGTGCCAGCTACGATGCTTACCGCATCAAGATGGCAGTGAGCAAGGCTGAGGAATGGTATATCGGTGATGGGCTGTACAGCGACGGTCCATCGTTCGCCTTCGACTACTACAACGCCTACGTGATTCAGCCGATGTACACCGAAATCCTGGAGATGGTCTCTGCCAAGCGTCCAAACGACAACTACCTGGTACGAAGCCACGGCGACAAGCGCAACGGCGCTAAAAACCGGCTCGAAATCGTCAGAAAGCGTATGCAGAAATATGCGGTAATTCTGGAACGGTTCATCTCTCCTGAGGGCACCTACCCCGTGGTGGGACGCAGCATCCCTTACCGCATGGCGGTTTTCCAGCCGCTCGCCCAATTGGCATGGCGAAAGCAGCTTCCCAAGGAGCTGAGCAACGGACAAGTGCGGTCAGCAATCACCGCAGTGGCGAAAAACATGTTCGGCAAAGCCAACAACTTCAACAAGCAGGGCTTCCTCACCATCGGTTTCCTTGGCAACCACCCGAACGTGGCGGACTGGTACACCAACAACGGGTCACTCTACATGACCTCACTCGCCTTCCTACCGCTAGGACTGCCTGCCGACGACCCCTTCTGGACTGCACCCTACGAGAAATGGACCTCGAAGAAAGCCTGGGAAGGCGATGACTTCCCAAAAGACCACAAATGGGACATCAACCCGCAGATACTGTATTGGGAGTAAAAATCTATAGGTACTATAGGAACTATATTAACTATAGGAACTATAACAACTATTTCAAAAAAATAAAAATCATGCAAAAAATCATTATTCTTGACTTCGGGTCGCAGACCACGCAGCTGATTGGACGGCGTGTACGTGAGCTCGACACCTTCTGTGAGATTCTGCCATACAATAAATTTCCGCACGACGACCCTGATGTGATAGGGGTCATTCTCTCGGGAAGCCCTTTCTCCGTATATGACGACGAGGCGTTCAAGGTGGATCTGAGCCGCATCCGCGGCAGATACCCGCTTTTAGGCATCTGTTACGGCGCACAGTATATGAGCTATGTGTATGGAGGCAAGGTGGAGCCGGCTGGCAGCCGTGAATACGGCAGAGCCAATCTCACCTGGTTCGAGCAGGAGAATCCGTTGTTCAAGGGTTTTGATGAGAACTCACAGGTGTGGATGAGCCATGGCGACACCATCACCGCCATACCCGACGGGTTCCGCAGGATTGCATCCACTGGCAAAGTGGAGTTCGCTGCCTATCAGGCTGAAGGAGAGCAGCTATGGGGCGTGCAGTTCCATCCAGAGGTGTTTCATTCCACGCAGGGAAGCCTCCTGCTGAGAAATTTCGTGGTGGATATCTGCGGTGGAAAGCAGGACTGGAGCGCTGCGTCGTTCGTGGAGACCACCGTGGCGGAGCTGAAAGCCCAGTTAGGCGACGACCGCGTGATTCTCGGACTGTCAGGCGGTGTGGATTCCTCCGTGGCAGCCGTGCTGCTCAACCGTGCCATTGGAAAGAATCTGACCTGCATCTTCGTTGATCACGGCATGCTTCGAAAGAATGAGTTCCGCGATGTGATGCACGACTATGAGTGTCTGGGACTGAACGTCATCGGGGTGGATGCGTCAGCGAAATTCTTCGCCGACCTGGCTGGGGTGAGCGAACCAGAGGAGAAACGGAAGATTATCGGACGCGACTTCATCGAGGTGTTCAATGCCGAGGCAAAGAAAATCACAGGCGCGAAATGGCTGGCACAGGGAACCATCTATCCCGACCGCATAGAGAGCCTGAACATCACCGGCAAGGTAATTAAAAGCCACCACAACGTGGGCGGCCTGCCCAAGGAGATGCGCCTGGAGCTGTGTGAGCCGCTGAAATGGCTGTTCAAGGACGAGGTGCGACGTGTGGGACGTCAGCTCGGCATGCCGGAACATCTCATCACACGACATCCGTTCCCGGGACCGGGACTGGCTGTCCGCATACTCGGTGACATCACACCGGAGAAAGTGCGTATACTGCAGGATGCCGACGACGTCTATATACGCGGACTGCGCAATTACAAAGTGAAGCTTTCGGGCGAAGAAGCACGGAAGGTGCTGGCGGCCGGTGTCCCCGCCACAATGACCGACGGAGTAATCGAAGTGTCGCTCTACGACCAGATTTGGCAGGCGGGAACCATCCTGCTGTCAACCGTCAGGAGCGTGGGCGTGATGGGCGACGAGCGGACCTACGAGCATCCAGTGGCACTGCGTGCCGTCACCTCCACCGACGCGATGACCGCCGACTGGGCTCACCTGCCCTACGACTTCATGGCGCAGGTGTCGAACGACATCATCAACCACGTGAAAGGGGTGAACCGCGTCTGCTACGACATCTCGTCGAAACCGCCTGCCACGATTGAGTGGGAATAAGTATTCATTTACGATTGAATGATTAATTTGAATATTTAATCATTTATCACAATAATTGTACAAAAATCCAACAAAACGAATAATCCGCTTGTTTTGTTGGATTTATTTTTTATTAATTTTGCCAAAAACATAGATAATCCGGAAATTCCGAAGAATGCGAAAAATCAGAATAATTCAGATAATTCAGAAAATTCAGAAAAAACCGGAAAGCCTAAGAGCACCCAAACCGAATCCTGCTAACACAACACATTGAGACGTTTTTGAATGGTAATTATGCTGGCGGCATTCGCTGCCAGCACTTTTTATCAGCCCCGAACCTTCATGCAGAAAAATCAAGGAAGGGCATTGACGATGACCCCATTTAAACGGCAAAACACTCATTGACTTTAATCCCAACGGGGATAAAATCCACATAAAACTGAAAAAATAACACTTTTTTTTGTTTTTATTAAAAATAATTCATAACTTTACGCATTCAAATTGCAATGAGAACACATTGTTTAAAATAAAAATAAATACTAACTAAAAACTTTACTTAAACTAACGCAGAAAACTAATTATCGGAAACATGCCATGAGTGGTCTTACCACTAAGACTGGGAGACAATGAATACGGCTTGCACTCAAGGCCAAAGCAAAGCGGCTTCCGAAAGGAAGCCCACCTTAAACAAATATGCTGTGCAGACAAGCCGAAGGCACAGCCAATTATAAACAAACAAAAACACAACTTATGAAGAAGATTTATTCCTTTATGATGTTGATGGCACTGACTTTCTTCACCAGCCTGAACGTGTTCGCTGAGGCTGGCGACGTGACAGTGAACGCTGATATCGACTTCAACGTGGCGCTTGCTGCCAATATACAGGGCACAGTGAACTCCATGTCGATTTCAGGCAGTTGCTACCTGTCGGATGTTACGGAAGACAACAAAGTGCTACGAAACGTGGACCAGACCTGCCCCGTGGTTATTCCTGAGGAGCAGTATGCGAAAGCCAAGGACGTGGTGAACGTGTCGTTCGACATGGCTTGGGGAAACAAGAATGGCATGGGTTCCGGATTCCGCCTCGTGGATGCAGATGGCGAATACATCGCCACATTCCAGATGGCACGATGGGACGGAAAAGGCACGAACGGCAACACGCTGGGTATCGACATGAGCGGGCTATATGCCGGTCAATACAACAACGCGCCGATTCTCGACCGAATGACCCATTTCGACATCACGATCGACTACAAGTCGAAAATGATTACCACTGTGGTGAGCTGTGCGAACCTCAGCACAGAGAATACATTCACCGTGGCTATGACAAACACCAATCCGATTGCCAAGTTCGAGCACTTTGCTTACGGAGTTGGAGGCAACACCGACCGTGCTGATGCGTTCGACAACTTGAAAATCACCACCACGGAGGGCGACTACAATGTTCCTACCGCTGAGTACACCGTGAAATACGTGTGCGGCGAAGAGGAAGTAAAGGAGGCTGCAACGCGCAGCGGCGATGTGGGCGATGTCATCACACTGATTGCCAACGACAAAGGAAAGTTCTACAACGATGACAAAACAAAGAAATACCAGTATGTGTCGGACGACGCGGCTGACTACACCATCGCTGAGGACGGATCAACAGTCGTGACTGTCACCTTCGAGGAAATGGCAACATTCGAATATGAGGTGAAAGCAATCATCGGCGACGAGGATGAGCAGATTGTGGAATCCGGATCGCTCTTCGAAGACGAGACCAAGTGGGTATACTGGCATAAATATATGCCGTTTGAGGACAAATGGTTTGAATTCGACGGCTCAAGCTATGGAACAGAGATAAGCTCCATGGACCCAGGCATCAATGTGGATTTCGCACCATCCGACGTTTCCTATTTCTTTGAGATTGAGGACATGAAATTCAACAAGAACCCGGCAACATCTGGTAGCGGCGAACGTTACTCTGGAGGACTCGGATATGGACATGCAGCCAACACCAACTGCAAAATCGAGAAAACCATCGAGGGCGGAAAATATAAGGGCATCCTGGCTGGTATCTCCCGACGTAGCGGAGGCACAAAAATCGGACTCTCATACATCAATGCCAGTGGCGCGCTCGTTGCTACAGGTGCTGAGTTCACTTTCACGAACACCGGTACTGAAGACGTTGTCATGACTGTTAGCGATGTGGAGATTCCCGCATGCAGCGGAATCGCGCTCGTTGAGCTCAACAATGCCAACACCGTGACATACTTCGACTATCTGACCTTGGAGAAGACCGGTGAGCTGGACAACTACACCGTGACCGTAAACACAACCGAGAACGGAACAGTTGAGCCAGACGTGACTGAGGCTAAGGTGGGCGACATCGTGACTCTCACCATTACTCCAAACGAGGGCTATGCAGCTAAGGAAGTGGCAGCTTACTACATCCAGACCACAGAGACACCTGCTGCTGAGGAAGGCGGAGAGCCTACCATCACAGAGGAGCAGATTCCTGTGACCGTGGCTGACGACTATACCATCGAGATGCCGGCACACAACATTTTCGTGTCCGCTACATTCGAACTGGCATACGCCATCACAACCGAGGGTGAGAACGTGACCATCACTACCGACCCTGCCGACCAGGCATTCGAGGGTGACGTGGTGACCATCACCGCCAAGGCTGACACCGGCTACGACCTCAAGGAGGTTACCGCTGTGGATGCTGACGGCACCACAATCGAGATTGCCGGCGACAACACCTTCACCATGCCCGCAAAGGCTGTGACCATCACAGCTACCGCAGAGGAGAAGCAAATCTACATCGAGACCGACATGACCAGCGCATTCGACGCTCTGACACAGGCTTCGAACTGGACTACCTTCTATGGCGGAGCGGCCGCAGCTGTTGGCTGGGCTTGTCCTCAGGTGACTACCAACACCGGCAAATCAGTGGCATGCTGTGAATTCTATGACGGAGCCGGCTGCGCCAACACGGGCGACATGCTCTATCAAACCGTGACCGGTTTGGCTAAGGGAACCTACAAAATCGAGCTTTACGGAGCTGCTGCATTCACATTTGACCGTGGCTTCGGATCTATGGCATTCACAGGAGATCTCTCAGTTGACAAGAGCACTGTTTACGGTGGTGAAGACGGAAAGCAAGGAGGGGCCAAGATTGAGCCATCGGAAGACGTATCCACAGGTGTAAGCCTAACAGCAACTACTTCTGAAGGCACCTACGGCGGCGAAATCGCTATCTGGTATGCGACGAACTTCAACCCTGACGGTCCATCCACCGTTGTGCTCGATGGCGTTGAGGTAGGAGAGAACGGTGAGGTGAAACTGGCTATGACCAAGACCTCTCAGTCAACCAACTGGCACGTGATTCAGCTGAAGGGCGTTACCGCTCTGGTAAATGCCAAGGATGCTCTCGCAGCAGCAGTTGCACGCGCTGAGGCTGTGGATAAGACTGCTATTCCTGAGGCTGTTGGCAACGAGCTCGACCAGGCTGTTGCAGACAACAACAAGCTGTATGACACCGCTGAGGAATATGAGCAGGCCATCAAGAACATCGACGACGCTGTGACAAAGGCTAACGCATACGCGGGCGCAAGCGAATACTTCGAGAAGATGGCAGATGCACTCGAGAATACCAACGTATATACACAGGAGGCTTACGACGCATTCTATGGCACATGGAAGCAGCAGTATGACGAAGGCACTCTCGACGAGGCTGTCATTTCAACCCTCACCAGCGACAAGGCATACCGCCTGAACGACTGGGGATGGGCACACGGCAACGACTACAACCTCGACAATGTGCTCCTGTCCGCATGGACCATCGGAGGTGAGCAGTGTGCTGACTACACCAAGGGCCTCTACATCAACACATGGAGCACTGAAGGCAACAACGACAACTCCGGATTCTTCACTCCGTTCTTCGAGTACTGGACTGGCGACGCCAACTCACTCGCAGCTAACCCGCTGACAGCCACAATGACTGGCTTGGAGGCAGGAAAAGCCTACACAGCTACTGCAAACGTGCGTGTACGCATCAAGAACGGTGCTGAAGGCGAACCTACCGGAATTACCCTGAAAGTAGGCGACGGCGAAGCTGTTGACGTTACCACAGGAGAAAACGCTGTTAACAATGACGGCACTGCAACTCCATTCTATGTCGGAACATTCACCGCAACCGGCGTTGCAGATGAAGAGGGCAAGGTGACCATCACCTTCGACGTGGCTGACGGCAACAACATCAGCTGGCTGAGCTTCAGAGATGTTATGCTCGAGGAGGTTCAGACTGTATTCGAGGTTGTGGCACAGGCTGAGAACGGAACTGTTGACGCTCCTACAGAAGCAGAGGTTGGCTCAACCGTTTCTCTCACACTCACACCTAACGAGGGCTTCGAATTCGATGACCTCACCGTAAGCACCTTCACATGGACTACCGACGAGGAGACTGGTGAGCAGGATATGGAACTCGGCGATGAAATTGAAGTGACTGAGACCGAGACCGGCTACACATTCGTTATGCCAGCTGCTAATGTGACTGCCATAGCAATCTTCAAGGAGGCTAAAATCAAGAACGAACCTGGCACATACAAGAACACTCCTCTCGCACATGATATGTTCAAGGGCTGGAACGGCTTCGATGACTATGCAAAGGTTAACAACGAGAATCCTTACTGGGATGCTCCTGACCTCCCTGCAGACCTTGGAGCAGGCAAGACCGTATACGGAAGCGGCAACGTTGCCAACACCGACTATGCAGACGTAACTGGTGCTGAGACACTCCGCATCACTGGTACTCCAGGTATGCAGTTCCGCGTTTTGATGAACCGTCAGGCTGACAACAGCCTCATCGAGCTGAACCCTGTAGTAGGTGAGGAAGGCTATGTTGACGTAGACCTCACTCCATACGAGTATGTTCACATCAATGCCATCAAGACAGGCTGGGGCTCACCGGAAGGAACCGTTGAGAGCCTTATCCTCAATCCTTACGAACTCCAGACCGCTTACACTGTTGAAAGCTATGTTGGCAGCTTCTATGAGGGACTTCCTGTTGAGGTTGACCTCCAGGGCATCCTTGAGGCTATCGGCGCATCAGCAGACGACACCTACACCGTTGTGGCTGAATATCCTGACGGCACCCGCGCAACCAGCGTACGCGGAGACACCGACGGATGGCGCGACGCTGAAGGCAATCCGAAACTGTGGCAGGACGGTCCTGACTTCTATCTCCAGGATGACGCAAACGACTTTACCACTTTCTACATGGGTGGCTATCCTGGCAAAACCGACGAGGAGAAGGAATTCACCGGAACACTTGTGTTCATCAACTCCGCAACGGGCGCAGAGCAGAAGGTTGACTTCACGCTCAAGTACATCCCTGTTCCTCCGGTTGAGCGCAACATTGTTGCCACTATCGTGAAGACTGTTGAATACACCGCTGAGGATGGCGACTACACCATGAAGGAAGTTGCCCTGACTGAGGACGAGATTGCACAGATCACTGAGGCACTCGAATTAAAGTTACTCGACCAGGCTGAAATCTTCGGATGGAATCCAAGTGACGAGTCATTTGTATCCAACTGGAGTCAATACGACGGATGGCGCAATGCCGAAGGCGACTTCGCCAACTGGACCGGTACCATCGAGGCGCCTGTAAGCGTGAAGATTCTGGAAGGTGGTGAAGTTCCGCTGACCATCGCTGACGGTAAATACCGCACCTACAACATCAACGGCGCACTCAACACCGTAACTACTTTCTGGGCTTACGCTAACGAAACGGATGCAGTGCTCGTGGAAATCGACGTAATCTTCCCTACAGGTTATCCGATTATCATAGACGAGGTTGAGAACGGTACTGTTACTGCTAACAAGTATGAGGCAGCTGAAGGCGAGACCATCACCCTCACTGTTACTCCTGACGCAGGCTACAAGCTTGAAAGCATCAAGGCTATTGAGCAACATCCTGAGGTTAAGGCTCTCGGAGGATTCGCTGCAGCTAATGGCGATGAGGTTCCGCTCACCGAAGGCACCGATGCTGAAGGAAACACCATCTACACATTCACGATGCCTGATGCAGCTGTTAATGTAATTCCTGTATTCAGCGTATCCACCGGTATCAACACGCTCAATGGCGCAGACTTCGCAACAAACCTCAACGAGGCTCTCCGAAACGGCAAGGTATTCGACGTATCCGGACGCAAGGTTAGCAACGTGGTGAAGGGCGGTATCTATGTCGTTGACGGCAAGAAGGTGATTATCCGCAAGTAAACTCTCTGATAGTTACTATAGATCCTATAGTTCCTATAGTTTCTATAAAAACTATAAATCAAGGAAGCCCGGCAGTTGCCGGGCTTCTTTTGTCTTCTTGTCTTCAAAAAACTAAATACTCAAAATAAATCGTAAATCTTTAAATCGTAAATCTTTAAATCGTAAATCTTTAAATCGTAAATAAAACTGTCTTCTTGAATTCAATAAATCAACAGACCCGCCAGTCCGCAGATGACAAGAAGCAGAATCGGGTTGATTTTATAAAGCCTAACACCGACGAAGGCGAAGCAGAAAATGATGATGCTCGTGATGAAGGCGAACCAGCTCTCCGAGGGAGTGCTGAAGTTCTCCGCTGTCATCAGCTGGATGGCTGCGGCTGCGATAAGGCCGACTATCACGGGGCGGATGAACGAGAAAATGTTATGCACGTTTTTAGAGTCGCTGTGCTTGATAAGGAAACGGCTGATGTAGAGCATCACAAGGAAAGGGAGCCACAGCACGGACAGCGTGGCGAACACGGCACAGATGATAGCCACCCATTGCGGATAACCTTCGTTCATAGCCACGGTATAGCCGGTATAGGTGGCACTGTTGATACCGATGGGGCCGGGCGTTGACTGGCTGATGGCAACGATGTCGGTGAACTCGGCGTTCGTCAGCCAGTGGTTCTTCTCCACGATTTCGTTCTGCAACAGCGAAATCATGGCATAACCGCCTCCAAAATTGAATATTCCAATTTTTGAAAAAGTCAGAAATATCTTGAGAAATAACATAGATGCTTTATTTAGTGAAAAGTGAAAAGTGAAAAGTGTAGTTACTCTGTGTAGTAGGAATTACTTTATGTATATCTGCCAATTGCTATGACAATCGTCTTATCTTCTTTTCTTCTTATCACTTCATCTTTCCGTAGAGGAAGCCGGAGACAGCGGCGACGAGGATAATCCAGATGGGAGAGACACCGAAGAAGGCGATGAGGATGCAGCAGACTATAGGCACCCAGATGGTGTGGCGGTTGAGCTTCGCCGACTTGGCAAGCGAGAAGCAGGGAGCAGCGATAAGCGCGACCACAGCCGGACGTACGCCGCGGAAAATCTTCTCCACGTAGATATTCCCTTTGAACGCCTGGAAAAACATGGCGATAAGCAGGATAATCACGATGGAAGGCATGGCTGCCCCCAACGAGCACACCACCCCACCCTTCACGCCGTGGAGCTTGTTGCCGATATGCGACGCCATGTTGATGGCAAACACTCCGGGGGAAGCCTGCGACACCGCCATGATATCCACAAACTCCTCCTTCGTGAGATATTTACCCTTATCCACGAGTTCACTTTCAAGAAGGGGGACCATTGCATAGCCCCCCCCTATCGTGAATAAACCGATTTTACTGAATGTCCAGAAAAGATGAAACATACACTTTTCACTATTCACTTAATATTTCCCTCTATCCATTTCCTTGCATTGACAAACGCCTCCACCCACGGGGTGATCTCATCGTTCTTGCGGTCAGCGGGATAATGTGCCTGCTGCCAAGGAAAAATGGCTCGCTCCAGGTGCGGCATCATAGCCAGATGGCGTCCGTCACTGCTAGCCAGCCCCGCCACGTCGTAGTCGCTGCCGTTGGGGTTGGCGGGATAACCGTGATAGTTATACTTTGCCACGATATTGTAGGTGTCCTTGTCGTCGGGCAGATAGAAATTGCCTTCACCGTGTGCCACCCAGATACCGAGCTTCGAGCCGCTGAGACTTCCGAACATCACGCTGTCGTTCTCAGGAATGGCAACGGTGACGAACTCGCTCTCAAACTTATGCGACACGTTGTGGAGCATCTTCGCGTGATGCGAAGCCTCGGGTGTGTTGAGCAGTCCTAGCTCAACCATCAGCTGACAGCCGTTGCAAATACCCAGAGACAGTGTGTCCTTGCGGGCATAGAACGCATCGAGCGCGGCTTTTGCCTTCGGATTATATAGAAACGCTCCTGCCCAGCCCTTCGCGCTTCCGAGCACATCGGAGTTGGAGAAGCCGCCGCAGAACACAATCATATTGATGTCCTCGAGGGTCTCACGACCGCTCACCAGGTCGGTCATCATCACGTCTTTCACGTCGAAACCGGCGAGATAGAGCGAATAAGCCATTTCTCGTTCTCCGTTCGTGCCTTTCTCACGTATGATAGCAGCTTTCACGCCAGTGCGCTCACGCCGGTCGGCACTGATACCATACTGGCTGAGCTTGCCTGTGAACGAAGCGGGGAAACGGTGTTCTATCGGCTGATGCTTATAATTGGCGAAACGCTCGTCGGCCATGCCGTTGAAACTCTGGTTGCGGTCAAGAATATGTGAGGTGTCATACCAGATGTCGCGCATCTTGTCGATGTCGAACGACAAGGCTTTCTTGCCTTTCTTCACCGTCAGCTTGCGTGCTGCCACCGGATGACCGATCTGAAGGTAGCCCACCTCGTTCTCCTCAAGCACTTCCTCCACCCTCGTCTGATTGGATGCACTCACCTGCACGATCACACCTGGGTTCTCGGCAAAGAGAATTTTCACGAAGTCGTTCTCTGCTATTGCATTAAGGTTTATGCTCAGTCCACCTTCCTTGTTGGCAAATGCCATCTCAAGAAGCGTGGTGATCATACCGCCTGCGCTGATGTCATGTCCGGCAAGGAGAAGCCCCTCATCAACCAACTGCTGGACAGCATTGAATGCATCACGGAAATACTCGGGATTCTTCACTGTCGGCACGTCGCTGCCAACTTTCCCGAGAGTCTGAGCGAAGGCTGATCCTCCGAGACGGTGCTGATCGAACGAGAAGTCGATATGATAAATCAAGGTTGTGCCGTCGTTGACGATGACCGGTCCCACCACTTTGCGGATGTCGCTCACCTCACCGCCCGAGCTGACGATGACCGTTCCCGGACTGATGATTTTCGAACCGTCCGGGTATTTCTGTGTCATCGAGAGGGAGTCCTTGCCCGTCGGAACGTTCACACCGAGCGCACAGCAGAAATCGCTCAGTGCCTTCACGCCGGCATAAAGCCGGGCATCCTCGCCTTTCTGTGAGCGGCAAGGCCACATCCAGTTAGCTGAGAGCGAGATGCTGTCAATTCCCTCTGCCATAGGTGCCCAGACGATATTTGTCAGCGCCTCAGCCACGGAGAGCACCGATCCGGCAGCCACATCGGCAAGCCCTGCCTGTGGGGCATGTCCAATGGCAGTGGCGATTCCTTTCACGCCCCGGTAGTCGAGTGCAACCACGCCGCAGTCAGCAAGTGGCAGCTGAATCTCGCCCTGACATTGCTGCATCGCCACCTTACCCGTCACACTGCGATCGACTTTGTTGGTGAGCCAGTCTTTGCAGGCGACTGCCTCCAGCCGCAGGACATTGGCAAGGTATTCATCTATATGGTCTATGGAATATTCTGCGTTTTCGTATGTGCGCACGACGGTCTCGTCGCGCATATAGGTCTTGGGGGAATGTCCGAACATTTGCGCCACATCGAGGTCGAACGGCCGCACGCCATCGCCCTGCTCGAAGGCGAAATGGGCATCACCGGTGGTTTCTCCCACCACATAAAGCGGTGCGCGCTCACGTTCTGCTATCTTGCGCACATGGTCTATATGTTTCTCCTGAATGAGGAGTCCCATACGCTCCTGGCTCTCGTTGGCGATAATCTCTTTCGACGAGAGGGTCTGGTCGCCGATAGGCAGCTTCGTCATGTCGATGAGACCGCCACACTCCTCCACAAGCTCCGACAGACAGTTGACATGACCGGCTGATCCGTGGTCGTGGATCGACACCACCGGGTTGACTTCCTCCTCGCAGAGTGCCCTGACGAGGTTGTTGGCGCGTTTCTGCATCTCCGGGTTCGCACGCTGCACAGCGTTCAGCTCGATACCGCTTGAATAGCGTCCGGTATCGACCGACGACACGGAGCCGCCGCCCAGTCCGATGCGGTAGTTGTCGCCTCCGACAACCACAATCTTATTGCCTTTCTCCGGTGTGCCTTTCAGACAGTCGCGGCGGGTGCCGTAGCCCACACCGCCAGCAAGCATGATGACCTTGTCGTAGCCGTACTGCTCGCCGTTCTCCTCATGCTCGAACGTGAGCACAGAACCGGTGATAAGCGGCTGACCGAACTTGTTGCCGAAGTCGCTCGCGCCGTTGGAAGCCTTGATGAGTATCTGCTCGGGGCTCTGATAGAGCCATTTCCTTACAGGAAGCAGCTGCTCCCAAGGCAGCACCTCTTCAGCATGGTTGCGCGGATAGCTGGTCATATAAACCGCCGTGCCGGCAATCGGCCAGGAGCCGACACCGCCGCCCATTCGGTCGCGGATCTCACCGCCTGTGCCTGTGGCAGCACCGTTGAACGGCTCCACGGTGGTGGGGAAGTTGTGGGTCTCTGCTTTCAGGGAGATGACCGACTCGATGTCCTTCACCTCGAAGTAGTCGGAGGTGGAGTGGTCGGCTGGGGCGAACTGCTCCACTACCGGTCCCTTTGCAAACGCCACATTGTCTTTATAGGCTGATATGATTTGATTGGGATTGAGCTGCGTAGTCTTCTTTATCATGCTGAAGAGCGATGACTCCTGCTCCACTCCGTCGATGATGAACGTGCCGCCGAAAATCTTATGACGGCAGTGCTCGGAGTTAATCTGTGCGAATCCGAACACCTCAGAGTCGGTGAGCTTTCGGCCAAGCTGCTTTTCCACCTTATGCAGATACTCGATTTCCTCGGGACTGAGCGCCAGGCCCTCCTGCTCGTTATACTCCTCCAGGTTGTCGATATGAAGGATGGGGGCAGGCTGGATTTTCACGTCGAAAATCTGCTGGTCGAGTCCTTTATACATCCGCTGCAGCATCGGGTCGTAGTCGGCATCCTCGCTTTCAACCGGGACATATTCCTCAATACGGGTGACACCCTGAATAGCCATGTTTTGGGTGATTTCAACGGCATTCGTACTCCATGGGGTGATCATCTCACGTCGCGGACCCACAAAAAAACCGGCCAGCGCATCGGACTCCTCAAGCGTCGCCTCTCCGTAGAGCCAGCACAGCTTGGCTTTTTCCTCGTCACTGACCGCATGGTCGATACTAGTCGCAATCACACTCTTTGAAGGTGTTCTGAAAAAATAAATCATATTATTACCTTTATATTATGAAATCTTTTGCAAAGTTACGATTAAGCGAGAGAAAAACCAAATTTATTTGAGTTTTTCCGAGCGAGAGTAACTTCGGCGCAAGCCCCCCACTCCTTTATTTCACAAACAAATCATCAAGTGTGAACTGGTTTTGAATTATGCCCGAACACATTCCATTCGACAATCCTAAGGTCGAGATAAGCATGATTCAAGGAAAATGTCTTGTCTTCTGAAAAACCTCAAAGCAGATAACACTGTTTCTGGCGTGCAGGGTCGAAAAAAGCGACACCACGATTGCCGAGGTCGAAGGTGGAAGTGGTGGGATGATTGTAATTGATCGTTCTCCACAATGAAGAGGCTGTATGGCGGATGTCTTCCACTATGATGCAAGAGCTGGCTGAAAATCGGTCTGAGCGGATGTCCTCCTCAAGTATTTGGAGGTGGTTCTTATCATAATAACAGACGATGAAGCCGTCGGACCGACGACGGTTCCGGCTGAGCGGTGCCACAAGATGAGCCTTAGTGATGTTGTTGTCTGTATAAGCCTCCACATCTGCTGCCTTCAGCCAATAGACGATTCGAAACAGCTGACGGTCGGAGTTCTTTCCGCTCAATTTGTCGAAAGCATAAAACCAGCTTTTGTCGGAGACAGCATCCCTGACAAACTCATAAGCCCACGGCGACTGCACATTGAAGCCATGACGGTGCCACCAACGGCGGGGTATTGATAACCAATAGGAGATTAGGCCCATAAGACGGCTTTGAATCGTTATTTTATCTCTGACAGGCAAACAATGAATTGTCTGTTCAGGCTACAAAGTTACAAAAAAAAAGAAAGATGAAGCAGATATAAGAAAATAAATCGCATTTTTATCCGTTTTTCGTACAAACGACGAAGGAAATAGTTATTAGTTTTTAGATTTTAGTTTTTAGTAGTTTAGATTTGTTGACGGGGTCTGTACATTTCTTTTTAGACGCACCACGGCGCGTCTCTAGTTAGGTGGACATCACATATTCAAATGGTAAATGATTAAATCGCAAATGATTAAATCGTAAATGATTAAATCGCAAATCGTAAATGGATAAATGGTAAATATATATAACTCCCTATTACAAAATGATTTACACAAAGACAGGCGACAAAGGCATGACGAGCCTCGTGGGCGGACAGCGTGTGAGCAAGACCGATCCGCGGTTGGAAGCATACGGGACAGTGGATGAGCTGAACTCTCAGCTCGGGCTGCTGCTGACCTATATAGAGACTGATGAAGACCACGACGTGGTGGCACAGGTGCAAAATGATTTGTTCATAGTGGGAGGCTATCTCGCTACAGATTCTGACGACACGAAACACCAGGGGCAGACCATCGTGAGTAACGCGATGGTGGGCATGATTGAAGCAGCTATCGACCGAATCGAGGCCTCGATCCCGCCCCTCCGTGCATTCATCCTGCCAGGTGGAAGCCGGGGAGCGGCGGTTTGTCATGTGTGCCGGACAGTATGCCGCAGAACCGAGCGGCGAATCCTGGAATTAAGCAACCAATTGGCAGAACAAAAAAAAGGTGATATTGACGCAAATGTTGTGCGTTATATCAACCGTCTTTCCGATTTTCTTTTCGTTTTGGCACGAAAAATGAATTTAATTGCTAATAATAATGAAATAATATGGGAAAACACTTGTAGATAGAAAAATTTTTTCTATTTTTGCGCAAAATTTTTAAACGGCATTGAGCCGGCAGTGTTTTTTGACAATATTTTTTATTAACCAAATTAGCCAAGCGGCTGTAATAACAGGTGATTTCACCATGTGTCAGCCACTGATAAATCTAAAAAGAGAAGCAATATGTATTGGACACTTGAATTAGCCATCTCATTAGAGGATGCTCCCTGGCCTGCTACAAAGGAAGAGCTTATCGACTATGCGATGCGCTCAGGAGCACCGATGGAAGTAATCGAAAACCTGAACGAGATTGATGACGAGGGAGATGTTTACGAATCAATTGAGGAAATCTGGCCCGACTACCCGTCAAAAGAAGATTTCTTCTTCGACGAGGAAGAGTATTAGGGACCATATCAAAAGTAACATCAAAAATCACGAGGGCATGTCATTGACATGTCCTCGTTTGTTGTACATATTTGTGCTCACTTTTTCGACAAATAACGAATATAGGTATAAATTACCTGCCATTTCTTATGCAAATTCGAAATTCAACTCCACAATTACATAAAAAAATAGACACATAAAAGAGACTCCCCGTGGGGCGTCTCTACTGAAACCGCAGCATGCACGTCACCCAGCACCTTTCTCATCCCCGCAACCTTCTGTGCCCCACAGTAGAGACTCCCCGTGGGGCGTCTCCCCTGAAACCGCAGCATGCACATCAGCAATGTGGGTAGCAATTGTTATTTCGGCAACACCTCCCTGACCTGCTGCAGCAACTGTTCGGACGGCTCTGCGGAAAGCTGTGTGGGAACGAGATACCAGTTGACAGTCCATTTAAGCGACTCGCCCGGCTGCAGAAGCGTGTAAGCTCCTTGGCTCTCCAGCTCGATGTAGGTCTTGCCGCGGTTCACATACACCTGCACTTCCGCCTCCTCTGGCGCAGGCTGTGAAAGATCAAGGTCCTCAAACTGCTTGATGAGCAGCAGCCCGTTGTTGGCATAAGCGAGCCAGCCCTTGCCGTCGGCATTTACCTTTCGGTTCTGTTGCGCTGCGTCGGCATGATACCAGGCAACACCATGAGCATCCTTAAACTGCATAAGACCGGCGGGCCAGACACTTTCTGCTGGAGCGTCGAAGAATATCACACCATCGTTCACCACCCGGGTAATCTCCCAAGGTGCCACCTTACGAGCCTCCTGACCCTCGTTGATTATGGAATAGGTAACTACAAACGACTTGCTTGCCTCATCAGCACTGAACTCCTTGCGGATACGGTACTTCAACCGCTCCGACACCTGGCTCTTCACAACGAGCTTACCTTCAGCCTGCTCCACCTCGTATGGCTTCTTGTCGTACTCCTGCACCGGTGGCCAGTTCCATTCTTTCTGCGGACTGGTCCAAAACGTACTGCCGAATGTCTCCGGCCATGTGGATTGTGAGATAACCTCCTTGCCGTCACAGGTGAAGGATAGAATTTTCGCTCCCGCTCCTGCATCCACGGTCATACACAAATTGCCGACAGTGAGTTGATATTTCGATGTCCCATCCAGTTGGGAAACAGTTTGTGCAGCCGCCGGAAGCACAACCGACAGCATAACGACTATCAATAATGCTATTTTCTTCATAAAAAACAGGGTTTAGTTGATAACAGTTGCAAATATAAGCAATTTCTGCCGATTCCTTTTCTTTTTGACTTTTTTTTTGCAGTTTTCACAATCAAAAGTCCTTTGAATTGATGATTATACGACCATTCGCCACTTTTTTATCCCGAAAAGCCATTTTTATAGATAAAGAATTGGGAAATCCAGCAAAACTTGATACCTTTGTAAAAACAAAAAAAGAAACGACATGGCAAAAATAGTGAAACTCCATCCCGAGAACCAGTCGGCCGACGATTCCAAGAAAAAAATTATAGACAGCTTCAACAAAGATAATTTCACAACGGAAATCCGCCGGCAACTGGATGAACTGGGAATCACAAAACCCGAAGAGCTGTTCACGATGATGAAAATGTGTGGCATCGACATCGATAAGATTATCAACATTGCCCAGTCGGACAGAGACGTGGACGATGTCAAGTTGGATGAAATACAATTCGACGATGACAACCCCGACGGTGAGTTCTTCCGCAACTATATGGCGATCATGAAAGATGAAAACGACAAGAGTTGGGATGACGAGGATAATGGAGATTTTGGTTTCTACCACATTCCCAAAGGATTGTTTATCGAGAATGTTGATGCCCAGGAATATCACATCCGAATCAAGCTGAACCGCACTCCATTGAAAATATGGCGTGAACTGAAGGTTCCGTCCAACATGTCAATGGAACTGCTGGCGAAACTGTTGATCATAGCCATGGGCTGGGAAGACGAGCATCTTCACCAGTTTGCAGTTCCCGATGGCAGGCACACCGTTTATTACAAATCCACCCGAGACCTGAAACAAGAGGATGATTTCTTACTTCCGTTTTTTTCGCGGTCCTATAACTCTGACAAGACACCGATAAGCCGAGTACTTACCAAAAAAGGAAAGCGTATCCGTTTTGAATACGACTTCGGCGACAGCTGGGAACACGACGTGTGGGTGAAAGGAATCAGAGATGATA
>JAEEGH010013118.1_pt1 | contig 18460 bp, 9 predicted proteins | sample 9134181 | NCBI WGS metagenome assembly JAEEGH01 (sample SAMN16246544, study PRJNA631951) | gut metagenome | biome: gut microbiome; feature: rumen; material: DP-attached | host: Bos | place: Iran: Karaj | collected 2018-10 | reverse complement strand
ACCTTCTCGAGGAAGTCAGCGTACGTGCCCTCGAATATGCGGCAGGTTCCGCCGTCGAACACGACGAGCCTTGTGGCGAATGCGTGCAGGAGTTCCTCGTCGTGGGTAACCACCAACGCCGTGCCTTCGTAGTCTTCGAGTGCGTCGATGAGGCTCTCGATACTTTCCATATCCAGGTGGTTCGTGGGTTCGTCGAGCAGCAGCATGTTGCAGGGGCTCGCGAGAATCTTCCCGAGGAGCACGCGGCTCCTTTCGCCACCGCTTAAAACCTTCACCTTCTTGAGCGCGTTGTCGCCGCTGAACATCATGAGGCCCGCAAGTCCGCGGGCGCGGCTCTTCTGCGATACTTCTTCAATCGCCGAGGCTATTTCTTCTTCGACGGTGTTGTCGAGGTTCAGACGGTTGATATTCGTCTGTCCGAAATAGTTTATCTGTAAGTTCGGATTGTAGGTGATTTCGCCTGCGGTCGGCTGCAGTTCCTTTGCTATCAGGTTTAAAAGCGTCGTTTTACCGCGGCCGTTCGGGCCGATAACCGCGATGCGGTCGCCCTTGAAGACTTCCATCGTCAAGTCGGTGATGAGCTCGGGGCCCATTCCCTGCACGGTGCCGTCTTCGCCCTTGTTCGGGTACGCGAACGAGAGTCCCTTAATCTGCAGCATCCTCTTGCCGGGGAAACCTGCCTCGGTAAAGCTGAATTCCAGATTGCGTTCGTGCGTGAGGCGCTCGCCCGTGGCAAGCTTTGCGGCGGCCTTGATCTTGGACTGCACCATCGCGGCTTTCGCGGCCTTGTAGCGGAAACGCTCGATGACCTTCTCGAGCTGCTCCTTTTTCTTCGCCTCGTTTTCTTGCGTGCGCTGTGCGACTTCCTCTTCTTCGGCCACCGTCTCGCGGAGCTTTTCTACCGAGCCCTTTACCTTGCGAATCTTGTGGCGGAAAATCCCGGCGGTGTGCGTGCAGACCTCGTCCATAAAGTGGTGGTCGTGCGTAATCAGCAGTACTTCGCCCTTCCAGCTGCGCAGAAAACGGCTGAGCCAGCGCATCGACACGATGTCGAGGTAGTTCGTGGGTTCGTCGAGTAGGAGCATGTCGGGCTCGCTCGCCAAGACCTTCGCGAGGTTCAGGCGAATCTGGAAACCGCCCGAGAGGAGCGATGGGCTCTTGTGCATGGATTCTTCGTCGAACCCGAGACCGAACAAAATCGCTTCAACCTTGTGTTCTTCCAGCCAGCCGTCTTCATTGGGCTTCAAGACACTGCAGGCTTCCTCGTGCACGGTCGCGTGCGTGAAGTTCAGGTGCTGCTGCAGGTAGCCCAGCGTGTATTTCTTGGGAATGTCGATGGAACCGCCGTCAAGGCATTCCTGTCCGAGAATCATCTTGAACAGCGTGGACTTGCCACAACCGTTACGGCCTACGAGCCCTACGCGCTCATGGTCGCCCACGAGCAGGCTTGCGCCATCGAGCAAAACTTGCACGCCGAATGATTTGGAGACGTTCTGGATCTGGATCACGGGGGGTAAATTTAGAATTTTTTATTTTTCCTGTACCATGACAGAGAATGAACGCGGTATTAAAAAAGTTGTTGGCCTGATTGGCGTTGCGTTGGCCGTAATTCTTGTGACCCTGTTCCATGTCGGGTTTGCCAGTGCCGTCGAGAAGGAGGAACGTTCGCTTGATTCCGGCATCAAGGTCGTGCCGAGTGCGGAGACTGTGTGGAATACTATCAAGGACAGGTCCGTGGATAGCTCGCTGGGTACTCCTTTTCGCCGGTATGCAATGCACACGATGCCTGTTTACGGGAAGGAGTTTCACTCGACGCTCATAGAATATCCTTATGGAAGTTCCAAGCGCACGGATTCACTTGCGGCAAAGCCTGCACATGGCATTATCTTGTATGTACACGGTTACAACGATTACTTTTTCCAGAAGGAACTTGCCGAGAAGGCGGATTCGGCGGGCTACGCCTTCTTTGCGATAGACCTGCACTATTGCGGGCGCTCGCTTATGCCCGGCGATGCTCGTGGCGACATGCGGAATATGCGCGAGTTCTTTGCGGAACTTGACTATGCCGTGGAACTTGCCCGCGTCATAACGAAGGAACGCGAGGAGAGTCTTGCCTTGATAAGTGAACTGACTGATACTGCCGATACGACGGGTCGCGAGTGGAGACTCCTTGATGTGTCGCGGCGTGCGTATTCTCTCCCGATGGTCTTGATGGGGCATTCGCAGGGCGGCTTGCTGGCGGCATTCTATGCAGACCAGCGTCCGGAAGAGAAGTTCGCGGCGCTTGTCCTGAACAGTCCGTTTTTCGATTTCAACTTCAACTGGCTCGTGCGTAATCTCGCGATTCCTGTTGTTTCGGAAATAGCGATACTTCTGCCGGATTTTTCGATTGGTTCGAGCGGGAACCCGAATTACGCCTATTCACTCGACAAGAAATATTACGGCGAGTGGCTGTACAATACGGAATGGAAAAGCGAAAGCCGTCCGGAACAGTTCCTGGGTTGGGTACGTGCGATTCACAAGGCGCAACAGGAACTGCACAGGGGATTCCATATAAATTCACCGACACTCGTGATGCACGGCGACTGCACCGAGAAGGGCGAGGAATGGTCCGAGAACTACATGCACTGCGACGGCGTGCTCGATGTGGAACATATCGAGAAGTGGGCACCGAAAGTCGGGCCGAACGTGAAGACGGAAACGGTGGCGGGCGGCCTGCACGACTTGTTCCTCTCGCGCAAGGCGGTTCGTGACGAGGCGTACGCGAAGGCGTTCCGGTTTATCGACGAGGCGCTTCAGGCGGAATCCGGCACCGGGAAGTGACTGTGAGAACTGCCGTGAAAATGCTATTTTTCAATGCGGAAAATTTAACTTGAGGGCTCAAGATGATTATCGACCTGAAAGGCATGGAAACGACGGTGCTGCCGAACTTCAAGGGCGGCGAGAAGGAATACAGGGCAAAGATGTACTTTGACGGGACGACCCGCATTATGCACGGGACGCTCGAACAGGGGGCATCCATCGGCTATCACAAGCACGAGACCAACAGCGAAATCATGTTCTTCGTCGCGGGCAAGGGCAAGGTGCTGTTCGACGACGGCGTAGAATACGTGGAAGCGGGCCAGTGCCACTTTTGCCCGAAGGGTCACAGCCACAGCTTGATTAACGAGAGCGAGGAACCGCTCGTGTTCTATGCGTGCGTTCCGGAACTCGGATAAGTTTAAAAACGGAGTATACAAGATGTCTAAACTGATGCGTTCTATTTCGGGTATCCGCGGTATCGTGGGCGATACCCTCACCCCGCAGGTCTTGAAGAGCCACGTGCGCGCCTTCCTCGAGATTACGAAGGCCAGGCGTGTGGTCATCGGGCGTGATAGCCGCCCCACGGGCGATGCCATCGTGCAGTTTGTCGCGGGCATATGCCGCCTTTCCGGCGTGGACGTGGTGGACGTGGGCCTTTCGACGACGCCCTCGGTGGAACTTTTGACGGTGCACTTCAAGGCGGATGCGGGCATCATCATTACCGCGAGCCACAACCCGCTCGAATGGAACGCGCTCAAGTTCCTCAACAGCAAGGGGCTCTTCCTCGGGCCCGATGACGTGAAGAAGCTTTTCGAACTCGCCGATGCGGACAACTTCAGCTACCCTGACTACCGCACGATGGGCAAGTACGAAGTGGCGCCGGATGCCGACGGCATTCACATCGACGGCACGCTCAAGATTCCGTTCGTGGACGTGGAGGCGATTCGCGCGAAGAAGTTTAAGGTGGCTGTGGATGCCGTAAACGGTGCGGGCAGCTACATTGTGCCGCGCTTGCTGGAACAGCTTGGCTGCGAGGTGGTGCGTGTGCATTGCGAACCCGACGGCACGTTCCCGCGCGGTGCGGAACCGATTCCGGAGAACTTGGGCGACCTGCGCGATGCCGTGAAGAAGAACGGTTGTGCGCTCGGATTTGCGGTGGACCCGGATGCTGACCGCTGCGCCCTCGTGGATGGTTTAGGACAAAGTATTGGCGAGGAATACACGCTCGCGATTGCGACCGAAGAAGTTTTGAGCCAGAAGAAGGGTAGCGTTTGCGTGAACCTTTCGACAAGCCGCATGAACGAGGATGTCGCTACGAAGTATGGTTGCGAATTTAGCCGCGCGAAGGTGGGCGAAATCAATGTGAGTCTGCAGATGATTGAGAACGGCTGCATCATCGGCGGTGAAGGCAACGGCGGCGTGATTCTGCCGGCGCTCCACTACGGGCGTGATTCCCTTGTGGCGGCGGCGCTGGTGCTCAGCTGGATGGCGCACCATGACGGCGGCCCCGAGAAGTTCGTGGCCGAAAACCCCGCCTACGTGATGCCGAAGAAGAAGTTCGAACTCGGCGACAAGAAGGTGGCCGACATTCTCCCGAAGGTGAAGGCGGAATTTGCCGGCTGGAAGAGCGACGAGCGCGATGGCCTGTGGCTCGGGAGCGAAAAGTCCTGGGTGCACGTGCGCGCGAGCAATACGGAGCCGGTGATTCGTGTGATTGCGGAGGCGCCGACGGCCGCAGAGGCCGAAGCCCTCTGCGCCAAAGTGGAAAAACTCATCTAACCTTCGCTATGCGGCGTTACTCGCCCCCTCACGTACGACTAGTACGCTACGGGGGCTCGCGCCTTGCCTAGCTCGGTTATCTGAGTTTTTAGAAAATCGGTTGTTTATTTTTGTGAAAAGCGGCCGCTCGTTCGTTTTTAAACCAGAAATAAAAAAGCCTGCGGGAAAAATCCTGCGGGCATTTGTCTTTTTTTTGGGGGGGATTTTTTACACCGCCGACATCAGCAGTATCGCGAGTACCTGGCCGCTCAGGATGCGGAGCAGCATGGTGAGCGGGTAGACGGAGGCGTACCCGATGTTCACAGCTTCGCTGTCGGCCTGGCTGTTGGCGAAGGCGAGGGCAGGCGGGTCGGTGGTGGCGCCTGCGAGCACACCGCAGAGCGAGAGGTAGTTCACCTTGAAGGCGAGGTGCCCGACTGTCGCGACGATGGCGAGCGGGATGAACGTGATGAGTGCGGCCAGCCCCATGTAGTAGACGCCGTCGCCGTTCAGGAGCACGTCGAAGAACTTGATGCCCGCATTGAGCCCCACGCAGCTGAGGAAGAGCGTGAGCCCGAATTCGCGGAGCATGAGGTTCGCGCTGTTCGCCATGAAGAAGTTGAGCGGGCCGATTTTGCGCTTGCGGCTCAGGAGGATTGCGACGATGAGCGGGCCGCCTGCAAGCCCGAGCTTGAGCGGCGTGGGCATTCCGGGAATGGCGATGGGGATGCTTCCGGCGATGACGCCGAGAAGGATCCCGAGGAACGCGGGCAGGATTTCGGGATGGTCGAGCGCGGTGAGCGAGTTCCCGAGTTCCTTGGCGGCGGCCTCGATACCTTCTTGCGTTCCGACGAGCATTAACTTGTCTGCAAACTTGATGCGGAGATCGAGGCGGCCGGTGAACTTGAAGCCGCTGCGGACAACGCGGCTCACGTTGACGCCGTAGCGTTCGGCGAGGGCAAGCGCGCCGATGGTCTTGCCCAGCACCTTCTTGTTCGTGACGAGCACCGTCTTTACCAGGATGGCGCTCTTGCCGTCCGCAGCGGTGACCTGCGTTATGGGTGCATCGAGGCGCCTGCCGATAATCTTTTCCATGCTGGCGACTGCATCGGGCATGCCCACGATATGCACCTTGTCGCCTTCCTGCAATATTGTCTTCCCGTTCGGCGTGAAGATATCGCTGCCGCGCATCAGTCGCGTGACAACGACGCCGCTCGAAATCAGGTTCGGGATATCTTTCAGCATGGTTCCGAAGAGATTCTGGTTATCGACAGTGAGGCTGCACGATTCGATTTCCTTGGTGCTCGCCGCGATATCTGCGGCGTAATCCTTGGCGGCCTTGTCCGGGTTCTGCCTGAAGACGATGCGCACGAGGAGCATCACGAGGATGATGCCGATGACGCCGAAGGGGTAGGCAACGGCGTACCCGATGCCCGTAAGGGAGGTGTCCACGCCGGCCGCGGCAAATGCGGAGTTCGCGGCTCCGAGAGAGGGCGTGTTCGTGACGGCGCCGCAGAGCATGCCGATGAGTACCGGCACATTGCTGTGCATGTCGGTAAAGAAGTACAGGCAGAGCGTTACCACCACGCCGAGGAACACGATGCTGGTCGAGAGCACGTTGAGCACGAGGCCGTGCCTGCGGATGGAATCCATGAATCCCGGGCCCACCTGCATGCCGATGGTGTACACGAAAAGTATCAGGCCGAATTCCTGGATAAAGTGCAGCACGTTGCCGTCGACGCGCAGGCCGATGTGCCCGAGGCCGATGCCCACGAAAAGTGCGCCTGCACCCCCGAGGCTTATTCCCTTGACCTTGACCTTGCCGAGCATGAGCCCGAGAGCCGCGGTAAGCGCGATGGCGACGACCTGTTGCGCGACGGAGGGTTTTGTGAATAAGTCGATTAGCCAGTTCATGGATTACTCTTTTATGCAGCGGACCGAGGCGAAGATGTTCTTGTTGAAGTGCTCGTAGGTGATGCTTGTATCCGTGGCGCGGACGAGGTAGGCCCTGGAATCGTCGTAGCTGTCGCTGGTCCAGAAGCTTGCGCTGGCGCCCTTGTCGGCGAACTTGCCGTCGAAATAGCGGAAGCCTGCGAATTTCATGCCGAAGGAGGCCTCTTCCTTGAGGGCGGCCGCGTTCGCGTTCCCGAAGGCCTCCTTGAAATCCTGCTGCGTGGGGAGCGCCCAGCCCTTGGGGCACAGGCCCGTGGTGGCGGCGTTCCATGTGTAGAGGCGGCCCATGGCTTCGCAGTTCGCATGGTCGTTCCCGTAGCAGATGCTGGAATCGGGGGTGTAGATGTCGATGTTTTCGGCCATCCAGACCTTTCCGCCGATTTTCGTTGTCCTGTATGTCTTTTCGGAGCAAGAGAGCGTGCCCGCGGATTCGTCGTAGGTGCAGGTGTTGGCCTGTTCGCAGGCGGTAAGGGCGAGGGCTGCCGTGGCGGCGAGCGTTGCGAGGGCTGTCTTTAGAATCCGGTTCATAATAACTCCTTTTGATGCGGAATAATCCTGTTTTCGCGTGCAAATTTAGAACCGTAGATTCATATTGTCTAATATATTATTTATATTGAATTCATCAATTTTTTTTATGGATTTGCAAAAGCCAAAGGAAAAACGCCATGGAATTGACCCACCTCAGGTACTTTCTGGAAGTCGCCCGCACCGAGCACATAACGCAGAGTGCGCGCAACCTGTGCATTGTCCAGCCCGCGCTGACGATGGCGATACACAAGTTGGAAGAAGAAATCGGGGTGCCGCTTTTCAAGTCGAGCGGGCGTAACATCAAGCTGACGGAATACGGGGCGCATTTCCTTTCGCGGGTGCAGCCCCTGTACGAGGAAATTGAGAGACTCCCGCAGGAACTGCGCAGCATGGCGACCGACGATTCGGTAAAGATTCGCTTGAACGTGCTGGCGGCATCTTCGCTGATAACTTCTGCGGTGATTGCCTACAAGCGCCTGCACCCCGAAATAAACTTCGACCTGACGCAGAACGAGTCGTCGAGCCTGTACGACGTGGGCGTGTTCACGTATGCCGATGCGGGCAAGGTCAAGCCGGACGACGACGAGGTTGCCCGCTTTGACGAGGAGATATTCCTTGCCGTGCCGAACATGGAACAGTACAGGAAGATGGACCGCATATCGCTCCGCCAGATGGAAGGCGAGAAGTTCATCGGACTTGCGGGTACCAAGCAGCTACGCAGCATCTGCAACGAGTTCTGCAGGGGGCTCGGGGTGCGCACCGACATCTCGTTCGAGAGCGACAATACATCGGCCATCAAGGATGCCGTTGCCGCGGGAATCGGCGTGTGCTTCTGGCCCGAATTCACGTGGGGCCGTGCCGAGAGGCGCAAGATTCGCCTGCTCAGGATTGTGGATGCCCCGTTCCGGCGCGACCTGCTGGTGACGCTGCGCAGGAACAAGGCGGACAACCGCAATACGGAAAACTTCTACAGGTTCCTTGTGGCGTACCTGCGCAAGCATTTCCGCAGGCACCGGTAGGTGGCTCTACAATTCAATGCCCGTGTCGCGCTGGGTGACTTCTTCGCAGGCGGCCTTGAACGTTTTATCCGTAGCGATGATAGTCACTGTTTTCTTTGCGCGTGTAATGCCCGTATAGATAATCTGGTTGGTCAGAAGCGGATGCCCTTCCTGCTTGGGCAGGAACATCGTTACGTGATCGTACTCGGAACCTTGCGACTTGTGTATCGTAATCGCGAAGGCTGGTTCCACCGCATCGGACGGCAAAAGGGAAAGGGGGTAGAAAACGAACGGATTGTCCGTTTCTTTTTCTGCATTCTTTTGCGCCTCGGACTTTTGTAACATGATGCAAGGGGTCGAACCGTCGAAAACTACAATTCCCGTGTCGCCGTTGTACAGTTTGTACATGGACTGATTCTTAGTAATCATCAGGAGTTGTCCCGGGAAATAAGGGGTGTTGACAAAATCATTTTGCAGCTCGGATTTTTCCCGTACAAGACGCTTATAATGCTCTCGCACAACTTTGCATATTGTATTGTTGATTTGCTCGACACCAAAAATACCTCGCCGTTCCGCAGACAAAATGCGCTTCGTGAGAGAAAGCTCCCAAATGGCATTTCCCTTTGTAACATCGAGATTTGACGGATCTAGTTCCATGACCATCTTGGGTAGATTTGCAAAATCGCCCACCCACGAATTAAGGATAATTTCAACTTTTTCAGCCTCTTGCTTTTTCGTCAGCTTTTCTGTCGGGATCGAATAATAGAACACCTTATCTTCAAGCTCGGTTTTCTTTTCTGCAATTTTGTCTAAAGCCGGATGCGATACGAAATTATGTTCTTGCGCCTTAGCACCGTCTTCGGCGCATTTCTTTATTTCGATAGCCAGCTTGCCGATGACGGAATCATCAGAATAGCGGTTCGTTTTTGTCAGTCGGACACAGAAGTTCTTCTTTGATTTCGGTTTCAGAATTTCGCCAAGTACGGCCCCCGCATCTACAGAGGGCAACTGGAACGGATCGCCCAGAATAAACAGTTTTGCTTTTTTCGGAATTGCCTGCAAGAGTGCTGCAAAAAGATTCACATCGATCATGCTCGCTTCATCAATCACGAAGATTGACTTATCGGAGAACTGTTCTTTTGCATTGTAGGAGAAGCCTCCCTTGCTAGGCGAAAACTTGAGCAACCTGTGGATTGTCGAACCTTCCAAGTCTTTCAGCTTATTATAAACCTTGGAATCCTTCTTGTATTCATCCTTAATGCCCGTCAAGCCATTCCGCAAACTTTCTTGCATACGGTCCGCAGCCTTTCCGCTTGGGGCCGCAAGATAGATAGAATAGTCGCACATCTCATCGTTGGGAGTCTTTAGATCTTCTTTGGTCAGGAGGCTCCAAAGGATATAGAGAACAACCGTCGTCTTTCCTGTACCAGGACCACCCGTAATCACGAGATTTTCTTTCTGTCCACGGACAACGGCCTCAGCTTGTTCTTTATTCAGCTCCAGCGGAAAAACTTTTTTACCCTTTTTATACGTAGCGATCTTCAAAATCGCTTCCTGACATTTTTCAATGTCATTACTGCTAGGCAATTTGTCGCTGCCATCAACAAATAGATCTCCTGCGTATTTTTCGATAAGCAGTTTCGCCTTAAAAAATCTTTCAAGATAAAGATAAGGACATTCGCCCGTCACCTTCGTCATAATAAGCGGAGTCGAGGGAATGGACTTTCCCACATTTTCATCCTCGTTCAGCTTACATTCCGTTTTAACGGTCACAATCTTTTGGAATTTTTCTGCTTTAAAATTTTCGATTCCGGCGGGAATAATCTGACTGAAGTCCAATGTGCCTCCTTCGAGAACATCGCCATCGGCTTCAAGGCTTTCTTGCAGTTTTTTCAGACCATTCCACTTGCGATTCCAAATAGTCTCAAATTTGGCAACGTCGAGAGGAATTCGAGTATGACCATCATCCCACAACGAAAAGCAGAGGCACAGAAATTTCTGTACATTCACGTCCATTTCCGGTTGTTGCTGGAACAGAAATTGCATGAGATATAAATCCAGATTGGCAATTCCCCGCATATTCTTCAGGGTTTCGAAGAAAGTTTCAAAAGAGTTGTTTGAATTCATATTCTATACCTTCTTGCGATTCATCAATTCCTTGACATTTTTGTAAGCGGATTCAAGTGCCGCATAATCCTTCCAGGTCTGGGCATAAATTCCGCGGTTACTCTGTCCATCAGTTCCTCGGAGGAACGCATAGTAAATTCCGCCAAAATGGTTATTGAAAATGTGTTCTTCATCTAAGTTTTCCGCAGTTCCCTTGCCGTAGAACTGCTTTAGCCACTGGATCAAGCAATAGCTATACAGCACACGCTGCACGGAATACTCATTATCCACTTTTTCTTTGACTGATGACTCATTGTAGTTTTCAAGCGCGTCTGATTTCCAGTCCAGAATGGAATAGTATTTCTGCCCATTGATTTCATGAACGAACAGCAAGTCAATAAAGCCCTTGCACAGTCGACGTAACAACTGAGTTGCGGTCTTTTCTTCTGAATCCTTTGCTTCGACATCTGAAAAATCGGCATTCAAGCCAAACTGCACTTCGGGTTTATGGTTTTCTAGTGGGAGTGTTGTCAACTTCACGGGTTCCCCGCCCGTAAAGGAGTTGCCAGCGATTTCAGGAAGTTCCGCATTTAACGTATTCCACACCATTCGACCGACAGTCTTATTCCATTCCGGGTGAGTGGCAATGGGGAGCGATTCTGCCTTAAATTCTTCTTCGACCGCGTTCAAGAATCTTGGCGTCGGTTTTTCCAGGATATCATCAAGGGTCTTGAAGTCTTTTCCGAATTTCTGGAAACGGGCTCGCTCCAAGACGTTGTGCAAGGCGTTGCCCACCTTGCTTCCGCGCGGGAAATCTTTGTCGATACAATCTGGGACAGATGCATTCACGCCAGCTGCATTGGCGGGCGGCAAGATCACGACATCTAGATCCACTCTCGACATCTTCACCTTTTCCGTTGATTCGGGACGTTGCTCGGAAATGTCAGAGCCGTCCTTTTCGGTACGAGATTCGTCGGTGTCGGCAACAATCGGTTCTTCGCGGCCAGAAAGCGAAGAATAGGAATACTGCATCATTGCCTTTTTGGGAAGCGCCTTCTGCAGTGCAGACATTCGCGCAAGCGCTTCTTCCTTTGTGCCAACATTGCTTTCTGCCGGTTTGGCTAGAATCTTGACGACTTCCATATACTTATCGGCGGCATCCCATGAGCAGTTCGTTGTAAGGCTTTTAAAGGAGGCTTTTTTATCCGAACTGTCGTTTTTACGGTATTTTTCAATCGCATTCTTGAGGAATGTATATTCCGGAGCAGCACTACGCCCTGTTTCGTACCACTTTTTGTATTGTGGCAAAACAAGAATCGAAGAAGCTCTCGTGAAATCCACGTAGAACAGACGTTTCCATTCTTCCAATTCTTCGGCCTTGCGGGCACTTTTTGCCTCTGAACCAAAACCCATGTGAATCGAATCGTCTTGTGCGCTGTGGTAAATATATGGCGCAGTCGTCTTGTCGTTATACTTCTTAAACCCAGCAGCCGAAATGACCACCGGGAATTCTAGCCCCTTGGATGCGTGAATCGTCATTACCTGGACGGCTTCAAAATCTGACCCCTTTTCGACCAGGTCTCCATTTTCATCGTTGGCGATTTCCTCGTAGCGAGCAAGCCCTTCCAGATGGCGTACCAGATCATCGATGGAACAGCGGTGACTGTACAGATAATCAACAGCGTAGTTTCCAATCTGCCGCAAACGCGTCATGCCCTGTATCGTCTTGACATTCATCAGGGTCTGTTCTATGCCCGTGTCTTGATAAATTTGCTCAAGCATTTCCGCATAGCGGAACTTCAATGCCAACGAACGCCACTTGGCAAGTTGCATGCGCTCCGCATTTTGCGGATTGTCAAATTCCTTGCTTTCGGCATAGTGCAATTCCAAAAGTCCGTCACAGGCTTCCTTCTTCGAAATGGACTTCTTCGCTTTTTCAGAAACGACGTCCTTGAAAAAATCTGTAATCAGGGCTTCACTCAGCAGTTGTCTATTCCAGGAAGAAAAATCAGGGGCGTTAATTGCGCGGAAAAGTGCAATCCATTCGGCGCATTCACGACTCCGGAACAAGTTGCAATCCTTGTAACGCGTATAAGGCACGCCGACCGAACGCATTGTCTCTTCAAAGATTTCCATTTCGGTACGCGAACGTGCAAGAATGGCAAAATCCTTGAATGTCGCATTCTTGTACTCGGAATGCCCCTTCTTGTCTGCATCCTTATCGAAAATCTGCAATGCGGTTTTTCCGTTTTCATCGAGAGTGCACCATTCAATCATCTTCGCGACAACCGTCTTCGCATATTGCTCGGGAGTGATTTCAGGATTACTCAGCCAAACAGATTCAATCTTTTTACCCCGAAAAAGAGGAGGCGCCTTCTTCTTGTCGACATTTTCACCTTCGGGAGCATAGGATTCTTCAAATTTCACCAATTCCGGCTGATTTGCCGCAGGCATGAAGTATTCGCCGTTAAACAAGACATTACAACCATCGATTACACCGTCCGTTGAGCGATAATTATGGACAAGGGGTTTTCCTACACCAATTTCTCCAATCGCCTTCTTGTAAACGTTGACATCTGCTCCCTGGAAACTGTAAATAGACTGTTTTGGGTCACCCACAACAAAGATGGAATGGCCTTCGATACGCTTATTGCCCTCCTTCAAGAACACATTGCGGAAGATATCCCATTGTAACTGGTTCGTGTCTTGAAATTCGTCGATAATGGCATACTTATACTGGCTCCGGAGTCGTGTCTTAAGTAAATTATCCGAAGCAAGAACCGCCTGATGCATGGACAGAATCATGTCATTGAAGGATTGCAGCTTATTATCGGCCTTGTACTTTTGCCAGGCTTCAAAAACCTTTGGAGTCCATTCAGTAAGGAACTTGTTTTTTAAGGCCTTTTTCACATCAGTCAAATAATTATTGACAGCCTTTATACGCTCAAAGGGCTTTTCCAGAGCGCCATTGAATTTTCTGAAAGCCCGTCCATCGAACATTTTCTTTCCGGGAGACCATAGTTGAAGTTGTCCGACAAAATTCTTTGCCTTTTCATCATTTTCTGCCGCATTTAAAAAAGCATTGACACTTTCTTCAAAATCAGAGATGACATTTAAGTCACTCAGGTTCTGGGCACTAACAATTTGGCGCATCTTGTCCATAGGGACGTCTTCATCGCCTAGTTTCGGCAATACAACACTGTCGAGCTTTACAATTTCATTTCCGTCAGAATCCGTTCCCTTGTACAGGTTCACTGCATTCACAAACTGCTCTTTCAGACCATCCATGAAAGTCGAAATCTTTTCTTCACCCAAGACTAGAGCCTTGAAATCTTCATCATCTTTCCACTTGTCACGAATGAACTGTTCCACCAGATTTTCAACGGCTTTGTCGTCAATCTTGACCATATCAAAAGACCGGCCGGCATCGTAGGCGTATTCCCTCAGTGCTTTCTGGCAGAAGGAATGAATGGTGAAAATTGCAGCGTTATCGACATCTTGATACGCCTTGCGGAAAAGCCCCAATTGGTCTTTTGTCAGGCGGGGCAACGACTTGTCAACGACACCCTTTTCCAGCACCTCGTCAATTTTCTTGCGAATTCGATCCTTGAGCTCACCGGCTGCCTTGTCAGTATAGGTGACTATCAGAATCTTCTTGAGGGGAGTATCGTCGGCAATCATCTGTGCCACCATCAACTGAATGGTGTATGTCTTGCCAGTACCCGCAGATGCTTCGATATAAAGACTATCCTTCGGATCAAATTCACTAATTTTAAATTCATTATTGTCGTGCTCAGTCATATCCACCTCTACTCCTCTACTTTCTTGGCTCTTGTCTTTTTCGATTTTGCGGGCTTATCATCTTTTGCTTTTGCGTTTTTTTCATCTTTCGATTTTGCCGGCTTCTCTTCTTTCGGTTCTTCTGGTGTCTTGTATTTTTTAATCGCAATGAGACCGTTCATTTTTTCAACAGCGTCATCCCATTCGCGTTCAAAATTTTTCACGGAGAAACCGACATCCGTCAACGGATTGAAAAGAGTCTTCTTGTCGAAGTACGCCCATTTTCCGTGTTCGCCAATTAATTCGTCCCTATATCCAAAAATGGTCTTGTCTTCGGGATCCTTAGGCCAGCCTTCCAGCATACTGGCAGGCACGGATTTGCTATACGGGAACGTCTTACAGTCTTTGTCGCCAAACGCCTCCGTATAAATTTCTTCCAATTTTTTCTTAGCTTCAAGCGGGGTCATCGTGACCTGGGTCATGGCTGGACCATTCTTGTCCTTGTCACAGGAATAAATCGAAATTTTTATAGTTTGAGATTTATCTGCCGAAGAATCATCCTTTACGCCCTTGTATGCGATTAGAGCCAAGGCCTTGATGTATGGCGACATATACTTGTCAAAAGAAAGTTCATCCCTGTCAGTTTCAGTAGAAGTCACTTCCATAATATGTGTCGTATTTTCTAACGCGTTCGGATCGGCATTACACCAATCCAGCCTTCCAGACAAGTTCCAAGACGTTCCATCGGTACGAACAAGTTGTAAATCCTGAATTTTTCCTCCAAAACTCCATTCCGCGGAAAACTCGCCCTGTTTCCTGATTTGATCTAGAATCAGAGCCTTCTTCGCGTTCAGTATGGCCTGTTGTTTCTTGCCAAAGACATCCTTGGGCATCTTGCCGGTCAATTCCAGATTTTCCTGCAACTTTTCTAGTTCTTTTTTTTCGTCGGAATTTTCTCCAGACAGTTCTGCGGCAACCATTTTCTTTAGAATCAAGGCAACATCCAAATGATTAAAGAAGACCGGCTCAAAGATTTCCTTTTCGACATCTTTGTCCTCTTCTTCCATAAGCATGCTATTGACGCGGAATTCAAAAGGATCCTTCAAGAAAGAGGATAGGGAATAGAAGTTTACCCTTTCAGGAATCTTTACCAGATGTTCTTTTGTCTTAGATGTTTCTTGGTTCAGCTTTTCCAGAACATAGCTGCGGATTTTTTCCAACCGTTCTTCTTCGCCTAAATTCATCCATTCATAGGCGTTCCTGTTCCTAAGGCTCTTGGGAGTCCACAACTCGTTATATTTTCGGTTTTCGTCAAGCGAAATTTCTTTTTCTCCCCATTTTAAGGGCTTTCCATCTTCATCTAAAGCCGTTGAGTTTTCAATAAATTTTCGCAAGTCGTTCACGACAGAAGATGAGTAGTGTTCGGCATCCTTCTTAAGGTCGCGATCGACATAACTCAAATGAAAGCTTTCTCCAGCGCTCATCAATAAACTCAGGAACCCGTAGCGGTTGCGGGCAACTGGCGAATCGTCGCCGGGCCACGGGTAGCACGACTTTCGCAAGTCAAGCGTATTGCGCTGACGTGATCCTGGGAACGACTCTGCATCGGCTCCGATAAAGAACAGGTGCTTTACCGGAAGAATCCTGTTGGGAGCGAATTTCATGAAGGTGATGCCGTTCACGAAAAGGTTGCCGCAGCTGTATTCCGTTCCCTGTGCAGTAAACAAAAGACTCTGTTCTATAATTTTCATCGAAAGACTGTCGGAACCCGCTTCCATTTGCCAATGCAACTGTTCTAGGCCCTCAGCAACACGCTTGTAAACGATTGCCTCGCCCTTTAATGAATTCGGTACTTGATTCAAGGCAATCCATTTATCCAGGTATTCCGAAAGTTGCTCCAAATCCGAACAATTGCTCTGGCCAAATTCAATCCACTTTTCCAATTCTTTGATGCATTCTATAAAACGACATAGCGAAGCCTTATTTGAGCAAGCCATATCGGAATAAGGGCGTAGTTTTTCGGATTCGTCGTAAGTGAAATCTTCGGCAGTCATTTGCGACAGCAGTAAGCGACGAACTGTCTTGTTCCAGTCGCCGTCGCTTTCATCGCGACGTCGGTAGGTATTCGTATTGGTAACCCACTGTTGCCAGGCATCTACTTCGTCATTATTGATTCCGCGCGTAAACTGCACCACCGGATTCCGGATAAGCGCAAAGAAGTCGGGCCTAGTTACGGTTCCCTGATTCAAAATTGCGAAAAGGCTTTTTAGTGCATTCTCGGTATGAGAATTCTTAGCGGGAGAATCAACAATGGCAAACGGAATATGCAAGAAGCCTTTTTCTTTTTTCGTACGTTCGTCAGGCTTGGCTGCTGTCTGGTCAAATACCATGCTAATTGCAGTGCGATATTCGTCAAGGCATGGAGATACCACAAGAATATCTTCGACGCGTATTTTCTTTTCTCTATCACCCAGCAGTGCACAAATCTGGGTGTGCAAATTTTCAATTTCGCGGATTTTGGTTGGTGCTGCCGTCACATCAAGTGAGCCGTCGGTCAATTCCGCCTTTTCCACCTTGCAAAGCGGTTCACGATGCGCTACGGAATATTGTATCTTGTGCAAAAGGGTGTCCTGAGGCAAATTAGATTTTTCAGCGCCCTGAAAGATGAAATCATAATCAGTAGCCTGGCACCAGAGTTTGACATTGTCCCTACCTGTGCGGCCCCAATTCAAAAGCAGGTCGTTTTCCTGATCAGATAGAGCATTTTCTGGAACATCCTCGACATCCGTTACGGGATTCTTTTCCGGAGCATCTACTACTTTCTGGACACTCATACGTTCCTGAATGCCGGACATATCCGCATTTTCGGCGGAGTGCCACTTGCCATCCTTTGAAACGTCCCATGATCGGCATACATTCTTGCTGTCGCGAACAGATGACAAGTCTTCCCAAAATTCCATACACGGGTTCTGGATGTAGGCGTAAATATCATGTCGCTCTGCAAATTTTTGCAAAATCATGCGATAAAATTGTCCCATTCCCGAAAGGCCGAAAATAAAGACAGGAGCACCGTTCAGTTTATTTTCAAAAAATGGGTTTTTACCTTCTTTTTCACGTTTTTCGCATAAGCTGAAAAGATACGGAATTGTCAAGTAGTCAATTTTCTGTTCGGCTTTGGTACGCCCCTTGCGCTGATTTTCCTTTTCAAAAACCTGCGATAACAGAGATTTTTCTCCCCCATGGAAAATGGCGGAATAAAGTTTCTGTTGCCACGCCTCGCGTTCAACGACATCGTCGGCATTATTGCTTTCGGCAAAGAATGGCTGTAAAGCTCCGTCCTTCCACTTTTCCAAAATACCGGGAGCCTCGCCTTTCGAATTTCTGGCGAAACCAGCTGGTCGACTTGTTTCGTATTCCAAGAACAGTGAAGCCATTTTAGAAGCAAAGTCAAAAAGGCAATTTTCATCTAGATTGCCATTTTCATCACTCAGGTAACGATACACTTCTGGAGCAAGAGTTTGCCAATGCTTTTTCTCGGCATCTGTCTCGTCATCTTGCCCCAAATATGCAAGAATCACATTGCGGACCATGTCTGCCGAAAGCTTGAGCTTCGTATCATCATCGCCTACCAGAATATCGAACAGGAATCGGTCAATGGTGCTCTTGTTCAGGTTGGCGAGAACACCATTCTTCTTTATCCATTTCAGGCGGAACCACTGTTCGAGTTTCGGGTCCGGGAATATAACGACCGGTGCATTGAACGGGTCGTTCCAGGCGGCTGTGAGCGTGTCAATCATCTCGTCGGCGAGATGTTCCAGATTCAGGGCAAATTTCAGATGTAGCATGGTAGTAATATATACAAAAAAGTTGGCGGAAAACTGTCAATGCGAAAAAAATGATAATTCGCACGGATTGCCTCTCTATATATTTATCGCGCGTTCGACCGGTTTTGTAAAATGGGGTGCCACGGACCCGCCACAAAGCTATATTTTGCGCATGCTTAAGATTGTCAGGGCTATCAGCCGTTTCCTTTCTACCTACACATCTCTGGTCGTCATCGGCGCTGCGGTGGTCGCCTTTTTCCTCCCGGCCGCTTTTGGCTGGGTGCACGGCAACACGAGTCCCATCATCCTGGGCGTCATCATGCTCAGCATGGGCCTCACCATCACGATGGACGATGTCCGAAACCTGCTGAAGCAGCCGCTCCACATTCTGCTCGGGGCCTGCGCGCAGTACACCATCATGCCGTTGGTGGCCTTCACCCTCACCAAGGTTTTCGGGCTCGACCCGTACCTGGCCGTGGGCATAATCCTTGTGGGTTGCTGCCCAGGTGGCGTCTCGAGCAACGTGATGAGCTTCCTTGCCAAAGGGGACGTGACGTATTCCGTGAGCATGACGATGGTCTCGACCTTGCTTGCCCCGCTCATGACCCCGCTGCTCGTGCTCTGGCTTGCCGATACGAGCATCGACGTGAACGCCAAGGGGATGTTCCTGAATATCCTGTACGTGACGGTCGCTCCGATCCTGATCGGCTT
>JAEEGH010013115.1_pt1 | contig 18465 bp, 13 predicted proteins | sample 9134181 | NCBI WGS metagenome assembly JAEEGH01 (sample SAMN16246544, study PRJNA631951) | gut metagenome | biome: gut microbiome; feature: rumen; material: DP-attached | host: Bos | place: Iran: Karaj | collected 2018-10 | reverse complement strand
TCACCCTCACCTCCGGCGCGCAGAAGACCGTCGGCTCCTTTGCCGGCACTCCCACCGGCGCTGCGCCCTGGTACGCGATTTATCCGTATGACGAGTCGGTTACGCGCCTTCCCGGCGAGCTTCACTTCAAGCTGGCCGCCGTGCAGAATTATACCTCAGGCACCTTCTCGAAAGGGGCCAATCCGTCGATCGCCAAGACCGCTTCGCTGGACGATCCGCTGCAGTTCAAAAACCTCTGCGGCGTGCTCTGCCTGAAATTGACCGGCACCTCGACCCTCTCGCGGCTGGTGCTGCACGATCTGGGCGGCAACCTGCTCTGGGGCGACTGCACCGTGGCCCTCGACGGTAAGGAGGGCACCGCCGAACAGACCATGACCCTCTCCGGCGGCGACAATACCCTGACGCTCAACCTGGGCTCCGTGGCCCTGTCGCTCAGCACCCCGCAGGCCTTCTTCTTTGTGGTGCCTGCCGGCGCGCTGGATAGGGGATTTACCGTGAAGGCCTTCGACAAGAACGACAACCTCTGCGGCGTGGTCCAGACCCAGGTCGCCAATACGCCGGGCCGTTCCGAAATGGTCCGCATGCCGGCTGTGGCCACCAAGTTCGTCAGCGAGAGCGCAGATCCGCTGCAGCGCGGCTACTACAAAGATCTCTTCATGGACGGCGGCATCGGCCTGACTTCGCGCACCACGCTGCCGGCCGCCAGCTACCTGAACCTCGACTGGGAGTTTTACGCATCGCTCTCCACGGGCAACACCACCGCGGCCGATACGCTGATCCAGACCGAAGTCTTTATCGGTTCGGATACGGACCTGAACGGTGCGCTGCTCTATCCGGACGGCGAACCGCGTTTCCGCTGCATCTACGTCAACGGCGGTAAATCCACCCAGCACGGCGCTTCGCTCGGCGAAACGGGCCGCAACCGCATCCGCGCCTACTATGCCAACGGCGGCGCCTACGTGGGTACCTGCGCCGGCTGTCTGATCTCCTCCAAAGGCTATGACAGCCAGGCAACGACCACTACCTATTTCGGCATCTGGCCGGGCCATACCTACCACACCAAGACCGACTCGGGCAAGAGCGTCACCGATACCTACACCAGCATGACCATCGAACCGGGCTGTGCGCTGCTGAACTACTACGATTACGGCGGCGATCTGCAGATCAACGGCGTCCGCCACAACGGCGGCTGCTATATGTCGCAGATCGATTATCCGGTGCCCGCAGGAACGGAAATTCTGCTCCGTTACCTCACGCCGGGGCCCGATTCCACCAAACTGAACGGCTCGGTGAGCGGCTGGGCGTACAAAGCCACCGAGGAGAGCGGCCGCCTCTGCGTGATCGGTTCGCATCCGGAGGGCGTCTCTTCCGGCGAGCAGCGGGACCTCTTCTCTGCCATGATCCGCTACGCCTGCGACGGCAACGGCTGTGTCACCCCCAAGGGGACCCTCTCCAAGGGTGTCGCCCGCGAAATGACCAAGAAAACGACCGACAACCAGCCTGCCAACACCCGGATCGGCGACAAGCAGTACCATCACTTCAATATCGAGCTTCCGGCCGATGTAGATGACTTTACCCTGACCCTGGCCGGCATCAGCACCACCTACGACCTCTATGTGGGCCTGGCCCGCGAGCGCACGGCCTGGCTGGGCGATTCGGACTACCTGCTCTGCACCTCCGGCCCCACCAAGTCCCTGCGCATCAAGCACCTGCCGGCCGGAAAATGGTCCGTATGCGTCTATTGCCCGGTGACGGTCACCAGCACCAAGACGCAGTACACCAGCGGTGCCTATTACTATCAGTATTCCGGTGAAACGGCTGTGCTGAACGGCGTGCCGTACCGGATCATGGCTTCCTGGAACGCCACGGGCCCCAACACGGGCACCGGCGGCAACCAGCCGGCCACCCCGATCCCCGGCACCTGGGACTAATAAGTAAGGAAAAAGGAGGCAGTCGCCTCCTTTTTCCTGTCGGGATGACAGGATTCGAACCTGCGAAATCATGGTCCCAAACCATGCGTCTTAGACCTCTGGACTACATCCCGATAACCGCTGCAAAGGTAGTTGTTTTTCAAATACTTTTGGGATATTAAAACGATTTAACTATTTTTGGGTCATAAACTGTCCGTATGACCAACCGTCACGTGACCATAAAGGACATTGCGCGCGAGGCAGGCGTTTCACCCGCCCTCGTCTCTTTCGTAATGAGTAACAGGGGCGCCGGCGAGCAGTTGTACCGGGTCAACTCGGAGACCAGTAAGCGCATCCTTGAAGTAGCAGAACAACTTCATTATAAGCCGAATAACTCCGCCCGCGCCCTGCGCAGCGGCAAAACCGGCACCATCGGCGTCGTCGTTTCCGATATCGCCAATCCTTTCTTTGCGGAGATCGCCCGGTACCTGGAAGACGATGCTTATCATTATGATTACAATGTCATTTTCGGCAGTTCTGACGAAAACCCGGAAAAGTTTCGCCGGGTGGTGAACGTCCTCCTCAGCAAGGGAGTGGACGGCCTAATCCTGGTTCCTTGCGCAGGAGCCAATGAGACTCTCCGCGAAATTGTTGCCTCCGGAATCAACACGGTTTTGATTGACCGCAAGGTCCCCGGACTGGAGGTGAGCAGCGTGGTGCTCGACAACCGGGCCGCAGCTCGCGTCATCGTAGAGAAACTTCTCTCGCGCGGTGCCCGCCGCATCGATATGGTCTCCTACTCGATGGATATTTCCAGCACCCGCGACCGCGAACAGGGGTATCGAGATGCAATGGAGGCGGCCGGCCTGTCGGACAACATCCATATCGAGCGGGTGGCCCACAACGATTACGCCTGCATTCCCGATTATTTCCGCGAAGCCCGCAGCAGGGGCGTCGAGGCCTTTATGATGGCGACCAACACCCTCTCTTCGCTGGTGCTTTCCGAGATTATCCGGAACGGATTCCGGGTTCCCGAAGATTACCAGGTGGCCCGTTTCGACCGCAACTCGGTCTATGACTTCAACGGCCACGGCATCATCTATGTCCGCCAGCCCGTGGATCTCTTTGCAGGAAAGGCGATGAAGCTGCTGATGGCGGAGATCCGCAGAAAACCCAAACAGGAAATCCCGGTCGAAGAGATTGTCCTCTCGCCGGAAATCCTCGAATAGAAATTATTATACTAAAGCGATATGAAAAAGATTCAAGGAATTATTCCTCCGATGATTACTCCGATGCTCGATGCGAAGACGCTGGACATTGAAGGTGCCGGCCGCATTGCGGACCGGATGATCGAAGCCGGGGTGGCAGGCATCTTCCTGCTCGGCACGACCGGTGAAAGCCAGAGCCTGCCGATGCGGCTTCGTTTCGATTTCGTCAAGGCGATTTGCGCCCACATTGCGGGCCGGGTTTCCGTCCTAGTCGGCGTCACGGAAACCTCTCTCGAAGACAGCCTCTCCCTGGCGGCCCACGCCAAGGCCTGCGGGGCATCCGGCGTGGTTGCGGCGGCACCTTATTATTTTCCTGGAAACCAGAAAGAACTGATTGACTGGTATACGGCCCTGGCGGATGCCTGCCCGCTTCCGGTCTATCTCTACAATATGCCTTCCAAGGTGAAGGTCTTCCTCAACGTTTCCACCGTGGTGGCCCTCTCAAAACACCCGAATATCGTCGGCGTGAAGGACTCTTCGGGCAACCAGAGCTATTTCCAGAGCTTGCTCTTCCATTTTGCCGGCACCGATTTCGCCGTCTATATGGGACCGGAGGAGCAAACGGCGGCAGTCGTTCTCCTGGGAGCCGACGGCGGCGTGAACGGAGGCGCGAACCTCTTCCCGGAACTGTTCGTGAAGATGTACCGCGCTGCCGCTGCCGGTGATCTGACGGAAACCCGCCGGCTTCAGAAACGGATTATGTTCCTCTCCGACAGCCTCTACGGCCTGGAACCCGGCTCCGACGCAAGTTTCGTGAAGGCCATCAAGTGCGCCCTGAAACTCAAAGGGATCTGTTCCGGCTACCTGCCGCTGCCCTACACGGCTTTCGATGCGGAGCAGGAGAAGAAGGTGGCCGCCGTTCTTGAAACCCTCAAAGATTACAGATAATGGAACTCTCCTGGATTGACTATATCGTCTTTTTCGTTTTCGTCGGGGGCGTGGCCCTCTTCGGCTGCAGTTTCTTCAAGAAGAGCCGCAAGGGAACGGATGCCTTCACCAAGGCGGAGGGCTCCATTCCGACCTGGGTGGTGGGAATGTCCATCTTTGCCACCTTTGTCAGCAGCATCTCCTTCCTCGGCCTTCCGGGCGGCTCTTATGCCGGCAACTGGAACCAGCTGATATTCAGTTTCACGATTCCCATTGCCACCTGGCTGGCCGCCAAGGTCTTCATTCCGCTCTATCGCGGGGTGGGCAGCGTTTCCGCCTACCAGTTTTTGGAGGACCGCTATGGTTACTGGGCACGCTGTTATGTGGCTGTCTGCTACCTACTTACGCAGGTTTGCCGGGTGGGCTCCATCCTCCTGCTGCTAGCCATTCCCATCAACACGATGTTCGGCTGGGATATCGGTACCATCATCATCGTGACGGGCGCCCTGACGCTGGTCTATGCGGTGTTGGGCGGCATTTCGGCGGTGGTTTGGACGGACGCCATCCAGGGTCTGATCCTGATCGTCGGCGCGCTGGTCTGTGCCCTGATTCTGCTCTTCGGGATGCCGGAGGGACCGGGCCAGATGTTCTCCATTGCTGCTGCCAGTCATAAGTTCAGCCTGGGTAGTCTGGGGCTCACGCTCCGGGAGCCGACGGTCTGGGTGGTGCTGATCTACGGCATCTTCATCAACCTGCAGAACTATGGAATCGACCAGAACTACGTGCAGCGGTATATGACCGCCAAGAGTACGGGCGAGGCCGTGAAGGCCACCCTGTTCGGCGGACTGCTCTATATTCCCGTGTCGCTGGTCTTCGTATTCATCGGTACGGCGCTCTTCTCCTACTATACGGCCCAGCCCGACCTGCTGCCTGAAGGTATCGCAGGGGATAAGGTCTTCCCGTACTTTATCGTACACGGCCTGCCGGCAGGTCTCACCGGCCTGGTGATCGCTTCACTCTTCTCGGCGGGAATGAGTACCGTGGCCACCAGCATCAACTCTTCGGCCACCATCGTATTCACCGACTTCTACAAGAAGATTCGCAAGACAGAACCCAAGGACGAGCGCAAGGCGCACATGACCGTGCTCTATACGGCCTCTGCCGTCGTAGGCGTCGTGGGTATCCTGATCGGCCTGGCGATGATGAGCATCAACGGCGTGCTGGACGCGTGGTGGAAACTCTCCTCCATCTTCAGCGGCGGTATGCTCGGCCTCTTCCTGCTCTCGCTGGTCTGCCGCAAGCCCAACCGCGCCGGAGCCATCATTGCCGTGGCGCTCGGCCTCTGCGTGATTGCCTGGATGAGCCTTCCGGTCTTCGGCAGTCCCATCCATACCTATCTGACCATCGTATTCGGTACGACCACAATTTTCGTTGTCGGTCTTCTGATTACGCTCTTGTTTAAAAACCGCAAGAAAGATGAATAAAAAACCCAAAATCCTCGTCGTCGGCAGTTTTATGATGGACCTGGTGGCTTCGGCCGAAAGGGCCCCTGAACTCGGCGAGACCATTATCGGTCACAGTTTCCGGACGGCACCCGGCGGAAAGGGGGCCAACCAGGCCGTACAGGCCGCCCGCCTCGGTGTTCCTACGCGGATGGCCGGATGTGTCGGTGACGACGCCTTTGGAAAGGAGATGGTCGCCGCCCTGAACGCTTCGGGCGTGGATACGTTCTATGTGAAAACCAGCAGCGCGCACCCTTCCGGTGTCGGCCATATCGAAATTCAGACCGGCGCCTCCGGCGTACAGAACCGGATCATTGTGGTGCCGGGTGCCAACTATGACCTCAAACCCGCGGATCTCGAATGGCTGAAGCGCGAGATTTCGTTCTACAGTATAGTCATTATGCAGCTGGAGCTGGAAATGGAGACCATTGAAGCGGTGGCTGAGATTGCCCACAAGGCTGGCGTCCCCGTGATGCTGAATCCCGCTCCGGCCGCTCAACTGTCAGACAGGTTGCTCTCCTGCGTCACCTTCCTTTCGCCCAATGAAACGGAAGCGGCACTACTGACCGGCGTCAAAACTGATGCGGAAGGCCGGCTCTCGGATGAAGCCTTGAAGGCCGCTGCGGAGGTCCTGATGAAGAAAGGAGTTCCCAACATCATCATTACGCTTGGCGACCGGGGCGTTGCCGTCTGTACGGCCGCCGGCGTCGAAAAGGTTCCGTGCGTGAAAATGGACGCGGTCTGCGATCCCACCGCCGCCGGCGACTCTTTCGTGGGAGCTTTCTGCGCGGGTTATGCAGCAGGGCTTTCAATTCCTGAAGCACTGACCTTTGCCGTTCACGCCGCCGCCATCACGGTCTGCGGCCACGGCGCCATCCCTTCACTGCCCACCCTCGACAAGGTGTTGGCGTTGATGAAGGAGCGAGGCGCCGACAAAAATCTGATTAAAAAACTGGAGGTACTGAAATGATACAGGAAAAGAGCAATAAGGCGCTGGAAGCCTTTCTCCAATCGGCCAAAGAGAACTTTACGGCTTACGTGGAGAGTGTCGATACCGATGCCTGCCGTGCCGCTGCGGAACTGATTCTCGCTTCGCAGGCTGCAGGCGGCCGGATTCACGTGACCGGAATTGGAAAACCGGGCCACGTGGCAGCTTATGCCGCTTCGCTGCTGGCCTCCACAGGTAATCCGGCTACCTTCCTTCACGGAACCGAGGCTGTCCATGGCTCCTGCGGCCAACTGGTGGCGGGCGACGTGGTGATTGCCATCTCCAATTCCGGGGAGACCTCGGAACTCAAGGCGACGGTGAATGCCGTGCATCTGAACGGCTGCAAGGTGATTGCCGTCACCGGCAACCCGGAAAGCTGGCTGGCAAAGCACGCGGAGTGCACCCTGCTGGCCGGCGTACGGGAAGAGGGCGGTCCGCTCAACCGCGCCCCGCGCAACTCGGTCAACGCCGAAATGCTGATTCTCCAGGCGCTCAGCGTCGTTCTCCAGGTGGAGAAGGACTGGACGCCTGAAAAATATGTAAAATGCCACCCCGGCGGCAAGCTGGGAGAAATAAGGGAGAACGAACGATGAACAAAGGTAAATGTATCAATCCGTGCATCCTGGCGGCCGTCAGCCGGCTGGGACACGGCGACCGCATCCTGATTGCGGACGGCAACTATCCCCTTGCCAGCAAAACCGGGGAAGCCGAAAAGATCTGGGTCTCGCTGAGCCCCGGACTGCCGACGGTCACCGATGTGCTGGATGCCCTTCAGTCGGTCATCAATATCGAAGAGGCTGCCGTGATGCAGCCCGCCGAAGGCCCTGACCCTGAAATCTTTGCAGAATTCAATACGATGCTCGACGGAATGCAGCTCCGCCGGCTGGGCCGATTTGAATTCTACGATGAATGCAGCAATCCTTCGCTCCGCCTGGCCATCGCCACCGGCGAGCAGCGGACCTTCGCAAACCTTCTCATTACCGTGGGCTGCGCCTAGCTAAACCTTATGAAATATAAGTTATATACCTTATTCACAGCGATCTGCCTGCTCCTTACGGGAAGCGGAGCCGCCTTTGCTCAGAACCTCACGGTCAGCGGCAAAGTAGTGGACTCCAAAGGTGAACCGCTGGAGGGAGCGGCGGTCATCGTGAAGGGAACCGCGACCGGTACGCTTGTCGGCCCCGACGGTGGCTACACCCTGAAGGTGAAGAAGAACTCCGTCCTGGAGGCCTCGATGATGGGTTACGTCACCGAGACACAGGAGGTGAACGGCCGCACGGTCGTGAACTTTACCCTCAAGGATGACGCCGTAATGCTCCAGGAGGCGGTCATCGAGGTAGGTTACGGGGAGCAGCGGCTGGTGGACGTCACCGGTACGGTGGCGCACGTCAAGATCGACGAAATCCGCCGCGCGCCCGTCGCCGGACTGGACCAGGCCCTGCAGGGCCGTATCGCCGGCGTGGCGGTCACCTCGGCCGACGGACAGCCGGGATACGATATGGATGTCGTGATCCGTGGCGCCAACTCCCTCACCCAGAGCAACGCCCCGCTCTATGTGATTGACGGATTCCCCATGGAAGACTACTCCACTTCAGCCCTGAGCCCGAACGACATCGCTTCCGTGACGGTGCTCAAGGATGCCTCCTCTACCGCCATCTACGGCTCCCGCGGCGCCAACGGCGTCATTATCATCGAAACGAAAAAGGGCAAACTCGGCAAGACGGATGTCAGTTACTCCGGCACCGTCGGTATCCATCAGGCGGCCAAGCAAATGGAACTGATGACTCCCTACGAGTTCGTCTTGTACCAGCTGGAACGCGGATCCGAAAACTTCGACAAATACCTGACGAATCCCGGCCGTACGCTGGAGGACTACATCAATTACAACGCCATCGACTGGCAGGACCGCGTCTTCCGCAACGCCCTCGTCCAGACCCACCACCTCTCCGTGATGGGCGGCACCGAGCAGACCCGGTTTTCGGTTTCCGGTTCCGTGGTGGACCAGCCCGGCGTCATCGTCAATTCGGGCTATCAGAAATACCAGGGTCGTTTCGCACTGGAACACAAGCTCTCCAAGACGTTGCGCCTGAACCTGAATGCCTCCTATACCGAGGCGATCACTTCCGGACAGGCCTCTTCCGCTTCGCTTTCCACGAGCAACTCCTATACGACCTACCTGATGTACCGCGTGTGGACCTACCGACCGGTCTCCCTGACCACGCTCGATGAGGAGGACCTGCTGGCCGACGAAAACGACTCCGCCGCCACGATGAACCCCGTCATCTCCAACGCCAACGAACAGACCTCCCGCAGGAATACCACCTTCAACGCCAACGGAAAACTTGAGTGGAAAATCACACCTACGCTGAAACTGAATCTTCGCGCCGGATTCGAGAACAAGCTCAACCGCTGGTTGGAATTCAACAATTCCAAGACTTACAAGGGCTTCCCGCGCGTCACCAATACGCTCGGCATCAACGGTAGCTTCCGGGAGACGCAGACCCTGAACTGGATGAACGAGAACACCGTTTCCTGGAATCCGAAACTGAACAAGAAACACAAACTGTCTGTTCTCGGCGGCTTTACGATGCAGGGAACGGACAAGAACATCTACGGTTTCACCGCTGCCCAGATTCCCCACGAAGATCTCGGTTTGAGCGGAATGGACGACGGTATTCCGCAGGAGATGGTCACCACGCTGAGCAAGAATACACTGATGTCGTTCCTGGGGCGCGTCAACTACTCCTACGGTGACCGGTACCTCTTCACCGGCTCCCTGCGTGCCGACGGTTCGAGCAAGTTCGCCCCCGGCCACAAGTGGGGTCTCTTCCCCTCCGCCGCTTTCGCGTGGCGCTTCAGCCGGGAGGATTTTATGAAGAACGTCACCTGGGTGGAAGATGCCAAGTTGCGCCTGACCTATGGTTCTACCGGTAACAACAAGGTAGGGGACTACTCTTCGTATGCCACCCTCTCCGCAACCGATTACTATCCGTTCGACAATACGCCGCAGATTGCACTGGTACAGAGCGCCCTCGGAAACGAGGACCTGACCTGGGAAACCACCGACCAGGTGGACCTGGGCCTGGACCTGCGTCTCTTCGACGGCCGCCTCAGCCTGACGGCGGACCTCTATCGCAAGATTACCCGCAACCTGCTGCTCAACGCCCGCCTGCCGTACTCCACCGGTTTTGCCAGTATGTACAAGAATATCGGCAAGATCCGCAACGACGGCCTCGAACTGACGCTGGGCTTCACGCCAATCCATACCCGGGATTTCATCTGGTCGGGCGACTTCAACATCAGTTTCAACCGCGACCGTGTGCTGCAGTTGTCCGAGGGCCAGGAGGTCCTGCTGAACGCTGTCAGCTTCACGGGTGATTTCAACGCCACCAATCTCTATATCGCGCGTGTGGGCGGGCCGGTTGCCTCCTTCTACGGAGCAATCTGGGAAGGCGTTTACGGTGTTGAGGACTTCGACGTGACCCCGGCCGGCAAGTATGTGCTCAAGGAGGGTGTGCCTTCCAACGGCAACGACCGCGCAAGCATCCAGCCGGGCGATATCAAGTATGCCGACATCAACGGCGACGGAATTGTCAACGACCAGGATATGGTCGTGATCGGCCGCTGCGCCCCGATTCACATCGGAGGCCTGAACAACAACTTCACCTGGCGGAACTTCAACCTCAACATCTTCTTCCAGTGGAGCTACGGCAACGACATTATGAACGCCAACCGGATCTTTATGGAGGGCAACTACGGCAACAAGAACATCAACCAGTTCGCCTCCTACAACGATCACTGGACCTTCGACAACCAAAACAGCCGCAACTTCCGCGTAGGCGGACAGGGACCCCGCGGCATCTACTCCTCACGCACCATCGAAGACGGCAGTTTCCTCCGTCTGAAGACGATGCAGCTCAGCTATACGCTTCCGCGCCGGATTACCAACCGGATGCATCTCGAATCGCTTTCGGTGAATATTTCCGGCCAGAACCTCTGGACACTGACCCGCTACTCCGGTCTGGATCCCGAGGTTTCCACACGGCATACCACCCTGACGCCGGGCTTCGACTACAGCGCCTACGCCCGCAACCGGGTCTTCACCACGGGAATTGACATTACATTCTAGGAGGAACCGCTATGAAATACAGAATCATTCTTCTTCTTGCAACGGTATTTGCGGCCGCCGGCTGCAACTTCCTGGACACCTATCCGCAGGACGTCAAGACGGTGGAAGACTCCTTCCGGACCCTCGCGGATGCAGAGGAGGCCCTCAACGGGGTATATTGCACCCTCGGCGCCTCTCAGCTTTACGGCAACAATATGCTGGGACGCATGGGCCTTTCGGCCGACATCGGCTATGAATACTACAACAGCGACGCGAACTCGGTGGGCTATTACGAAGTGGTGGCTTCCGACGCCAAGATCAACAGTTACTGGCGCTATCTCTATCAGGGAATCGGCAATGCCAACCGCCTATTGGAGAACATCGACCGCTGCAACCTGGAGGATGCGGAGAAACTGCGCATCACCTCCGAGGCCCGTTTCCTGCGCGCCTATTACCACTTTATGCTGACCGTTCGCTTCGGCAACATTCCCTATGTGACGGCCGTGCCCGCTTCGGGCAATGTGGCTGATATCCAGCTTCCGCAGACGCCGCAGGCGACGGTTTACGCCAACATCATCTCCGAGATGGAGGCCTCCGTAGCCGGCCTTCCGGACGCATCGGCGCTCGATGGCGGCGGTCACCTGAGCAAATCGGCGGCTTGGGGCATTCTGGCCCGCGTCTGCCTGGATGCAGCCGGTTATCCCTGCTACCTGCCCGGTATGTACGCCAAGGCCAAGAGCTGCGCAAAGCAGGTGATCGACCTGAACTTCCACGAGCTGAACCCTTCGTTCGAACAGGTCTTCATCAACTATATGCAGGACATTTACGACATCAAGGAGAGCATCTGGGAAGTTGAGTTCTACGGCAACAACACCGGTACCTACACCACGGTGGCCGGGATGGTGGGCCGAAACAACGGCATCGGCTTCTCCAATTCCGGCGGCCTGAGGGACGATATCGGCGTTTCCATCGGAACGGCCCGGGCAACCTCCTACTTCTTCAATCTCTTCGAAGAGGCGGACCTGCGACGCGACTGGACCATTGCGCCTTACACCTACAACTCCACGACCGGCGAAAAGACCGTGCAGACCACCAACCTGTGGGTCCGCTTCTGCGGCAAGTTCCGCCGGGAATATGAGACCCTGATGCCCAAGAGCGTGACCAATACGCCGACCAACTTCCCGCTGCTGCGCTACTCCGACGTGCTGCTGATGTACGCCGAGGCGGTGGCCTGCGATGACGACCGCACTGCGGAGGAACTCTCCGCCGCCTACGAGTGCCTGAATCAGGTACGGCGCCGCGGCTACGGCAAGGATCCGCTTACGGCCGACGCCTCCGTGGATGTTCCCAACGAAGGGGCTGTCGCGTTGCTTGAAACCATCAAGGACGAGCGCGCCCGAGAACTCGGTTTCGAACTTCTGCGCAAGGACGATATCGTGCGCTGGGGTGAATTCTACCACCGTATGAAACACGTTGAATCCCTGATTCCCGGGGCCTACACCTCCTCCTATTATGTGGCGGCCCGGGAGTATTACCGCAACGCCCAGGCCCGGGATGTGCTCTGGCCCATCCCGTCCTATGAAATGGGCGTGAACCGCAACCTTGTCCAGAATACCGGATGGTAAAAAGGAGGTACAGATGAAAAGAACGACGATATTATTATCAACCCTGTTGCTTCTGGCGGCCTGCGAGGATCCATACGCCCTCCGGCAGCCTACGCTGGAGGTGACGGCGCCGGAGACCGTGAAGGTCGGCCAGAAGGTGGAGTTTTCGCTGGAAGGAGAGCAGGATATCCTTGCCTTCTGGTCGGGCGAACCCGGCAGCGACTACACCTACCGTGACACCGACCGCATCGGCGCCGGCGACACGAAGATTACCTTCAGCGTCACCACCTCTTCCGGAACGGCAGGTTATCCTAATCCGGCAACGGTTCCCTTCTCGTGGTCCTCGGATTTCATCGGAGAATACACGGAAGCGGCGATGGCCGCTGCCACCTGGCACGACATCACCGGAGAATTCGCCTGGCCGACCGATGTGGGGCAGACCGTCCCCGCCGGGGAACTCAGCCTGAATGACATCCTGCCCGCCGACGGCACACCCGTCTATTTCCGGCTTTACTACCACGTGGCGGCCTTCAATGCTACTGCTGCGGGAGGTGCCGGGAATGGCCGTACCCAATGGCAGTTCACCAATATGAATATCTTCTGCGAGACGCCGGCCGGCCCCGTCACGGCCTACGATATCTACGACCAGGGCTGGCAGCTGATTCTGGGAGCAGGGTGTGAGACCATTCCGACAGCCAACCTTCCGGCCTTGCCCGCCACCTCCGCCCGCATTCTTTTCCGTTCTCAGTTCAAACCCGCGGTGGACCTGAATGTCTGGGCGATTTCCGGCGCGATCCAGCGTCCGGGCGAGATGAACCTCGGTCGCGACAAGGGCGTCGGCATCAAGTCGATCGCAGACCCGCAGATGCGGAAATACTATTATACCTGGAACACCCCCGGTACCTACAAAGTGGTCTTCGTCGGTACGAATGCCGGCGTGGAAGGTCGCAAGGAGGTGGTCCGTGAAATCACAATCAATGTCGTACAGGATTCCGGCAACATTACCGGTCCTGTACCCGCAGAATGGTAGCCGCTATGAAAAAGATACTCTTTACAATCTCCGTCCTGCTCCTCGCGGCCTCCTGCGGCGTGAAGGAGCCTGCGGCATGGCAGACCGAACCTATGCGCTTCACTGCGACCGCATCTGGCACCCGGACGGCCTTCTCCGCCACAGGCGGTAACCTGACGGTCGCCTGGTCGCCCGATGATACCATCGGTATCTGGAGCAGCGCCTCCACCCGCGGTAACTTCCCCTATACGGCCGAGGTCAGCAAGACCGATCCTACGGCCGCCCTCTTCAGCGCAGTCAGCGAGGAGACGATGTTCCTCTTCGACGGCAGCGCCTGCACCTATTATGCCTACACTCCCTGGCGCGGCGGCGTAACGTCCGCTCCGACCGTTACCTTCCCGCTGCCGGCGCTCCAGACGCAGGCTTCCGAAGGCGACGTGGCACACCTGCATGCGCTGCAACTCTTCCGTGCAGCGCCCGTGACGGTTTCCGGCTCCTCCGCACAGGCTGACTTCCAGTTTGCGCCCGCCTTCAGTACGGTACACCTGACCCTGAAGATGGCGCCGGGTTCCCCGGTAACCGTTCCCGTCCGTCGCGTCAAACTGATTTCTGCCGACGCGCCCCTCACGGGTGATGAGGTGACGCTCGATTTGACCAACCCCGCATCTACTCCCGTGGCTGCAGCCGGAGAGAAGGAGGTGACACTCGGCTTTGGTACCCTGCCGGTGCTTGATCCCGACCACGAGTCCGATGCCTGGATTACGGTGCTGCCCGGCGCGCACGCTTCGCCCGTAAAGGCAGAAGTGACAGCCATCGACGGCTCCGTGGCGACGGTCTCCCTGCCCGCAGTCACCTTCGCCGCTGGAAGGAGTTATACCCGGAACCTCGTTCTCGAGGTGGCCGGTTTCGTCCAGGCTGAGCCTTTCGACGTTGCTGCGACGGCCCTGACGGTGAATGCCGGCGAAGCCCTCTCCTTCAACGTAAGCGGAACCGCCGCCAAAATCGACTTCTACTCCGGCGAGAAGTTCCACGACTACGACTATGCGGACAAGGACCGCGTCGAAACGGGCTCTTTGAAACTCTCTTTCAAGCACGCCATTTCGGCCGGTACCCAGAACAATCATCCGCTGGTCAAGGTTTCCGAAAACTATACCGGCGAGATGACCGAAGCCGCCATCCTGGCCGCTGCCTGGAAGGACCTCTCCGACCACTTCACCTTCGCGACGGAGAATCTCGGTACCGACAACCCGATTACCTCCTCGAAGGCCAACTACGACAAGTACTTCGTAGATTCAGGCGAGTATGACCTCGCCCCGGAATTCGCGACGGCCGATTCTCTCTATGTGGCGATGTTCTGGCACGCCGACAAACACGACGCGACGCTGGGCAATACCCGCACCGTCTCCTATGTGACCCGCTTCCGCGTGGGCGACTGGGAGATGTCGCCTGCCGGACTGACCTTCGTCTGGGATTCCGACAAATGGAGCGGCGTCAGCTCCTCCAATGTTCCGATGTGGCAGACGCCCAAGACCAGCGCGGGTGTGCCCGACTATCCGGCCTTCCGCTTTATGTCGGATTTCAAGCCGACTGCCGACCGCGACGCCTATGCCGTCGCCAACGAGGCTTTCAAGCCGGCCAAGACCAACCACGGACCGGACAAACCCTTCACCGTGCAGGCGGAAGGGGCCGATACGCCGGGCTCCTGGAGTTATACCTTCACCGAACCGGGTACCTACAAGGCGGTCTTCGTGGCCTCCTGTCCGACCCTGACCGGTGACAAAACCGAAACCCGCACCTTTAACATAACGGTACAATAAGATGAAACACGGTTTACGCTATATTCCTCTCCTGCTGGTGCTGCTGCTCTGCGGCGCCTGCGGCCCGACCGACCCCGTCGAGAAAGGCACTCCCGATACCGTTACCGTGGACGGAACCGGTTATACCCGGGCTGTTTACGAGGCCGGCGCCATTGTGATGCCGGACAAGCACGCCGTCCTGTCGGGCGCGCTTCATCCCTACTTTGCCGGATTCGAAATGCTGGTCAGCAACTCCGAATCGCACAACGGCGGAGTCATCATTACCGATATCAAAGGTCCTGTCTATATTCTGGCGCCCGCTTCGCCGGTTCCCTCCGGCTGGACGCTGGTGGCCGACTCCTCGGCGGGAGAGAACACCTGCAACTGTACATACGGTTCCTCCATCATCACGCTGGCCATCTTTTCAAAGATTGTTTCCGCCGGCGCGCGGGTGGAGATTCCCGTCCTGGACGGAACCTTCAGCGCGGTTCCCCTTGCCCGCAGAATCACCTGGATCCAGGAAGGATCCCCTGAAACGCTGGCTGCCAACGAGGTGCAGGTCGAGGGCGAGCTGATCGACGTCCGTACGGTAAAGAAAGGACAGAAGGCCTTCCCCCAGAACGACAACTATCTCTTTGCCGATGATGCCCTCACAGCTTTCGGCGGTCATTCCGTCCAGTGCGCTACCGGCCTGATTGAAAGCAAGGGCGTCACCCGGATGCGGTTTGGCCTCTCCGAAGAACCCCTGATTGCCTCCGTGGAGGAGACCCTCCCGGGATGGACCGCAACGGGAAAAACATTTCTGCTGGGTACGCTCACCTATCATCTTTTCAAGGCGGACAACTATACCCCGGGCGACTGGATTTCGATGCCGGCGGCCGCTTCGGCTACCCGCGCACCCTTCGTCTTCGGCCACGCAATCCGCGTACAGGGGGTGTCGGACTTTGGCAACGTGACGATTTCAGAGGTGGCCAAGCTCCGCAGCGGTACCGTTTCCAACGTCTGTATCGCGCTGCTGCCCGACGGCAACCTGCTTGCTGCCTGTACGGGCGTGAAGGAGAAAGAGGGGATTTCGATGTTCCGCTCCACCGACCACGGCGCCACCTGGGCTCCTTTCGGGGAATACAGTTCCGCCGTCAACCTGATTGAAAATTATACGAACATCTTCGTTTACGGCAACGATGTCTATCTTTTCGGCGTCGCCGCCGACCGCGAAGGGTTCCGTGTCTCGCGTTCTTCCGACAACGGCCGCACTTGGACCGTTCCGGAAGATGCCGCCAGCGGCCTTCTGCTCACGGGCAAATACCACACGGCGCAGGTTCCCTGCATCGTCTCCGGCGGCCGTATCTGGCGTGCCTGTGAAACCTACAACGATGACGATGCTTCCAAGAAGCCGTTCGTCATATCCGCTCCGGTCGATGCAGACCTGCTCGACGCGGCCTCCTGGACCGTCACGAACACCGTAACGGCCACCTCCTATTACATTGGTGCCGACCGCATCTCCTCGATGATCGAGGGCAATGTGGTCGAGGCCCCGGACGGTTCCGTGGTGAACATCATCCGGAGCAACAGCGCCGCATCGAGCAACTATGCGACGCTTCTCCACGTGACCGGAACGACAACCCTTGCTTATGATGCCGCTACGGACTGGGTGTCGATGCCCGGCGGCGGCAAGAAATTTACCGTGCGCTACGACGCGCAGAGCGGCCTCTACTGGAGCCTGACCAATCCCCATACCGAAGGGAGTTTCTCGCACGAAGGTATTTATACCGCAGGTCTTCAGAACTCACTGCGCCGCAATAAGTTAGTGCTAATATCCAGCCCGGATTTGCGCAACTGGACGGAAAGGGCCACCATCCTCAGCGATCCGGATCCCTTCTTCCACGGCTTCCAGTATGCCGACTGGGTGGTGGATGGCAACGACCTGGCTGTCGTGGTCCGGGCCGCCTTTCCGGAGGTTCGCGGACTGCCTGTGCGGCAGCACGACGCCAACAAGTTCATCTTCGTAAAAGTGAAAGATTTCAGAAACAAATAACCATATATATTATCTCAACCATGAAAAAAACACTTCTAACTCGATGTATTCCGCGGCCTTACGAGGCCCCGGACTGTACCGTGCTGGCCACCGAATCCTCAGGGATCTTCTGCGCAAGCGGAGAAGGTCAGAACGAGGATTTTGACGAAACGATTTACTTATTTGAAACAGACATTATTAAATACAGTACGATATCATGAAAGGAACCAATTTAAACCCGGCATTCCCGCAGCCCTATCTGGCTCCCGGATGCAAAATCCTTCACGTATCACCCTCATCGGTGATGTGCCAGAGCATCCCTCCGGCAAGTAACGAAGACTTTGAAGAAACCATTTTTAACTTTTGATTCCGCAGACTTATGAAAAAGATATTTACAATTCTCGTTGCGGCAGCCGCATTGGTTCAGTTTGCCGCTTGCAACAAAGTCGAGCCTGTTGCCCCCGTGGATAAGAATACCGTTACCCTGACGGCGACTCTCGATACCCCGACACGTACGGCACTGGTGGCCGGAAACAAAGTTGAATGGCTCGCCGGCGATGCCATCTCGCTCTTTGACGGCACTGTCAATACTGAAATCTCGACAACCGGCAGCGGTGCATCCGCTACTTTTAGCGCAGCTCTTTCTACGGCAGGTCCCTGGTATGCCCTCTATCCTTACGCAGCAGGCGCATCCATTGACGCTGGTGTCATCACTACGACTTTGCCCGCCGCACAGACGGCTGTAGCCGGCACTTTTGCAGACGATTTGAACATCGCAGTCGCCCTTTCTGACGGCAGCACCCTGGCCTTCAAAAACGTGCTGGGCCTCATCAAGTTCACTGTCGGCGCAGATGCCGACATCGTCAAGGTAACCCTGACCGGTAATAACTCCGAAGTGCTGGCCGGTACGGTGGAGATCGACTACAATGCCGGTGAACCTACCTATACCGTCACCGGCGGTGCCGCTACTGCCATTGAACTGACCGGAACCTTCGTTCAGGGCAGCACCTATTACTTCGCCGTCCTTCCTCAGACCTTCACGAACGGCTTTACGCTGACCTACACCAACAGCTCCGCCGTGGACCGCGTGGAGACCACCACCAACGAAATGGTGCTCGGCCGTTCCCAGATCCGCAACATCGGTTCCCCGGATATCATTGTTTTCGCTGACGCGGATGTCAAGGCAGCCCTCGTGGCCCATTTCGACGCCAACGGCGACGGCGAAATCTCCAAAGCCGAGGCTGAGGCGGTAACCTATAATGACTTCGAAAATATTGTCGGTTCTACTGGTGATAATATCACAAATCTTTGGGGTGCAGACCTCACCGTCATCAACACCTTCGATGAGTTGAAGTACTTCACTCATCTGGTCAACACCGCCCAAAGCAACCGATATCAG
>JAEEGH010013114.1_pt1 | contig 18467 bp, 14 predicted proteins | sample 9134181 | NCBI WGS metagenome assembly JAEEGH01 (sample SAMN16246544, study PRJNA631951) | gut metagenome | biome: gut microbiome; feature: rumen; material: DP-attached | host: Bos | place: Iran: Karaj | collected 2018-10 | reverse complement strand
ACCTGGGCCGTAAATTGCGTAAAGTATTCGTGGCCGGTGAGGGCAGGATATTCTGCGATGCAGACTATTCCCAGATAGAGCTTCGCCTCCTGGCAGCATTCTCTAAGGATCCTGATTTGATTAATGCATACAGAGAAAATGAAGATATACACAGAATCACAGCTTCAAAGGTATTCCATGTACCGTTTGATGAAGTGACAGACTTAATGAGAAGAAATGCCAAGGCTGTGAACTTCGGTATAGTCTACGGCATCAGTTCATTTGGACTGTCCCAGGATCTCTCGATTACAAGGGAAGAGGCAAAGCAGTATATCGATGATTATTTCAAGACATACCCGGCTATAAAGGAATACTTGGACGGAGTGAAGGCTGATGCAAAGGAGAAAGGGTACTCTGTGACGTTATTTGGCAGACGCAGACCTATCCCTGAACTTAAGGACAGCAACTTTATGCGCCGTCAGTTTGGCGAGAGAGTGGCAATGAATGCACCCCTTCAGGGTTCAGCCGCTGATATTATGAAGATAGCCATGATAAATGTTCATGACAGGCTCCTTAAGGATGGATTACAGTCAAGAATAGTCCTTCAGGTTCACGATGAACTTCTGATAGAGACTCTCATTAACGAGAAAGAAGCAGTCCTTAATATCCTCCGGGAAGAGATGGAGAGCGCTGCAGACCTGCCTGTTAAACTTGAGGTGTCCGAGTCATCAGGCGAGAACTGGTACGAGGCTAAATAATACAGGGAAGAGATAATAATATGATTTCCATAGGCATTACAGGTGGTGTCGGAAGCGGCAAAAGTGAGGCTCTGGCATATCTGAAAGACAAATACGGAGCGGTCATTCTCCTGGCTGATGAGGCAGCCCGGATGCTTGAAGAGAAAGGTATGCCTTGCTATAATAGTTTAGTTAAGGCATTTGGTGAAAGAATCCTTGGTGAAGACGGAGAAATTGATAAAAAGAGATTTGCCGAAATCATATTTTCTGATAAAGATAATGTCAAAAAAGTTAATGACATCATTCATCCTGCCGTAAAGGAATTCATTTTAAACAGGATGGAAGAGGAAGAAAATGACGGATGCAGTCTTTTTATTCTCGAAGCCGCATTGCTGATAGAAAACGGATATGATGAGATTCTCGATGAACTCTGGTATATACATACTACTCCGGAGGTCAGAGCCACAAGGCTTAAGGAGAGCAGAGGTTATTCTGATGAAAAAATCAGGGATATAATGTCCCATCAGCTCTCTGATGATGAGTTTATTGCCGGATGCAGCAGAGTCATAGAAAATAACGGTACAACAGAGGAATTGCACATAAATATTGATAAGTGCATAGCAGAAGTTTTAAAAGCATAAATAAAGGGAGATTTGTGATTTAATGAGCGAAGAAAAGAATCAGGGACAATATGTATTTGGTCTTGATATCGGTACCAGAAGTATAGTAGGTACCGTTGGTTTCCGTGAGGGAGATACGTTTAACGTAGCGGCTCAGGTAGTTAAGGAACACGAGACAAGAGCAATGCTTGACGGACAGATTCATGATATTAATGCTGTCGGTTCAACGATAAATGCTGTTAAAAAAGCCCTTGAGAAGAAACTTGATATTAAACTTACAGATGTATGTATAGCTGCCGCAGGTCGTGTGCTTCGTACCATAGAGACTCATGTTGACTGGGAGCTTGAGAAAGAGACAGTCATCACTCCCGAGGAGATAGCTGCATTAACCTCAATGGGAATTGAGAAAGCTTATGAGCAGTTCCAGGAGACAAATGATACAGGACTTAAGTTCTACTGCGTCGGCAACTCCGTTATCAGATATTACTTAAATAATTACCAGATAGGAAATCTTGAGAATCATAAAGCCAAGACAGTTGGAGCGGATATTATCGCTACGTTCCTTCCTGACGATGTCGTTGACGGACTTTATAAGGCAGTTGAGATTGCAGGACTTACAGTAGTTAATATGACACTCGAGCCTATTGCTGCCATAACGGTAGCCATTCCCGAGATGTACAGAATGCTTAATATCGCCCTTGTCGATGTTGGCGCAGGTACATCGGATATCTGTATTACAAAAGACGGATGTATTGTGGCATATGGCATGATTCCATCTGCCGGTGACGGCCTTACAGAGATTATTGCTAAGTATTTCCTTGTTGATTTCGGTACTGCCGAGAAGATAAAGAGAGGAATCGCAACTAAAACATCTGTTGAATTTAAAGACATAATGGGACTCCCTCAGAAGGCTGAGAGAAAGACTGTCCTTAAGATATTAGACGAAGCACTTAACGGAATGACAAAGCTCGTTTCCGACAAGATTAAGGAACTTAACGGTGGAAAGCCCGTAAGTGCCGTATTTGTTGTAGGCGGAGGCGGCAAGATTGCCGGATATACCAAGAAACTTGCAGGATATATGGATATACCCGAGGAGAGATGTGCAATCCGCGGCGAGGAAGTAATGCAGAAGATTCACTTCAGAGAGAAGATTAAGAAGGATTCGCTCCTCGTTACTCCCATCGGTATCTGTCTTAACTATTATGATCAGAGCAACAACTTTATCTATGTCACATTTAATGATGAGAGGATAAAGCTTTATAACAATAATTCTGTTGCAGTCGTTGATGCTGCAATGCATGCATCATTCCCTAATGACAGACTGTTCCCGAGACGTGGACCTGAGATTAATTACAGCGTAAACGGTGTGAGCCGTATTGCGAGAGGTCAGCTCGGCGAGCCCGCAGTTCTTACTGTCAATGGTGAGGAAGTTGATATACATCATGAGATTAAGGCCAACGATGTCATCGTTGTAAAGGATTCTACAATGGGTCCTGCCGCAGTGCTGCCTATATCAAAGATTCCCGAGGTGAAGTCGACTATTACTGTAAAGGTTAACGGCAGCAAGATACTGCTCCCGAGACTTGTAGTAGTAAACGGCGAACCAAAGAGCGTATATTATGACGTTCAGGACGGAGACAAGATTGTTCTCCCTGATTTCTATACTGTTAAGCAGGTGAGGGAATTCATGGATGTAACACTTGATGAGTCCATGACTGTTGTCGTAAACAACGAGGAGGGTGATGACAATACTCTCGTATATGACAACTTCAGTATAGAGTGGGCCCTTAAGTCAGAAACAAAAGGAAAGAAGAAAAAGCCTACAAAGACAGCCAAGGCTCTGGCAGATGAGGATTCATTCGAGAATCTTCCTGATTCTACTCCCGAGGAACTTGAGGAGACGAAGAGAAAGTCAGAGGAAAAGAACGCTTCCATAAAGGCTGAAAAGGAAGCAAAAGAAAAAGAAGAGGCTGCAAAGCTTAAAGAAGAACTCGGTATAACAGATGAAGAGCCGGAAGAAACAGCAGAAACTGAAGAGACCGAGGAGAAGAAAGAGATTAGAGATTTACATATCACCGTAAATAAAAAGCCTGTAACCCTGAAGGGCAAGGCAGAGTATGTATTTGTCGATGTGTTTGACGTAATTAATTTTGACACAAAGAACGTAAAGGGCAAAGCCCTTATCACAAACGTAAACGGCAGTACGGCTGAATACCTTAAGGTTTTATCGGAAGGTGATGTGCTCGATATCTACTGGGATAAATAATAATGAGAACCATGAGCATAGCCAGTGGCTCAAGCGGCAATTCGATTTACATGGGTACGGACAATACCCATCTGCTCGTAGACACAGGCGTCAGCAAAAAGAAAATAGAGGAAGGTCTTAAGAAACTGGAGCTTTCGGGGGCGGATATAAACGGTATTCTGATAACCCATGAGCACAGTGACCACATTGGAGGGCTCGGAGTATTTCTTAGGAAGTATCCGATTCCTGTATATGCTACAAGAGGTACGATAGAGGCTACTCTTCGTTACAAAAATCTCGGAAGCGTGGACCCGACATTATTTAAGCCGATAGAGTATGACAAAGTATTTACCATCGGAGACATTGCTATACCACCCATTAAGATACGTCACGATGCAGCAGAGCCCAGCGCATTCAGATTTGAGAGTGGTGATAAAAAGAGCGCTGTTATGACTGACCTTGGGTGCTATAACGATTACATAGTCGATTCCATTAAAGGACTCGATACTGTATATATTGAAGCCAATCATGATATAAGGATGCTTGAGCTCGGACCGTACTCTTATGATTTAAAGAGACGTATCCTTTCATCAGTCGGGCACCTGTCCAACGAGATGTCAGGGAAACTCCTTGATGCGATACTGCATGATGATATAAAGCACATCGTGCTCAGTCATCTGAGCAAGGAAAACAACCTGCCGGAGCTGGCTTTTGAGACGGTCCGCTCTGAGGTAAATATGTCAGAGAGCAGGTACTGCATGGATGATTTTCATCTGATGGTTGCAAAGCGTGACTGTGCTTCTGAAATACTTTGTTTTTAATGATTAATATTGGAGGATTATTGATAAATGAAAAAGACTATTATCACTGTAGTAGGTAAGGATACCGTAGGTATCATCGCAAAAGTTTGTACATACCTGGCTGAGAACGGAATCAACATACTCGACATTTCCCAGACTATCGTACAGGAATACTTCAACATGATGATGATCGCTGATGTGTCAAAGACTGAAAAGCAGTTTGGTACTATCTGCGACGAGCTTGATGCACTCGGTAAAGAGATAGGCGTCATGATTAAATGTCAGAGAGAAGAAATCTTTGACTCAATGCACAGAATCTAATAATTAAACGGAGTAAATATAATGATCAGTCAATACGAAGTTCTTGAGACAAACGAGATGATTGAGAAGGAAAACCTTGATGTCAGAACAATTACCCTCGGCATCAGCCTCCTCGACTGTATCGATTCGGACTTAAATAAATTAAAGAAAAATATCTATGACAAGATTACAACCACAGCAGAGAAGCTTGTGGAAACAGGTCTGTATATAGAAAAGAAATACGGTATACCAATCGTAAACAAGCGTGTCAGTGTAACACCCATCGCACTTATAGGTGGCAGTGCATGCAAGACAAGCGATGACTTTGTTGAACTTGCCAAGACTCTTGATGAAGCAGCACACAAGGTTGGCGTAAACTTTATCGGTGGATATTCTGCACTCGTGTCAAAGGGTATGACATCAGCAGATGAACTCCTTATCAGGTCTATTCCCAAGGCACTTGCGTCTACCGAGCTCGTATGCAGCTCCGTAAATGTAGGTTCTACAAAGACAGGTATCGACATGGATGCCGTGCGTCTTGTGGGCGAGATGGTTAAGGAGACAGCAGAATTAACAAAAGAGAATGATTCTCTTGGCTGTGCCAAGTTTGTAGTATTCTGCAATGCTCCCGATGATAACCCGTTCATGGCAGGTGCTTTCCACGGCGTAACTGAGGCAGACGCTATTATAAACGTCGGTGTATCAGGCCCCGGAGTAGTTAAGACTGCCCTTGAGAAAGTGAGGGGGGAGAGCTTTGAGGTACTCTGCGAGACAATTAAGAAGACAGCTTTTAAGGTAACTAGAGTTGGTCAGCTCGTTGCCAAGGAAGCATCAGAGAAATTAAATGTACCCTTTGGTATCATAGATTTGTCACTTGCACCTACTCCGGCAATAGGAGACTCCGTAGCAGATATTCTCTGCGAGATAGGACTTGAGTATGCTGGTGCTCCGGGTACTACTGCAGCCCTGGCACTCCTTAATGATCAGGTTAAGGAGGGCGGTGTCATGGCATCATCATATGTGGGTGGACTTTCAGGTGCATTTATCCCTGTTTCAGAGGATCAGGGTATGATAAATGCAGTTACAGCAGGAGCCCTTACACTTGAGAAGCTTGAGGCTATGACATGCGTATGTTCCGTAGGTCTTGATATGATTGCAATCCCCGGAGATACCAAGGCGACTACAATAGCAGGTATCATTGCAGATGAGATGGCTATCGGTATGGTTAACCAGAAGACTACAGCTGTCAGAATTATTCCTGTCATCGGCAAGGATGTGGGAGATACAGTTGAGTTTGGCGGACTACTCGGATATGCTCCGATTATGCCTGTAAATAAATATGACTGCAGTGCATTCGTAAACAGAAAGGGACGTATCCCTGCACCGATTCACAGCTTTAAGAATTAATAAATCCGTAAAGCATCGGATAATTATCCGGTGCTTTTTCATTGTATAACGATTGGAAATATGATTATAACAGCAGTAATATGCGAGTTAAATCCCGTCCATAACGGGCACAAATACATATTTGATAAAGCCAGAGATCTTACAGGCACAGACTACTGTATTGCCATAATGAGTGGCGATTATGTACAGAGAGGGGAGCCCGCCGTATTTGACAAGCACTTAAGAACAAGATTTGCTCTATCGATAGGCGCTGATGCAGTTATTGAATTGCCGGGACTCTTTGCTACAGGCTCTGCCCAGTATTTTGCAAGAGGCGCCATGGGCATTCTGAAAAAGCTGGGCTGTGTTAATTATCTCTGCTTTGGAAGTGAGTCCGGAGATATTGAAACCATATTGTCAGAGGATAATGACAGTCCAAATGATATTCTGGGCCGTGAATACATTAAGGCTATAGAATATTTGGGTCTTGATATAAAGCCTGTACCTGTTAAGAGAACCGGGACTGATTATAATGATGACAAAAATATTTCCGGCACCATTTGCTCTGCGTCATATTTAAGAAAAAATATGATGGACGGAAATGATTTTGACAGGAAACTGTTGCCGGACAGCTGTATCAAAGATTTTGAGGATTATATCAAGGATTATGAACCTGTTTATTTTGATGATTATTCAGATGTGATTTATCAGGCGTTACGAATGGATATAAATCATTTGGACAGATATTTTGATGTATACAGTGATCTGGCTGATAAGTTTGAAAATGCTCTGCCCGGATTTACTACGGCTGATGAGTACTGTCATCAGGTTAAGACAAAAGAGATAGCATTTTCCCATATCAAGAGAGCTCTTTTGCATATTGCCCTTGGTTATACAAAAGACGATGAGAGATATGCAAGGGAAAATGATTATTTTATCTACTCAAGGCTTCTCGGATTTAATAAATCAAAGGCGGATGTCCTTAAGGCGCTGACGGAAAACGGGGCTGTACTGATATCAAAAACGGCAGATGCATCGGGTATTATTACAGGCGTAGCCCTAAATATTTATGAGAAAGATATTTCTGCTTCGGCGCTCCGGGAATATATCAGGCAGAGTAAGGACAAAAAGCCAGCTGTAAATGAGTATACAAGGAGCGTTGTAATCCTTTAAATATAAGGTTTTAGTAATGGCTTAATACTTGAAACAATAAGCCGATTGAATTATAATTTTGAATAGTATGTGGGTTACGAAAGGAGACATAATATGTCTTACATTGATATTATTAAAGATAAAGCAAGAGCTGATAAAAAGACGATAGTAATGCCGGAGACAAATGATAAGAGAACACTTATCGCTGCGGCTCATATCATTGAGGAAAATATTGCCGATATCATCATGGTCGGCCGTGAAGAGAAAATCAGAGACGGTGCCGGATGGCTCGAGATTGATATTGATAAGGTAAAAGTAGTAGATCCCGAGACTACAGATAAGCTTGATGATTATATTGAGCTTCTCTATGAGACCAGAAAAGAAAAGGGTATGACTCCCGAGAAGGCAAGAGAGATACTCCTTAATGATTATCTGACATTTGGTGTCATCATGGTTAAGGCAGGAGATGCAGACGGTATGGTTGCAGGATGCTGTCACGCTACAGCAGATGTGCTTCGTCCCTCTCTTCAGATACTTCGTACAGCACCGGGTACAAAGCTTGTATCAGGTTTCTTTATCATAGACGTGCCTGACTGTCAGTACGGTGAGAACGGTACTTTCCTGTTCTCAGACTGTGGTCTTAATCAGGATCCCACAGCAGAGGAGCTTGCAGCTATTGCTGATTCTTCGGCAAAGAGCTTTAAGTCGCTTGTCGGTGGTGTACCTGCCATAGCACTTTTATCACACTCAACAAAGGGAAGTGCAAAGCATCCCCTTGTAGACAAGGTTGTAGAGGCTACGAGAATAGCAAAGGAGCAGTATCCCGATCTCTTAATAGATGGAGAGCTTCAGACAGATGCAGCTATCGTGCCCAAGGTTGCCAAGACCAAGGCGCCCGATTCACCTCTTGGTGGCAAGGCTAATGTGCTCATATTCCCTAACCTTGACTGTGGTAATATTTCGTACAAGCTCGTACAGAGACTTGGAAAGGCCGAGGCATATGGTCCGATGCTCCAAGGTATAGCAAGACCTGTTAATGACCTTTCAAGAGGTTGTTCATGGGAAGATATAGTCGGTGTAGTAGCCCTGACAGCAGTTCAGGCCCAGAATATCGACGATTAGGGGGAAAATAGTTAGGAGGATAGGTTTTGAAGAAAAAAGTTTTAAAAGCACTGCTTAAGGCAGTAGCCGTATTCACGGCAGTAAGTATTTTTGTACCTTCTGTTTATTCGTATGCGGCAGGTACAACTCTTGTTAATCAGGTGGATCACACCGACTTAATGTTCTCTGAATTCACTTATTCAGTACCGGATGAAAGTCAGCTCGATGAAATAATTGCAAATCTTGAGACTATTGTTGATGATACTTCAAAGGCTGATGAAGTACTTGATTATATCATCGCTATGGATGATTTTGCCAACGCGGCTGCAGCTGATTATGAGCTTGGACAGCTCTATACTTCTCTTGACTGTGAAAATGAGGACTATGATGAGTTATTTAAGGAAATAGACGAAGTAACAACAAGCATAGATGATAAGATAAAGGGAGCCAAGAATCTAATAGCATTATCTGAAAACTCAGATGTACTTCACGATAGAATTGAAGATGATGATGAATGGCAGGAAATTCTTGATTACGAACCTTTAACCGATGAACAAAAGGAACTTATAAAGAAAGAGACCGAGCTCTCCCTTTCATTTGACGATCTGTATAATGAGGAATACACATTCAATATAGACGGCGTCGATTATACTGAGGAAGAGTTGTCTGATGCATATGATGCCGGAGATGTCGATTTCTTTGACTATGTTGAAGGTCTCTCTGATATAGCAAATCAGAAGAATCAGGTATTTGGTGAGCTTTATATTGAACTTGTAGAAATCAGAACGGAACTTGCAGAGAGCTACGGATATGATAACTATGCAGAGTATGCATACGAAAAAGTATTTGGTAGAGAGTATTCTCCTTCTGATCTTGATGATTACCGTCAGGGTGTAAAGGATTATTTCGGGCCGCTTCTTGAGGAAGTGTATGAGATTTATTCCTCAGAGATGGATTTTGATGTATTCGATATTGAGGTTACACCTGAGGACTGCATAGATGCGGTTTATTCCCATCTGTCATTGATTTCATCTGATATGTATGAGTCATTTGATTATATGATTGATCATGATCTCATTGATATCAGCATTGATGATAAAAAGGCTCCCGGAGCTTTTACAACCATTATTCAGGGTGAGTACAATGCTCCTTATCTGTTTAATTGTGCATCAGGAGATTATACAGATATCTCTACTCTTATTCATGAGTTTGGCCATTACAACCAGCTCTACTACGGAGGCGAGAACGAGTGGTATTACGGAACTACTTCCATTGACACAGCTGAGATTCATTCCCAGGGACTTGAGCTTATTTTCATGGAATATTATGAGGATATGTACGGTGATAATGCGTATTACATGGAACTGTACAAGACTCTTAACGATGTTTATACCATAATAACAGGTGCCAAGGAAGATGAATTTCAGAACTGGGTTTATGAGAACCCTGACGATCTGACCGTTGAAAAACTCAATCAGAAGTACTGTGAATTAAGTGAAGAGTATGGTGATCAGACGATTGCTAATTCATACTACTTTGGATTATACGGATTCATGGATTCAGATCAGATGCTTGAGTGGTCTGATATACCTCATACATTCCAGTCACCTTGTTATTATATTTCATATTCAGTATCAATGGCTGCTGTTGAGGAACTCAGAGCCGAGCTTCTAGATGACTGGGATAATGGCATTGATTTATATCTCCAGCTTACCAAGAACGGTTCAGGCATAGATTTAACAGAAGCTCTTGACCTTGTTGGAATGAACAATCCTCTTGAGAATCCAAGATTTGATCTCTATGCCCACAATATCCGTCAGCTCCTCGGCATCGATGATGATTACGGCGACGATACCGATACAGACGATACTGATGATGACGATCAGGATGATGACGATCAGGATGATGAAGATACTGACGATCAGGACGACGAAGACGACGACAAGGATAAGGACAAAGATAAAGACAAAGATAAGGACAAGGATAAAGACAAAGATAAAGAAAAGAAGAAAGATTCAAACTTCTTTGCAGACCTTGTGGCAGAGAGCTGGTTTGGCTACGCAGTAGTCGGTACATGTGGAGGACTTGCTCTTATAATCATAATTATCCTCGGTGTAAGCATTTCAAAGAAGAAAAAGAAAGCGAAAGAGGAAGCGGAGGCGTCGGCGACACCAATTCCTCAGGCGCCTGTCATATATACACCGGCACCTGCTAAACCGGAAGAAGAGATAATTATAGGCGAAGCACTTAATAACAAACCTGCAGAACCTGCTAACACAGATAATAACGAAAATAACGGAAATTCATAAAATTTTATGTTGACAAGTTAAGACTCTGTGTATATACTTGAACAAGTGTGGATTTTCCACGTAATGAAGAAATAATAGTATCATTATAGATTTTTGATAATGATTGGAGGTGTAAAGATATGTCAATCTGTCCTAAGAACAAATCATCAAAGGGAAGAAGAGATAAGAGAAGAGCTAACTGGAAAATGACAGCTCCTACTCTTGTAAAGTGCAGCAAGTGCGGTGAGCTTATGATGCCTCACAGAGTATGCAAGAATTGCGGCGCATATAACAAAAAAGAGATCATTGCTGTTGACTAATTGTTAAAGCAATAATTGTTTTTGTACTTTGAGTATATTTAGCCCCTGAATATTCAGGGGCTTTTATATTGCGTTTGCATTAAAATCCATTTTTTAGTATGATAAAGATTGCGGTTTAAAGACCGTTTATTGTTATCTAAAGAAATCGGAGAATGAATATGGCAGAGACAGTTAAGGTCGCTGTAGATGCGATGGGTGGCGATTACGCACCTGAGCAGATAGTAGCGGGAGCGGTAGACGCCGTTAAAGAGGCAGACAATCTGACAGTATATCTTTTCGGTCAGGAAAAGGCTGTAAATGAGCAGCTTGCTAAATACACATATGATAGAGAGAAGATTGTAGTTGTTGATGCTCCTGAAATAATAGAGACAGCTGAACATCCCGTCATGGCTATTCGTAAGAAGAAAGAGTCTTCTATAGTAAAAGGACTTAAGACTGTCAAAGAGGGAGAGTGTGATGCTTTCGTATCCGGAGGCAATTCCGGAGCAGTCCTTGTAGGAGGTCAGCTCATCGTAGGCAGACTTCCCGGCGTAGAGAGAGCACCGTTTGCACCTCTTATTCCGACTGAAAAGGGGGCGTGCCTGCTCCTTGACTGCGGAGCAAATGTGGATGCCAGACCTGAGCACCTCGTATCATTTGCAAAGATGGGTTCGATATATGCTAAAAACGCACTTGGAAAAGATAATCCCACAGTTGGTATTGTTAATATCGGTGCTGAGGAAGAGAAGGGCAACGCCCTCGTTAAAGAGACATTTCCTTTATTAAAGGAATGCAAGGATATTAATTTCATCGGCAGTGTAGAGTCAAGAGAGATTCCTTACGGTGCAGCTGACATTGTTCTCTGCGAAGCCTTTGTCGGTAATGTAATCCTTAAATTATATGAGGGAATGGCAAAGTTCCTCATTAGTCATATCAAGGAAGGGCTTATGTCCACAACCATAAGTAAGATTGGCGCAGCAATGGCCAAGCCTGCACTTAAGAAGACATTAAAGGGATTTTCCATTGAAGAGTACGGTGGAGCGCCTCTCCTTGGATTAAACGGCCTTGTTGTAAAGACTCACGGTAATGCAAAGGCCATAGAGATTAAGAATGCTATCCTTCAGTGTCTTATGTTTAAGGAAATGCATATTAAAGAACAGATTAGTGAAAATCTTAATTCATAAATATTTTCACGGGAGTATGATATGGAACTTGATGTCCTGAAGAATGCCATAAAACTGGTACTACAGGTATATGAAAAAGAAATTAATCTGGAATCCACTTTTGAGCTTGACCTGGGAGCGGACTCCATTGATATGATGCAGATAATCAAATGCGCATCCGATGAGCTCGATATAGAACTTGAGCCCACTGACTTTATTAATGTAAAGACAGTAGGCGATGCTCTGGATGTGATTAAGAAATATACGTCCGGTGAAGAGCAGTAATGAACGAGCAGTATCTTGGTCGTCTCGCTGACCTGGAAAAAAACATAGGATACACGTTTAAGGACAAGAATCTACTTCTTGAGGCAGTGACTCACAGCTCGTTTGCAAATGAGCGCAAGATTAACAAGCTTCGCTGTAATGAGCGCCTTGAGTTTCTTGGCGATGCGGTTCTCGAGATTATATCGAGTGATTATCTCTTTAAGCGTTTCAGTGAATTACCGGAAGGCAAATTATCCAAGATGAGATCGGCTCTTGTATGTGAACCGGCACTTTATGAGTGCTCACATGCCATTAAATTAAGTGATTTCATATTACTTGGTAAGGGCGAGGATAACGGTGGAGGCAGAGAGAAACCATCGGTGGTATCCGATGCCTTTGAGGCACTTATCGGTGCTGTATATATGGACGGAGGTCTGACTGAAGCAGGCAGGATTATAAGAGAGTACATCCTGACGGAAGACCAGATAAAAGTTGCTGATATTTCAGACAGCAAATCATATTTGCAGGAGATAGTTCAGAAAGACGGACTCCAGCATTCCATTGAATATAATATTCTTTCCGAGACGGGACCGGAGCATGACAAGAAGTTTATTGTCAGCGTAGTGATTGACGGTGTCGAAAAGGGAAGAGGGGAAGGAAAAAACAAGAAGGCTGCAGAGAAGAGCGCAGCCATGCAGGCAATTAAATCCGGATTATAAGACCTGCATATTAAATAGTTAGGAAGAAACAATGTATTTAAAAAGTATCGAAGTTCACGGCTTTAAATCATTCGCCAATAAAATCAATTTTGAGTTTCATAACGGAATAACAGGTATCGTAGGTCCTAACGGATCGGGTAAATCAAATGTAGCCGATGCAGTTAGATGGGTTCTCGGTGAGCAGAGTATTAAGCAGCTCCGTGGTTCCAACATGCAGGATGTCATCTTCTCCGGTACAGAGACGAGAAAACCGTTAAGTTACGCATATGTTGCAATCACACTTGATAACTCTGACCATAAGCTTCAGATTGCTTTTGATGAAGTAACTGTAGCCCGTAAGCTCTACAGATCAGGCGAGAGTGAATATCTCCTTAACGGCGCCCAGTGCAGACTTAAGGATGTAAGGGAACTCTTTTATGATACAGGTATCGGTAAAGAGGGCTACTCAATCATCGGTCAGGGCCAGATTGATAAAATTCTTAGCGGTAAGCCGGAAGAGAGACGAGAGCTCTTTGATGAGGCTGCCGGAATCGTTAAATTTAAAAAGCGTAAAGCTCTCTCTCAGAAGAAACTTGAAGACGAGCAGAACAACCTTGTCAGAGTCAGCGATATTATTGCTGAGCTTGAGCGCCAGATTGGACCTCTCTCAAAACAGTCAGACAAGGCAAAAGAGTATCTCTCATATAAAGAAGAACTTAAAAAATTTGATATAAATTATTTCCTTCTCGAAAACGAGAAGAATACAGAGAATCTCTCTGAGGCTGAGAGTAAACTGACTCTCGCAGGAGAAAACCTCGAGAAGCAGAAGGCTGAGTTTGAGAATATCAAGCAGAAGTACGATGCTGCAGCAGAGGAAATATCAAACCTTGAAAAAGAAATCGAGGAGACGAGAAACTCTCTCAGCAATACAAGTACAACCCGTACAAAGTTAGAGGGTCAGATCGCCGTATTTAAAGAGCAGATTAACTCTGCAAAGGGTAATGTTGACCACTTTAACAGCCGTCTCGAGAGTATTAAGAACGAGATAAGTGAAAAAGAAAAAGAGCAGAAGCAGCTCCTTGAGAGCAAGAGCAGTGTTGATGACGTACTTAATCAGATAGAGGAAAAGAAGTCGGCAATCAACACAGAGCTTACTGATGTCAGAAATCTTATTGACAATATTAATAATCAGATTGAAGAAAACAAGAATTCAATCCTCGATACAATCAACGAGCGTTCAAACGCAAAGTCTGAGAAGTCGAGATATGAGACCATGCTTGAGCAGGCTACTATCAGAAAGGCCCAGCTCAATTCAAAACTCCTACAGGCCAAAACTCAGGAGCAGAATCAGCATGAGATAATCGAGGAACTTGAGAAAGAATTCCAGAAGATTACAGATGAGATAGATGAACTCAACTTAAATCAGCAGAAGAAGGACGAGCGCCTTGACCAGATTCACAACGAGCTGGCAGACCTCGATAAGCAGCTCCGTGATACTCAGGTTAAGTATCACAGTGACAAGACAAAGCTTGAGTCAATCTCGAACCTTACTGAGAGATACGAGGGATACGGCAACAGTATCAAACGTGTCATGGAAAAGAAGGAAGACGAGAAGGGCATCATTGGTGTAGTAGCTGATATCGTAAAGGTTGAGCAGAAGTACGAGACAGCCATCGAGATAGCCCTCGGCGGTAATATTCAGAATATTGTCACAGAGGATGAGGCTACAGCAAAGAGAATGATCTCATACCTCAAAGAAAATAAATTCGGTAGAGCAACATTCCTGCCCCTTACAAGTATTGAGCATCCACAGGAGTTCAAGACACCGGAGGTTCTCGATGAAGTCGGTGTAATCGGCATGGCATCAGAGATTGTTAATACCAAGGCTGAATATAAGAACGTAGCCAAGGCAATGCTCGGACGTATTGTAGTCGTTGATAACATGGACAACGCCCTTAAGATTGCCAAGAAGTTTGACTACGGCGTACGTATGGTAACCATAGACGGTGAGCTTCTCGTACCCGGTGGTGCAATCTCCGGTGGTGCATTCAAGAACAATTCAAATCTCCTCGGTAGAAGAAGAGAGATGGATGAACTTGAAAAGAGCGTAACTGAATGTCTTAAGAAGATTGATGTCATCATGAAAAATATTGAGGATATCAAGGCAGAGAGAAATCAGATACGTCTTGAGAAAGAAGAGATAAAGCTGGCTGTACAGGAGATGTTCATCAAGCAGAATACAGCGAGACTGAATGTAATCAAGGCAGAGGAAAAAATCTCCGAGACCGGTACAGACATGGATTCCCTCAAGAAGGAAGAGGAAGAGCTTGTACAGCAGGTAAGCGACATCAAGGAGAGCCAGAAGCTCATTGATGAGAAGCTTGAGGCTTCTGTAGTATTCGAGAAAGAGATGGAGGAGAAGATAACAGTTCTCCAGAATCAGCTCGAGCAGGAGAGAGAGAAAGAAGCCGAGATATCAAAGCGTTATTCAGATGCAGAGATTGAAGCAGAGAAAGTAATGCAGCAGCAGAACTTCGAGCAGCAGAACGTATCACGTATCGATCAGGAAATTGAGAGATATGCAAGCGAGCGTGATGAGGTCGAGGCAGCAATTAAGAAAAATGATGAGGATATCGTTCAGAAAGAGAAAGATATCGAGGAGATAAAGAAGACCATCGAGGCATCATATGCAAATGAGAGTGACAGTGAGAAACGTCTCTCAGAGATGATTGCCAAGAAAGAAGAGATGGCAGAGTCCCAGAGTAACTTCTTCACAATACGTGAGAAGATGAACGACGATATTAACAGTCTTGATAAAGAGGTATATCGTCTGACAGCTCAGAGAGACAAGTTAAATGAGTCAATTGCATCGATGACATCATACATGTGGAATGAGTATGAGATGAGTCTCACAGATGCAAAGGCACTTAAGGACGATACATTAAATGACCTTACAGTACTTAAGAGAAGCGTTGCCGAACTTAAGGACAAGATTAAGAGACTCGGTGATGTAAACGTAAATGCCATCGAGCAGTACAAGGAAGTATCCGAAAGATACGAAGCATTAAAGAAACAGCATGATGACCTGATTGAAGCCAAGAAGACTCTGGAAGGAATCATCGAGGAACTTGATGAAGCAATGAGAAAACAGTTCCAGGAGAAATTCCAGGAGATTCAGAAGGAATTCGACAAGGTATTCAAGGAGCTCTTCGGAGGTGGTAACGGTACACTCGAGCTTATGGAGGGTGAGGATATCCTCGAGGCAGGTGTCCGCATCATAGCTCAGCCACCCGGAAAGAAACTTCAGAACATGATGCAGCTCTCAGGTGGAGAGAAGTCCCTCGCTGCTATTGCACTTCTCTTTGCAATACAGAACCTGAAGCCGTCACCTTTCTGTCTCCTTGACGAGATTGAGGCTGCCCTTGATGAGAGCAACGTAGGCAGATTTGCAGGATACCTCCACAAACTTACCAAGTTTACCCAGTTCATCGTCATTACTCACAGACGAGGAACCATGGAGAAGGCTGACAGACTTTACGGTATCACCATGCAGGAGAAAGGTGTATCTACACTTGTCAGCGTAAACCTGATAGACAATCAGCTGTCTAACTAAATATTAAGGATTTAATATGTTTGAATTTTTCAAGAAAAAGAAAAAAGAAGAAGTAACAGAAGAGGTTACTGAGGAAGTAGTTCAGGAACAGGAAGAAACAGTACCTGAAGCAGTTGCTGAAACAGTTCCGGTTGAGGAAACTGAGCCTGAGGCAGAGGAAGAGGTTATCGAAGAAACTCAGCCTGAACCTGAAGAACAGCCTGCACCAAAGAAAGGCTGGTTTGCAAGGTTAAAGGACGGCCTTACCAAGACGAGAGACAATTTCGTTGCAGGTATGGATTCACTCTTCTCCAACGAAGATAAAATTGATGATGACTTCTATGATGAACTTGAGGAGACACTAATCCTTGGTGATATAGGTGTCCATACGACAGATGCCATTCTTGAGAAGTTAAAAGATGCGGTTAAGCATGAGCATATAAAGAAATGCTCAGACTGCCGCGAATTCCTGATTAAGACCATCAAGGAAGAGATGGCAACAGGCGAGACTGCATACGAGTTTGAAAACAGACAGTCTGTAGTATTCGTAATCGGTGTAAACGGCGTAGGCAAGACTACATCAATCGGCAAGCTGGCATCTCACTTAAAGAGCCAGGGCAAGCGTGTAATACTTGCAGCAGCAGATACATTCAGAGCAGCAGCAGGTTCCCAGCTTGAAGAGTGGTCACACAGAGCAGGCGTAGAGATGATAGGCGGAGTTGAAGGACAGGATCCTTCCAGCGTGCTTTATGACGCAGTGAGTGCAGCAAAGGCAAGAAATGCTGATGTACTCCTGGTTGATACAGCAGGCCGTCTCCATAATAAAAAGAATCTCATGGAAGAGCTTAAGAAGATGAATCGTATCATCGACAAGGCTTTCCCTGATGCACACAGAGAGAACCTGATTGTACTTGATGCATCAACAGGTCAGAATGCCATGATGCAGGCAAAGGAATTCGGTGAGGTTGCAGACTTGACCGGAATAATCCTTACCAAGATGGACGGAACAGCAAAGGGCGGTATCGCTATAGCTATTACATCAGAGCTTAAGATACCTGTTAAATATATCGGTGTTGGTGAGAAGATTGAAGATCTGCAGAAGTTTAATGCAGACAGTTTCGTTGATGCACTGTTTGACGTGACACCGTCTGAAGATGAAGTAAATGATTAATTTAGGAGGCTTTTTAAAATGATCGATCCAAGTGAGAAGATGCTGACACTTGAAAAATTCGAGGAAGCATCTGAGATAGTTAAAAAGGTTACTCTTGAGACAAAGCTTATATACAGTGATTATCTCAGCAAACAGACAGGAGCAAAGGTTTATTTAAAGCCTGAAAATATGCAGTTTACAGGAGCATACAAGCTTCGTGGTGCATATTACAAGTCAAGCACCCTGTCAGAAGAGGAGAGAGCAAGAGGTGTTATCACAGCTTCTGCAGGAAACCACGCTCAGGGCGTTGCTTATGCAGCAAAGTGCTATGGTATGAAGGCAACTATCGTTATGCCGACTACGACTCCTCTTATTAAAGTAAACCGTACAAAGAGCTTCGGTGCAGAGGTTATACTTCATGGTGATGTATATGATGAAGCATGTGCCAAGGCTTATGAGCTTGCCGAGGAGCACGGATATACATTTATCCATCCCTTTGATGACCTTGCAGTAGCTACAGGTCAGGGTACAATCGCTATGGAAATCATCAAGGAACTTCCCCTTGTAGATTATATCCTCGTACCAATCGGTGGAGGCGGACTTGCAACAGGTGTATCAACACTTGCCAAGCTCCTTAATCCCAAGATAAAGGTAATCGGTGTTGAGCCTGCAGGAGCAGCCTGCATGAAAGCA
>JAEEGH010013113.1_pt1 | contig 18467 bp, 19 predicted proteins | sample 9134181 | NCBI WGS metagenome assembly JAEEGH01 (sample SAMN16246544, study PRJNA631951) | gut metagenome | biome: gut microbiome; feature: rumen; material: DP-attached | host: Bos | place: Iran: Karaj | collected 2018-10 | reverse complement strand
ACTGCCTCCTGCAACGTTTGTCATGAAGAATGGTACGGAGTATCCTCACAAGGGGCGTTTTACCAGTCTGACGGGTGTTGTGAATGCTACTACCGGCTCGCTGACTGCTAAGATCTCATTCCCCAACCCCGAAGGTCATCTTTACTCTGGCATACAGGGTACTGTGGTGATGGTCTACGCCGAGAAAGACTTGATTGTCGTTCCCCAGAATGCAGTGATACGCCTTCAGGACAAGTCACAGGTTTATAAAGTGCAGGCCGACAGTACGGCTACCGCTACCGAAGTAACCATAGAAGATACGGGCAACGGTAAGGACTTTATCATAACCAGCGGCTTGAATGTGGGCGACAAGATTGTGACCACAGGTGCCAATAATGTAACTGAGGGACAGAAAGTGTTGTTCCCCGGAGAAGTGAAGAGTGAAAAGTAATTTCGTTATAACGTAATATCGATATTTCGAAATATGAAAAACAATATTTTTATCAATAAATACGTGATGGCCTGTGCCATCTCGATAGTCATCGCGCTGGTGGGCTATATCTCGATGAACACACTGGCAGTCGAGCAATATCCGGATATCGCACCGCCTACGGTGTCGGTTTCCGCCAGTTATTCCGGAGCTGACGAGAACACGGTGATGAAGTCGGTCATCCAGCCTCTGGAAGAGGCTATCAACGGTGTGCCCGACATGACCTATATGACCTCTAAGGCAGCCTCTGACGGTAGTGCTGATATTACAGTCTACTTTAAGCAGGGCACCGATCCCGACATGGCGACGGTGAACGTGCAGAACCGTGTGACCCAGGCACAGGCCCTGTTGCCGGCCGATGTGATCAAGGTCGGTGTGAAGGTGGAGAAACGTCAGAACAACATCCTGCAAATCTTCGCCGTGAAGAGTGCCGACGGCAAGTACGACGAAGACTTCGTGTCGAACTACGTAGACATCAACGTGAAGCCGCGACTGATGCGTATCACCGGCGTGGGTAACGTACAGAGTCTGGGTAACACCTACGCGCTGCGCATCTGGCTGAAGCCCGACGTGATGGCACAGTACGGTCTGACGCCCAATGAGATCTTCGCGGCCATCGGCGGACAGAGTTTCGTGTCGGCTGTGGGTTCGCTGGGTGAGCAGTCGGAAAATTCCTATCAGTACTCCATGCAGTACAAGGGTACACTGAAGACGGTTGAGGAGTTCAACGACATCGTGCTGCGCACCAGTGGTGGCGGCATGCTGCACCTGAGCGACGTGGCCGAAGTGAAGATTGGTGCCATGAGCTATAACTTCACCTCCAACATCCAGGATAAGCCGGGTGCTATGTTCATGGTGTTCGCGGCTCCGGGTGCCAATGCTACCCAAGTGAACGCCCGCATCAAGAAGGCGTTTGAAGAGTCGAAGAGGACGATGCCTGCCGGACTGGAGGTAGTAACCTTGATGACCAGCGACGACTTCCTCTTCGCGGCCATCCACAACGTGGTCGAGACACTTGTCATCGCCATCATCCTCGTTATCTTGGTGGTGTTCTTCTTCCTACAGAACTTCAAGGCCACCATCATCCCTTCGATATCAATTATCGTGTCGCTGTTGGGCACGTTTGCCATAGTCTCGCTGGCAGGATTCTCGCTGAACATCCTGACGCTGTTCGCACTGGTACTGGCCATCGGTACGGTGGTCGATGACGCCATTGTGGTGGTCGAGGCCGTCATGGCGAAAATGGAGGGTGGTATCAGCGATGCCCGCGAGGCCACCCGTCAGGCCATGAGCGAGGTGTCGGTAGCCGTGGTGTCGTGTACCTTGGTATTTATGGCGGTGTTCATCCCCGTTACCTTTATGCCCGGTACCTCAGGCACGTTCTTCACCCAGTTTGGTGTGACGATTGCTTCTTCTGTCGGCCTGTCGTGCGTATCGGCACTTACACTCTGTCCTGCCCTCTGCGCCATCATGATGCGCATGAAGGAAGGCAAGCAGGAGGGTAAGGGCTTGACCTACTATACAAAGAAGGCCTACACCGTGAGCTATAATGCCATCTACAACAAATACTCGAAGGCCGTCCAGAAGTTTATCAAGCGCCCCATCCTGGCATGGAGCTTCCTGGCTTTGGCAGCTGTGCTGCTAGTGTTCTTCATGAGGAGTCTGCCTTCAGGTCTCGTGCCACAGGAAGACCAGGGCGTGTTCCTGGCAGAGTTGCGTGCACCGGAAGGAGCCACGCTGAAGCAGACCCGTGAGATGGTGAAACAAGTGGAGGCAAAGGTGAAGAAGATTCCTGAGCTGGAGAGCTTCGCCATTTGCTGCGGCTACGGCATGTTCTCAGGTGCCGGTTCCAACTTTGCCACCCTAATCGTCCGTCTAAAGAACTGGGAAGAGCGTCCGGGTATGAACCACCTGCTGACCCTCGTCATGTACCGTTTCTATTTCGACTGCCAAGATATTAAGGATGTACAGGTGATGCCCTTCGAGCTGCCTCAGATTCCCGGCTATGGAACGAGTAACAGTGTGAGCCTGGTGGTGGAAGACCCCACCGATGGCAACCTGTCGGAGTTTGCTAAGCAGACCGAGCACTTCCTGACCAAGCTGTCGGAGCGTCCGGAGATTGCTTCCGCCATGTCGACGTACTCTGAGCGCTTCCCGAAATATCAGGTCGATGTCGATCCTGCCCAGTGCGACCGTGCCGGTGTGGCACCTGCCGATGTGCTTAATACGCTGGGAACCTTCTGCGGTGGTGCCTATATCGGTAACTTCAACCAGTTTGGTAAGGTCTATCGCATCATGGCTGCCGCCTCGCCCGAATACCGTCTCGACCCGTCGTCGCTGAACAACATCTTCGTGCAGGTCAGGGACGGCAAGATGGCCCCCATCTCCGAGTTCGTCTCACTGAAGGAGATTGTAGGTCCGCCAAATATCGAGCACTTCAACCTGTTCCAGAGCATCTCCTGCTATATCTCTACCGGCAGCGGCTACACCGAGGGCGATGCCCACAAAGCCATCGCCGAGGTGTTCAAGGAGGAAATGCCCGCTACGGCTACCTACGAGTACAGCGGTATGTCGCGCGAGTTGGAAGAGGCTGCCGGCTCTAATGCCACCACCCTTATCTACGTCATCTGTGCCATCCTGATTTACCTCATCCTGGCATCGCTTTATAACTCGTGGTTCACACCGCTGGCCGTGTTGTTCAGCGTACCCTTCGGACTGATGGGAGCCTTCGTCTTTGCCTTCTTCGGCAATATGATGGGCCTGCCTGGTATGGACAACAACATCTACTTGCAGACGGGTGTCATCATGCTGATTGGTCTGTTGGCCAAGACGGCCATCCTGATTACCGAGTTTGCTACCGAGCGCCGTGCCCAGGGCATGAACATCAGCGAGGCAGCCTTCGAGGCTTGTAAGGAGCGTCTGCGCCCCATTCTGATGACCGTGGCCACGATGATTATCGGTATGATTCCGCTCGTCATCGAGGGTGGTGCCGGTGCCAACGGTAACCGCGCCCTGGCACTTGGTGTTATCGGTGGTATGAGCGTCGGCACCGTAGCCCTGCTCTTCGTCGTACCTGCCTTCTTCATCGTGTTCCAGAAGCTGCACGAGAAGTTCCAAGGCAAAGAAGTGAAAGTTGAGAGTGAAAATAACGATGTCGTTATAACGGAATAACGTAATAACGTAATTACGAAAATGATTATGAAAATCAAGAATATCATCGCCGTCGCAGCCGTGGGTATGACACTCACGGGCTGCGGCATATATAATAAGTACGAGCAGAAGACGCCGGCACCCGCCGACGCCTTTGGTGCCAGCGTGCTCGACGGTTCTGCCGTCGAGGGCAGCACCTCTATCGCCCAGATGTCGTGGCGAGAATTCTTCACCGACCCGGTGCTCCAACAGCTCATCGAGCAGGTGCTGGCCAACAACACCGACCTGAACTCAGCGCGCATCGCCGTGGAGAAAAGTGAAGCATCCCTGAAGGCCGCCCGTCTGGCTTATCTGCCGGCACTCTCGCTGGCACCACAGGGAACGCTGTCAAAGTTCGACAACGAGCCCTGGTCAAAGACCTACAATCTGCCGCTGCAGCTGTCGTGGGATATCGACGTGTTCGGTTCCATCACCAACCAGAAACGTGCTGCCAAAGCCGTGCGCCTGCAGGCTGAGATGCAGCAGGAGGCCGTACGCGCCAACCTCATCTCGACCACAGCCCAGCAGTACTTCCTGCTGCAGGTGCTCGACCGCCAGTTGGAAATCCTCATGCAGACCGACAGTCTCTGGAACAAGTCGCTGGAGACAGAACAAGCTCTTTGGGAGAACGGTAAGGCCTATAGCACCGCCGTCAACCAGATGGAGGCATCCTATCTGAATGTGAAGACACAGATAGTAGACACCCGTCGCAACATCCGCTCCGTTGAGAATGCCATCTGCCAGTTGCTGGCAGTCACCCCGCAGCACATCAACCGCCAGAAGTGGGGCGTCTCACCGCTCCATCATGCTGAGGCACAGGGCGATGCCGAACAGCGTATGTTCGATGCCAAGTATCTGACTATAGGCATTCCCGCTCAGATGCTCGAGAACCGTCCTGACATCCGCATGGCCAACCACGCCATGGAGGAGGCGTTCTATAACACGCAGGCGGCCCGTTCGGCTTTCTACCCCACCATTAACCTGAGCGGCTCTGCCGGCTGGACCAATAATGCCGGCATTGTCATCGATCCGGGTAAGCTGTTGCTCTCGGCCGTCGGTTCGTTGACGCAGCCCATCTTCGCTCGTGGCAAGCTCATTGCCAACAAGAAGATTGCCCAGCTCACTGAAGAGGACCTGCAGAAGAAGTATGTGCAGACCGTCATCAATGCCGGTAACCAGGTGAATGAGGCGATGGCCGACTGCATGGCAGCACGCGAGAAGCACGGCTACTACCAGCGACAGGTACAGGTGCTCGGCGAGGCATACACCGGAACCCATGAACTGATGGACAATGGTAAGGCCAGCTATATCGAGGTACTCACGGCGCAGGAGTCGCTGCTTGACGCACAGCTCAGCCAGGCCATGAATATGTACGATGCCGCCCAGGCCGTCATAGCCCTTTACATCGCACTCGGTGGCGCCACCAAGTAAGTAGAATTATATGAAAAAGATAATCGGGGGCTAACAACCCCCGATTTTTTATAGCATGTCAGCGTGTTATGCGTGAAGTTCGAGAACGAAACGCGTGCCCTTGGTGAAGGCGGGATCGATGTCGAGGTCGCCATTCATGCGGAGAGCCATCTGCTTGCAGATAGGCAGTCCCAGTCCGTCGCCAGTGGTCAGGTCGCGAATCTCGAGGAAAGGCTTAAACAAATCATCACGCTGTTCCTCGGGGATGCCAACGCCAGTATCGGAAACCAGGAATTGGTGGCTGTGCTGTCCGCGTTTCTTGTATTCAAGGGTAATCTTACCCTCGGCAGGGGTGTATTCTGCGGCATTGGCCAGCAGGTGGGACAAGATGTGAGAGACATACTCACGATTCATCGGAACACTCATCTTCGGAGCGTTGACGGTGAGGGTGACGTCGTCCTTGACGGTGTCGCGAATCTGGTCCATTAGACCCTCGCAGAACTGCTGCACCTGGACATCTTCAAATTCCACAGGCTCCGTAGCGTTCTCGAGTTCGGAAAGCGTCTGGATGTGCTCCGAGAAGTCGAGCAGGGCCTGCACCTCGGGCTGACGGCTGTCGAGTTTGCGGATGGTGGGTTCGAGTTGGGCGGAGATATTGCTGATGAACTTAGCCTTCAGGGCGTTGCTCTCGTTGGCCAGCTGAATGTTTTTCTTCTGACGGCGGGTAAGCAGGATATAGCGCATCAGGATGACGGCTCCGACAACCAGCGCAGCAGCAAGCGCACCGGCCAGAACAAGCAGACCAACGATGAATATCCAGCGGGTGGTCAGCGAACTGTCCTTGTCGGCAATGGAAGCTTCGTTGTCGGCTATCTGCTGCTTCAGGGCCTTAATCTCGTCGGCATGCTTCAGGGCATTGGTAGAATCCTTCCACGCCATATAGTTGCTGTACGACTGGGCCACCATGCCGGCACTACCCGACTTACGCGCATTGGCAATGAGCGTCTGGTAGACCTCGTCCACCTTGTCGTACTCCTTGCTGGCGGTCAGCTTGTCGGCCATCTCCTTGAACACAGCGTTGCCTTGGGCATTCATACCGAAAGTGTAGTAATAGACCGCCTTGGTATATAGCAGGTCGTTGGAGGTATCGTCGTCAGAGGCTATAGCAGCATGGCTCTCCAGAATCCGCAGCTGTTCCTTGGCACTCTCCACGCGACGCATCTTGATATACATCTGCAGACGCTCCTTGGTGGTCAGATAGTGACAAGCCGACTGCTGGGGTGACGTCAGACTGCTGGCGGAAACAACCTGGTCGGCACGGCGCAACAGGTCGAAGGCTTCCTGATAGAAGTTCTCCTTGTAGTAGAGTGCTGCGCCCTTGGCGGCACATTGAACACCCTGCAGCAACTGTCCCTTGTTGGCATAGTCGTTGAAGGCGCGGATATAGGTGGAGCGAGCCAGCGCTATGTTCTCCTTTACATTAACGCTTTCTGCCTTCTTTTGCAGGTCGCTTTTCTGTGCTTCCTGGGCAAAAGCCACCGAACAACAGAAAAGCAGATTCACGAATAAGAGTGTAAATTTTCTATTCATATCTTGTATCTATTTTTGTTTCGCACTGCAAAAGTAAGCATTTTTTTAATAAAACGTACAGAATCTGCCATTTTTTTAATATCTTTGCCGTATGAAACAACTGCTGACCATATTTATCCTGCTCTTAACCCTTGTCTGCTGCACCAGCGAGGCCGAGCGCAATCGCATGCGTGCCGGTTTGGACAGCATCAACCAGCGCAACCGCAACGACCAGCCCTTCACGGTGGCCGATGTGGAGCCCTCTGTCCAGTTCTTCGACGACCACGGCACGCCTAACGACCGCCTGCTGGCCCACTACCTGCTGGGCCGCGCATACCACGACCACGGCGAGGCCCCCATGGCCCTCGAGTGCTACCAAAACGCCGCCGACTGTGCCGACACTACAGCTAAGGATTGCGACTACAAGCAACTCTCCTGAGTGTATGGACAAATGGCACAGATTTTCTATGAGCAGGGACTTTATCGAGAGCAATTGAAGTCTGGCAGGTTTTCTGCCAAATTTGCATGGACAGGAAAAGATACACTTGCAGCACTGATGAGTTATGAGCAGGAAAGTCAGGCCTACCGTAACCTGAACATGCCCGACTCATTATTATATATATGTGAGCATGTTTCTCAACTTTATCGTAAATACGGCTACATCGACTATGCGGCTCGTACTTTAAGTTACACTCTTAGTGAACTTGTTCACCGCAAAGAATTTGACAAGGCTAGACAATACATGCAAATATATGAATCAGAATCTGGATACTTCGATTCTCTTAGGAATATGCAAAAAGGACGTGAAGTTTATTATCGTATAAAGGGATTGTATTATCTGCATATAAACAATTTAGATTCTGCAGAATATTTTTTTCGCAAAGAACTGCTCAATGGTAAAGGTTTTAACAATCAACATTCAGCAGCGTTAGGTTTGGCAGAACTATACCAAATACGACAGTTCCCAGACTCTACTGCTAAATACTATAAGTATGCCTATGCAATGAGCGACTCTTTGTATGCCCATCGTACAGCAAAAGACATTGAGCGAATACAGTCAATGTACGATTATACCCGACATCAAAAGATTGCACATCAAGAATCACGAAACGCAGCAACTGCGAATATAAGGTTCTTAGTCACTGTTGTTGTTTTGTTAATAGTACTTCTCGTTGCATCCTGGTTATACATCTCTCGCAGAAAAGTAATCGAAAGTTTAGGACAGACAGCATCAGAACTTCATCAGATTAAAGCGGAAAACCATTTACTGAGACAAGATACCGTTACCAACCAACAGCAGATTTCCGAAAACGAAAAGAGAATTAAGCAACTGGAAAAGAAATTAGGCAAATATGGAAAGTTGGTTTTCTTTGGTTCGGAAAAGATGGACAACGACTTGAAACGATCTCCCAACTATCAGCAAATTGAAGAGTTTGCCTATAAAGGTCAGAAACTTTCTGAGAGTGATTGGGATACTGTTTGCAATTTGATAACCGAGTACTATCCTGGTTGCTATGACTTCCTCCTGTCCCGTTTACAAGTCGACTCTATAGAATATCGTATCTGCCTACTGATACGTTTACATTTCAAGACAGGTGAAATAGCCAACATGCTTGGTGTTACTCCACCTTATATATCCAAAACCTGTACGGATATTTTGAAGAATCTTTATGGAAAGAAAGGCAGTTCGAAGGAATTATCCAAGGAATTGGGCAAAATAAATTGATAGGAATCTGGTAAATATTTAGTTAAATTTAAGGTTTAACAATTTGAAAATCAGAAAGATAAGTCTGGTTAATTTTTAGTTAATTCTTAAAAGTCATTTTTGTTGCAAGAGTTTTCTTTTTCTCATAATTTTGCAGTGATAAATTTCACTTTAAACTGTAAAATTATGAAGAAACTATTTTTATTTCTGTTTGGTGCTTTCATTTTTAGCACAAGTGTGTCGGCCCAGGTGTTGGTTCCATGGAAAATCGGGGACGGTTCTCGGTGATCCACTTTTAAGTAGAATAATTTTGTTTTATTGAAATAATTATGTATCTTTGTGCAGTAAATAATATACTGGCCGAAATTATGCCAAGACAAGAGCGCTTACAAAGTGCAACAGGCATCTATCATGTCATGCTTCGAGGAATCAACAAGCAGGACATCTTTGAGGACGATGAGGACTATTCCCAGTTCCTCAATATTCTTCATGCGCTAGTTAACCGATGCGATGAGCAAGGGAATAATCTCCCCCCACATTGTACATTCTATGCATATTGCCTGATGACCAACCATGTGCATTTGCTTATCAGAGAACGCGATGAGCATATTGGCGAAAGCATTAAGCGCATCGGAGTTGCATACGCCCGCTACTATAATCACAAATACGAGCGCAATGGTCACTTGTTTCAAGACCGTTTCCGTAGTGAGCCTGTCAATAGTATTGAGTATTTCATGACGCTAATGCGTTACATACACCAGAATCCTGTTGTCGCAGGACTAGCTGATGAGGTAAGAAATTACCCCTGGAGTAGTTGGTATGAATATGAAGGGCATTCACTCTCCGTTCATCTCTGCGACACGATGCCTGTCATTAAACGATTAGAAAGAACAAACTTATATGAGTTTGTCACCATGCCCGTTGATGACAAAGGCATATTAGATATTGATTACGGAATTGGAGGAATAATCACAGACGAAGAAATAAAAGAGAAGATTGCTGAAATATCAGGTATTCAACAACCTACTGAGTTACAGAAATTAGAAAAGAAAAAACGAAATACAATCTTAAAGCAATTATGTGAATATGGAGCAAATATCAGGCAGATCTCTCGCGTTACGGGAATCAGTTATGGAGTTGTTTATAGAGCAAAAAGTGGATCATGAGAACCGTCCCCAAATTTCCACTTATGTAGCCCGTGTCGGTAACTCTGTATTTCTACAAAATGAAACAATTATAAATAATCTGCCTATTTTCTCAACAACTACTTATGCAGGCAGTGATGTAACAACATCGAAGCCCCAAGGTCCCGTATCTATAGAGAAAGGCAAGGTTACAAATAAATGTAATGGGACAGTAACCATTAAGAATAATTTTGAGGTGAAAATGGGAGCAGAATTAGAGATAAAAAACTAGAAGAGAAATAAGTGGCAATTATGAATTGTTTCTATATCTTATTATAATAAACAAGGTGAAAAGAAAATTGAAATGAAGAAGTATGTACATATTTTATTGATAGTCTCATCGTTCGTGTACCAAACTCATGCCCAAGAATTAACTCTTCCCATGATTGAAGAGGGCAGGACATGGCACGTCGTATCACTGAGTCCCACCGAAGAGCCTCAGCAGGGATTTGAAGGAGAAAACTTTTATAGAGATTTACAAGGGCGTCCGTGCATAGGTATTCCATACGAGTTTTTGTTAAAAGGAGATACGGTAATGAATGGGCAAATCTATAAAAAATTGATAAGGGTAACAAATGGTCCTTTGTTTTATTGTGGTTTGCGCCAAGAAGGAAACCGTGTCTATCGTTGTGAACAAGAAGGCACCCTTGAATACGTTGTATTCGACTTTAATCTAAACCCCGGTGACATCTTCTCGATTCCTTATGATGATAAAGACCAAATGCGCGTTGAACGATTAGATCTGATAACAGTGGATGGTGTAGAGCGCAAAATATTGACGATGGTACCATACGGCGAGATTGTTAAAGTCTATGACTTTATTGTAGACATTTGGATAGAGGGAATAGGCTGTCTGAACGGGCCAAATCATCCCTTCTGGTGGACGGCAATAGACAGTGGACAATTCCTGCTCTTGGATTGTTTCCAAAATGGCGAATGTCTTATCACCTATGATGACTATCATGTTTATTTGCCATCCGGAATTAACTCTACGTATTATTTAAAAAAAAATACAGACAATCCTATACCCTATGACCTTCAGGGCCGCCGCCTAACAGGGGAACCTGGCAAGGGTCTCTATATCCAGAACGGACGGAAGAAGATAGCGAAATAAAATGGACCCACCCAAATTTCTGATTCGGTGCTTTCTTTTTAAGCACAAGTATGTATTACCAAAACATTTATTTTTAATCTAAATCTTAAGAAAATGAAAAAAGCATCCTAGGGGAAATAGTGGACTGAGCCTTTTCGAATATGATTTCGCGCCATATCAGCCAGAGCAGCAAAAAGCTGTAAATGGTGTGGAAACTTTTCAGTACTCGCACATACACGACACGTATGCAGGATATAATAGAATTTCAGGAGCTCATTATATGAAAACTAAAAATGATGATAGTCATGGTCATTCTATATCATCCTTCTTGGAATATGTAAGTCAACTCCCTGAAGGAAAGTATGAAGTTGAAAACGGACAAATAAAAGGAGCAAAATGAAGAAGTTGTTTTATATCATAATAATTCTACCAATAGCGATTTTACATGTTCATCTAAACATGAACACCGTTGCAAACACATTAAATCCTTCCTTTTGGGTTGGCTTTATGCTTGAAAGTCCTCCATTTGGTGGATCTTTATCGATAACAGTATCTAAATTTTTAATTATGGGCATCCAGTGTGTTGTAACCGCCTTATTTGCTATTTACATAGCCAAATGGAACAGGAAAAAGATTTGGGTAATTTCATATTTTATCTGTATCCCTATATTTTTGTTATTAAGATATTATGAGTTCCCAGAAACTATTGAGGATGACACATACAAGTGGTATTTAGATAATTATCATTACTGTGCTTTCCCTATAATAGTGAGATATTCAATAATTCAGATTGTTTACGTAATACTTTATGTCATATTATCATCTATCATGGAAAAGCACAAACATTCTCATTTACTACAAGAAATTACAAAAAGAAGTTCATAACTATAATATGAAAAATGTATTTGTTTTTATAGTTTCATTTGCTTTTGCAACAGCAAATGCTCAGGTGAATCCTAAGCAGGGGTTTATCATTATTAATGCGGGTGACACGATTCATGGTACGATAGACTATCGTTCGGATGCCAAGAATGCTATGGAATGTCACTTCATGGCAGAAGGACAGAAGGAATACAAAGTGTATGCCCCGTCAGACATTTCCGGATATCGGTTCACTGATGATGGCATTTACTATGTGACAAGGACATTTCCCGTTGATGGCGTTGACAAAACGTTCTTTGCAGAATACCTACTGCAGGGTGGTGTAAGTCTCTACCGTCACAGGGAGAACGACACGGACTACTATTTCTTCATAGGTGAGGACGGTCGCGTGGGAACGGTGAAAAACGATGGTGTTCTCCTTTCTGCACCTAAGGAGGCTGACAAGGCTAAACGTGAGGCATTGCGCGAGGCTAGTCAGATATTCGCCAAGAGCAGCAAAGCTCAGCGCGACCTGTGGATGCGTGAGATTACGGCTGAGAACCTGACGCAGATAACCCGTGATTATGATATAGAGTATTGCACGGAGGCTGGCGACTGTGTGCAGTTCCGGTACGACAGCAAGAAGTCGCGGAGTCTTCAGGCGAAACTTCGCTTTCAGGCAGCTTTAGGCTTAGGTATCAATACTCTGGAACCGACGAAGGATGCCTATGACAATGAGAACAACCAAACGATGACGGCCTTGGTGCCCCAGATTGGCATTGGTGCTGATATTCTGTTTCCACGTAGCAATAAGCATTGGTCGATACAGGCTTTGGTACTACTGTCGTATTGGAACATGTCGAAGGAAATGCGCGATCTGTATTACTCGAAAGAAGGAGAGATTAGCGAACTGAAGTATTTGAATATGGAGATAGAGTTAGGCGCAACCTACTCATTCAAGCCTGAGAACCGAATATCTCCAGTTATTCGTGGTGGACTGGCAGTGGAACAGTCCATCTCGCCAACAATCAAAAATCTGATTGGCTATCATGTAGGAAAGGGTGTGGAATCTATCCATGCTGCCGTTGGATTCTATCTAGGCGCTGGTACAGACATCGCATTGGGTACTCATCAGTTTCGTCTGGCAGCGGAATACAAATGGACACATTCCGACTTTTCTGGTCTGAACAGCAACTACATTGCCCTGTGTGCAGGCATAAGACTATAAAATCAAAACAACACATAAAAATCAACCCATTATGAGGACAATAACAACAATCATAATATCGCTAATGACAATGGCGATACAAGCACAGAATGTGCTTACAAAAGCAACAAATGGCTATATCGGAACAGGCAGACACATGGTGCAACAAGTGAGGTGTGTTGGCAGTCAGAATGACTCCCGTTGTTGGGATTTCAGTAATCTGGAGAGCGTAACCCCTAAATACACTGTATGGCATGTGGATAAAGAAGACTCCCTACTGCAAACTTTAGTGATAGAACGTGGCACACGTTACACGTATTGCATGAAGGGGGACTCTTTACTTATCAGTGGCTATCGCAGCCGCTTGTCCGAAATCTGCTACGACGAACAAGAGGCATATCTTCTGTTCCCCATGACTGTAGGTGACTCAATTCAGGGGATATTCCATGGACGTGGAACCTATGGTGACAAGATGGCTATGCGTCATTATGGTGATTACAAGACAAAAGCCGACGCCATCGGTACAATTCTGTTGCCAGACAACGATTCCATACAAAATGTATTGAAAGTACATACTGACAGACTTATATCGAACTCGTATTACCCAATCACCCAACTTGACAGTTTGGCTCCATATACTGCAGATAGTGTTGCGATGTATTTACAGACTGATACAGCTATCATTCGTGCCAGTATAGACCGATGGTATGCACCTGGTTATCGTTATCCTGTTATAGAGACGCGAAAAATTGTGGAAGGCAACGAAGATTCACAACTGAGCCAAACGATCTATTATTCTACAGACCAGCAAGAGACAGACCATCCTGATGATGGCGAGAACGTCAAAATACGTTCATTGCTCGCAGAAGAGGAGAAACAGAATAATATAGGTAACGATTCAAAACAAAACTCATCAGATTCCTCTTGGAAAATCAATATCATCAAGGTGAATGTAAGTGGTGCAACTGTGAACATCAGCTATGACCTATTAGCAGATGCCAGCGTGACGGCATTGGTCTGCGATGTCTCCGGCATCGTTTACCGACAGCAATCGCAAACTGGTCGGGCTGGTGAATCCTGTCAGATGACCATTCTCTGCGATGGTCTACGTCATGGTCAGTATGTGCTCTGTTTGAATGTTAATGGACAAGTCAAGAATCAAACCATCAGTTTGTAGATAGTCATAAAGGTCAGATACATCTCAAGAGTTAAAGGCATTCGGTTTTTATTTGTTGAAGTATGTCGTTCATGAATTCATCTTGATTGATATGTGTGAGTTCGCAGAACTCGCTGAAGACGGGATGTTGCTTGATACGGTGTAAATAGTCGTTCATCTCCCTAAGAATTGTCCTACGGTATTTCTGTGGGTCCGTTTCTTTCAGCGGCTGGTAGCTGCGGGCGATTTCCCGAAGGTCTTCAAGCAATTCGCGGCGCTCTTTGTCGATATACTGAATGGTACTCATGGGTGAAGAGTTTAAACTAAAAATAGGTGTGGTGCTTCGTAACCTATTACACTCGGTCGTGGCTGGACCTCCAGAATTACGAGCCCACACCCTTTCTTGAGTGTCGCCAGTTTCTGGATTTTAAATCAGCCACGATTTAGTGTAATAGAACTAGCAACATCTTTATATGATGTATCCACAAAGATAGTCTTTATTGACCGCGACAAAGTTACGAATAAAAAATGAAATAAAGCGTTTCTATCGCAAAAAAGTGAGCAATAACTTCAAAAACCAGAAATATGGCGGCAGAAAAACCAGATAATCAAGGGGGATGTCAGTTGAGTCGTGATCAACTGGCATCCCGTCTTGAAAGGCTTGAAGGATTGTTCACAAGAATGTCGGAGATGTATGAAAAGCGCATTTCTGCATTGGAAAAAGAAGTTTCTTCTGTGAAGAAAGAAAAAGAAGCAATCGCTGGTATTCTGCTGAATTCACGACATCAACCAGCCCAAAGAAAAACCATAAGACCATCACAATTGCCTTCAGAACTCAGTACGGAGAAGGCTATGCTGCTATGGAACAAACTCATTACAGCCGGATTAATCGATAAAAACTACCAACCTCAGATTTCCAACACGCAAGCGGCTATTGTTGCACACATTATGGCAAGAGATCTTGGAATCAGGAATAAATGGAAGCTGTTCGGAGAACTATGGAATCTGAAACATTTAAGCGGATATCTGTATCGGGCATTAAACCAACAGCAGAGCGGAGAATTCATGAATGAAATAGAAAAGCTATTGGCTGATTCATAAGCCTGTCACAAGTGTAGTGCCTATAATAGTGCCTACACTTTTGGTTCACCTCGTTTTTTACCCTATCTTTGCACCCGCAAGACCGGCCTTGCATCATGTTGAACCGACAAAACGTAAGACAATTATGCAAAAGGAAGAACCCCACAGGCTGTGCTTTAACTTCAAGCGCATCCGCAAAAAGGAAGTCTATCAGGCTTTCCTCGAAATCTATGCCCATGGCGGCATCGAACTGAATAATCAGGAGCTTATCTCGTTCCTGGCCCGACATACCAACTTAGGCAGCGAGGCCAGCATCACCACGCTTTTCTATCGTTATAAGCAGCACGTACATGTCTGACTTTACAAGACTTTACATGTTATTGATACGGCACGGTACTTTTTTTTGTACCTTCGCCAATGAAAAAGTAAAAGGGTAAAAAAGTAAAAAGGTAAAAATGGAAGTATCAATATTACAGCATGCGAAGGACACCAGTCCGAAGGCGGTGGGCATCAGTGAGATTTTGGATATGATCCGGGGCGACCAGTGGCCACCGGGCTATCAGCCCGTCATGTTGGTGCAGGGTACGTTCGACGGCGGCACGCGCCAACAGGACCTGACGCGGCTGTCAGGACTGTCGGTGGCCGTATTCAACAGTGTAGACAGCAGCAGCCTGGCGGAGCTCCGTGAGGAGGCACGCGCCGACCCGCACACGCTGCTGCTCTACACCACGGGCGACAGTCTCATCGTCATCTATCCCTACGAGCTCGACGTGGGCTACGAGGTGTATCTGCAGCGACAGTTCTACCAGAAGGCGTTCCTTTTCGGCAACGACTACTACGAAAGCCTGTTGGGAGTACAGTCCGTACGCAAAGGCAAGGATGCCGGCAAGCGCTGTCCGCTGGGTCATGATGCCGAGGCGTACTACAATCCGCAGGCAGAGCCCTTCCTGTCGTGGGAAATCAAGGAGGGCTGTCGCCGGCAGACCAGTCAGTCGAAGAGCACCGATGGTCTGCGCGAGCGCAAGCCGAACTACCGGGAGGTGTATATGAGTCTCGACGAGATTGAGCAGTGGATGAAGAAGCATATCCAGCTGCGCCGTAACGTCATCACCATGCGCAAGGAGTACCGCTGGCTGGAGGACGGCTACTGTGACGACGACAAGCCGTGGGAGAATTTCGACGACATCGTCTATAACGATGTGTGGCGGCAGTTGGAGAAGGTCAAACCCACCAAAGACGAAGCCCTGCGCAAGACCGTCGACTCCAACTACGTCAGTGAGTTCAATCCCTTTGTCGACTATCTGCACTCGTTGCCGCCGTGGGATGGCGACGACTATATCCGCGGACAGGCCATGGGCGTCACTGTGGCCGGGGGCGTCGACGAATGGCTTGTCTTCGTGGAGTGCCTGCGTAAGTGGCTGGTGGCCATGGTGGCAGGGTGGATCAATCCGGACGTGGTGAACCACGAGGTGCTGGTGTTCATCGGACGCCAGGGTATCTATAAGACCACATGGATGAACAACCTGCTGCCGCCGCCGCTGCGCAGTTATTTCTGCACGCTGGCCGGTGTGGGTGACAATCCCAAGGACGAGGAGCTGGCGCTGACGCAGTACGGGCTCATCAGCTGTGAAGAGCTCGACACGATGACGACGCGTGAGATGAACAAGATGAAGCGTGCCGTCACCCTGTTACATGTCAATGTGCGCCCTCCCTTCGGCCGCTATACCGTGCACCGTCCGCACATCGCCTCGTTCTGTGGCACGGGCAATAACGAGAAGTTCCTGTCGGACACGACGGGGACGCGCCGTTGGCTGGTCTTCAAGGTGGAGAACATCGAGTCGCCGCGTACGCTGCCCTTCGAGTATGAGGGCATCTACAGTCAGGCCTACTACCTCTACCGCAACGGCTTTGAATACTGGTTCTCGGGCGACGAGGCAATCTCCATCGATAAGCGTAACAGCCGTTTCGAGGTGGCCAACCTGGAACTGCAGCTGGTATACCGCTACTACAGCCGTCCCGTCGGTACCGATACGGGCGAGTTTGTCAGTGTGGGCGATGCCATGCAGCACATCGGTGGCAACATCACGCAGAAGCTGAAGAAGGAGGCCATTGACCAGGCCTTTATCAATCTTGGCTTCGAGACTATGGTATGCGACGGACTGCCGGGCTACCGTGCCGTGCGCCGCATGCTCAAGGAGATTGATGCCCTGGGACGTCAGATGGCTTTGCGTGCCGCACAAACCCAAAATGCAGATAATAAGGATCCGGAGATCCCGGACTATTTCTGAAACTTTCCTCCCGCGTACGTACGTGAACTCGAAAACCCACAACAGTTCCTGTACGTACGCGGGAGAGTTTTTTTGAAAATTTAGAGAAGATGTAAGAAGTAAGATGTAAGAAAAGTTATGGTTGAAGAACGAAGATATAAGAAAAGAGAATTGGCTCGGCTTTACTGGCCGGATACTGAAAAGATCCAGTCGGCCATGAAAAACTTGCGTGAGGACATCAAGGGCTGTCCGGAACTGGTGGAAGAACTGAACCGCCGCCATTGGAATATCAACAAGCACAGCTATTCAGCTGAAGAAGTACGCCTTATCCTAAAGTACCTCTGCCAGCCGTGAAGAACTTCTGCTCTAAATGCGTTTTTGCAATTTGGAAGACTCGCGCCTGGAGTCCCAAATGTCTGCAATTCTAATGGTATCTGAACTTTCTACGTAATAATACAAGAGTTTAAGTGAACCCACCAAATGAAAATACCGGTATATTTTCTTCTTATGCCGGAGTAAGGGTTCTCGCAATCCTGCCTTGGGATGTTTTCTGATAATAGTGACTATGTCATTTGTGCGCTGGACAAAATGAATCGCGGTAGTTTGGCCAAATTCATCAAGACCATATAACAATTTCTTCCGCCATTCGTTTTCTGCCTGTTTGTTCCAAATTACTTCAGCCATGAAAACTCTTCTTTCAATTCTGACATCAATTGCTCATGAGTCTTGTATTCGCCCCGCTCGAATTGTGCTTCTCCTTCATCAATTCGAGTCATTAACTCCTCATGAGTATATGGTTGAACATCTGTATCATGTTTATCCCATATAGCGTCTTCTTCAGTCGTTAATTGCCCAAGGAGAACAACAAAAAGCTCTTCTATACTTAGGTTGCGTTCCTTAGCATAGGCCTTGGCACGATTGTATTCAGCCGTCGGAATTGAAATGGTTGTTGTCATACTTATATCACTTTTTTCGTTGCAAAGATAGGTATTTTCTTGGATTAGTGAGACGCAATTAAGTATAATAAACGTTAATTCTTTATTTTATAGCGACTAACAGCGACTATTGACTACTAACAGCGACAAAAGGCCTTCCCGGATGTTGTACCTTTGTACATGGTAAGCAAGACGAACCGAAGGGATGTCACCTGTGGTTCATTCAGACGTTTCGAACGACTCATTCAGACTATTCCTTACCCCCTATAGGAACTATCTGAACACGACGAAGAGACTATCCGGATAGCACAAAGAGACTATTTGAATGACACAAAGGTGACC
>JAEEGH010013112.1_pt1 | contig 18468 bp, 19 predicted proteins | sample 9134181 | NCBI WGS metagenome assembly JAEEGH01 (sample SAMN16246544, study PRJNA631951) | gut metagenome | biome: gut microbiome; feature: rumen; material: DP-attached | host: Bos | place: Iran: Karaj | collected 2018-10 | reverse complement strand
TCGTCATATGCGCGGCGCAGAAACTGCTAGCGGGTACAGCCACGCCCGAACGCACCGAGGCGATTTACGACGCGTTCCTTAAAGAGGCCGAATCGAAGACCGAGCGGAAGGAGAACCTTTGATGAGCAAGGACCGCGTATTTGAAGAAAACGAAACCGAATCCGGCGCTTTGCGCGTTGAGATACGCTGCACGGTCCCGCCCACCGACGAACAGCGGGAACGTCTGCGCGACGTGATGGCTTCGAAATACCAAGTTCAGAAAGAAAACGTCGAGCTCGTGATCCGCAAGGACGCGTCTGTCGCGGACGGCTTCAATATATTCGTCGGCGACGACAACTACGACTGGAGCACGCTGGGCAGGATACGCCAGTTCCGCAAGAGCGTGCAGTCGCTGCCGAAAGAAAGCGAACCCGGCAAGATGATATCGCTCCTTAAGAGCGACATAGAATCGTTCGGGCTCGACACCGGCCACCAGCAGGTGGGCGAAGTGATCGCCGTGGGCGACGGCGTCGCCGTCATAGAAGGGCTCAAAGACGTGGTCTACGGCGAGATAGTGCTGTTCGAAAGCGGCGTCAAAGGTATGGCGCAGGATATCCGCCCGGACGGCAGCACCGGTATAGTGCTTTTCGGCGACAGTTCGCTCGTCGCCGAAGGGTCGCGCGTCGTGCGCACGCAGCGCACCGCGGGCATCCCCATAAGCACCCGCATACTCGGCAGGATGATAGATCCGCTGGGCAAGCCCATAGACGGCGGCGGACCGATAGACGCCAAAAAATACTATCCGCTCGAACGCCCCGCGCCTTCGATAATCCAGCGCAAGCCGGTCAGCCGTCCGCTTGAGACCGGGATACTCGCCATTGACGCGATGTTCCCCATAGGGCGCGGCCAGCGCGAGCTCATAATAGGCGACCGCCAGACCGGCAAGACCTCCATTGCGCTCGACGCCATTCTCAACCAGAAAGGCAAGAACGTGGTGTGCGTTTACGTGGCGATAAGCCAGAAAGCCAGCACGGTCTCCAAGATAATGCGCATACTCAAGGAAAGCGGTGCTATGGAATACACGGTCATAGTCTCCTCTTCCGCCGACGATATGCCGTCTATGCAGTACATAGCGCCATACGCGGGCTGCGCCATTGCCGAATACTTTATGTACCACGGGCGCGACACTCTGGTTATATACGACGACCTTTCCAAGCACGCGGTGGCGTACCGCACCATAAGTCTGCTGCTCGAGCGCGCACCGGGACGCGAAGCGTACCCCGGCGACGTGTTTTATCTGCATTCGCGGCTTCTGGAACGTTCCGCCCAGCTTTCGGACGAAATGGGCGGCGGCAGCATGACCGCGCTGCCCATAGTGGAGACCCAGGCGGGCGACGTTTCGGCGTACATCCCCACGAATATAATCTCCATAACCGACGGACAGATCTTTCTGGATAACGAACTGTTCTATTCCGGCCAGAGACCCGCGATCAACGTGGGGCTTTCGGTATCGCGCGTGGGCAGTTCGGCGCAGACCAACATAATGAAAAAATCGGTGGGCTCCATAAGGCTCGACCTTGCGCAGTACCGCGAAATGCAGGTGTTTTCGCGCTTCGGCAGCGATTTCGACGAGCAGACGCGCAATCAGCTCAAATACGGCGAAGGACTTATGCAGCTGCTCAAGCAGACCAACCGTTCGCCGCTGAGTCTATGGCAGCAGGTGGTGCTGCTGCTCGCCGCTCAGCGCAAGCTCTTTGTCAATGTCCCCGCCAAAGCGATTCCTCAGGCAAAATCCGAACTGCTTTCGTGGTTCGCCTCCACGCGCGGAACGCTCGCGCTCAGAGCCGAGCACGAAAAGCTGTTTTCGGAAGAGCTGAGATCAGATATTTACGACGCGTGCGAGACTTTCTTTAAAGAACATTCCTACGCCGCGCTCTGAAAAAACTCTAAGTTTCACGGGAAAGGAGGGGTACCGGTATGTCCGAGAGGGCCGAAATAAAGCTGCGGATGAAAAGCATAGCCGAAACTAAAAAGATCACCGACGCTATGTATATGACGTCTTCGGTTAAAATGCGCCGCGCGAGAAGCGAGGTCGAAAAGACCGCGCCGTATTTCGACGCTCTGCGCGAAGAGATCGGTTCCCTGCTCCACAGTTTTCCCGCGCTGGACCATCCTTACCTCCGTATGAAAGGCGGCGACGATTCCAAGAGCGCGCTGCTCGTGATAACTTCCGACAAAGGGCTTGCGGGCAGCTACAACCACACCGTCATCCGCGAAGCCGAGGCGCTTATGCAGAAGCATCCGTTCACGCGGCTGTTCGTCATAGGCGAATACGGCAGGCAGCATTTTCTGGCGCACAAGGCGGATATACGCGAAACGTTTTTGTATTCTTCCGAAACGCCGAATATTCGCGAAGCGCAGAAGATATGCGCCGAGCTGCTGCGGGAATTCGACGACGGCGCCTACGACAGGATAGATATACTTTACACAGACTACAAAGCCGGAAGGAGCGGCGAATGCGTGAAAAAGCGGCTGCTGCCGCTTTCCGAAAACCATTTCCGCTATAACGGTCCCGAAGGCGATCAGCCCGGCAAGGAATATCTGCCGGACCCCGAACATCTTATTGGGATGATAATCCCGAGCTATCTGACCGGCTACATATACGGCGCGCTCGTCGACAGCTACTGCAACGAGCAGGAATCGCGGATGAAGGCGATGCGTTCCGCCGGCGAGAACGCCGACGCCATGCTCAACCGCCTGCGGCTGAAATACAACGGGATGCGGCAATCCGAGATAACGGAAGAGATAACCGAGATATCGTCCGGCGCGAAAGCGCTGGGGCGCGCTGACGAAACGAACGGCGGAGAAAGTAAAACGACCGAAAGGAAGAGACCGACTGTGGACCGCAACGACAGACATAAAAGTGACCGCGGCGAAATAGCGGGGATATCCGGCCCGATAGTGGACGTACGGTTCCCCGAAGGCGCGGTACTGCCCAAGATACGCGAAAAACTCACCGTCATTTCGTCCGACGGCGGCGAGCGCATTATGGAAGTGGCGCAGCATCTGCGCGGCAGAAGCGTGCGCTGTATTATGCTCGGCCCGAGCGAAGGATTATGCAGGGGTCTTGAGGTCGTTTCCACCGGTTCGTCGATAGAAGTGCCGGTGGGCGACTGCGTGCTCGGCAGGATGTTCGACGGGCTCGGCGAGCCGCTCGACGGCCGCGAACCGCTCAAAGCCAAAGACGGCTATACGCGCAAGAGCATATACCGACCCGCGCCCGAGTATTCCGAAAGACAGACTTCGGAAGAGATACTCGAGACCGGCATAAAGGTCATAGATCTGCTCGCGCCGTACGCCAAGGGCGGCAAGATCGGTCTGTTCGGCGGCGCCGGAGTGGGCAAGACCGTGCTCATACAGGAGCTGATGCACAATATCGCGTACGAGCACAACGGATATTCGGTGTTCGCCGGTGTCGGCGAACGCAGCCGCGAAGGCAACGACCTGTGGCTCGAGATGAAAGAAAGCGGCGTTATAAAGAACACCGCGATGGTGTTCGGGCAGATGAACGAATCGCCCGGCGTGCGTATGCGCGTGGCGCTTTCGGGCTTGCGTATGGCGGAATATTTCCGCGACGAAGAAAACAAAGACGTGCTTTTATTTATAGATAACATTTTCAGGTTCATCCAGGCGGGCAGCGAGATCTCTACCCTGCTCGGGCGTATGCCTTCGGCGGTGGGATATCAGCCGACGCTGGCTAACGAGCTGGGCGAGCTGGAAGAGCGGATAGCCTCCACCAAGCGCGGCTCGGTCACTTCGGTACAGGCGGTCTACGTCCCGGCGGACGACCTGACCGACCCGGCTCCGGCGACGATATTCTCGCACCTGGACGCGACCACGGTGCTGAGCAGAAAGATAGCCGAACAGGGCATCTACCCGGCGGTGGATCCGCTGGAATCAACTTCGCGCATGCTCGAGCCGGACGTTGTGGGCGAAAAGCATTACGAGACTGCGCGCGCCGTTCAGGAAACGCTTGAACGCTACCGCGAACTGCAGGACATCATAGCCATACTCGGCATGGACGAGCTAAGCGACGAAGACAAGCGCACGGTTTTCCGTGCGCGCAAGATACAGCGTTTCCTTTCGCAGCCGTTCAGCGTGGCGGAAAAATTCACCGGGACTCCCGGCGTTTACGTCCCGCTCGCCGAGACCATACGCGGCTTTGACGAGATCTTGAGCGGCAATATGGACGATATCCCCGAAGCGGCGTTCTTCAACGTTGGCACCATAGACGACGTGCTCAAAAAGGCCCGGGCGATGAAGGAGGAGACGGTATGAACACCTTCACGCTCGAGATCCTGACGCCCGAAAAGCCGTTTTTCACGGGCGAATGCGTTTCGATGACCATGCCCGCTTCGGACGGGATGATAGGTATAATGGCGAACCACACTCCGCTGACCGCCGCCGTCACCGACGGGATGATAACCTTCACTTCCGCGGACGGCGAAGTGAGGATGTGCGCAGTGTCGCGCGGGATGGTCAACGTCGGCGCGCGCCGCGTGCGCGTGCTTTGCGAATCGGCGGTATCGCCCGACGAAATAGACGTGGAAGCCGAGCGCCTGAAGATGCAGGAAGCCGAGATCGAGATGCGCAAGCGCAAATCGTACGAAGACTATATGGTATCGCAGCTCGCGTTCGCGAAGGCGTTCAACCGGCTCAAAGTCAAGCAGTATTCCGCCATGAAGACCAACATGTGACCCTATATGCAGGCACGCAAAAAAAGCGCGTGCTTTGCTTTTTGCCTCGGGCAGAATCCCATTATGCACAAAAAACAGTAAAGGCAGAAAAACAATGAATCTTTTCACCTGCGCCAAGCGCAGTCTGGTGATAGAACACAGCGAATACTTTATCCGGACCTACCGCCGCTTTATGAGCGAATACGACAAGGGCGGCGACCCCGAATACATAAAGAACATAATACTTTCGGATATCCATACGCGCACCTGCGACAACGAGTATTTCCTGCACGACGTGTATCTGGCGCTTGCGCGCGCGATGTGGGAGATCGGCCGCCTTCCGGACGATCTGCTCCGCATCACCGGCGACATCATCCGCTCGGGCGCCGATCTGGAATATTACCGCATCAAATCGTTCCCGCCCGAATCGATAGCGCGGCGCGAAGCGAACCTCAACGATTTTCTGTGCCGCATAATGCTCCCCAACCGCGCGCCGCGCGGAAGGATCCCGCCCGATGACGCCGATCAGGCGATATACCGTGTGGGCGACGTGTTTTCGTACGACGACGACGGCAGGCGCCGTCTGCTCGTGATAGCAGACAGCGTGGATCAGCTCCCGCTTTTACCGCTTTATTTCTGCTGCGTGCCGGAAAGATATTACGACGGCGCGCTCCCGACTCCCTCTTCCCTGCTTAACGAACGGCTGGGCCTTATGGGGGTATTCAACCGGAACACGATGATATCGCCCGAATCGCTCGCATACGTAATGCATTTAGACATCCCCGCCGGGAAATATCTCGAGCTGTTCGAAAGAGATTTTATGTTAAAGCCCGCCGGTTCGTTTTACGGCGAGCTGCACATAAACTGGCCCTGCACGCTGAAGGGATTCATAGAATGCCGTCCCGGCTGCACCGAGCAGTTCTACCCGATGAACGTCCGCCACGGCGGAACTGATCCCGAATCGATACCCGAGTGGTAGACGATACGTGTTTTTGACGATATATTTTTTCACACAGCGCATTTTTTGTTTAATTAAACTATTTACAAATCGGCCGCAATATCGTATAATACTGTCGTATCAAAGCGCGATACGGTGAATTTTGTATCATTACGGGGGTAAAAGGCAATGAAAGACATCTCAAACCACGGCGATCTGTGTCTGATCGTACTCAAGAGCTCCGCCGAGCTCGGAAAACTCGTCGATAAGAACATCAAACTGCTCAGGAACGAGCAGGACGAGGAACTTTCGTATATCCTTCCCATTGAAGAGATACGTTTTTCCAACGGCGAAGGCAAAGTCAAGCTCGACGAATCCGTGCGAGGCAAAGACATTTACATACTCGCCGACTGCGGCAACTATTCGGTCACCTACAATATGTTCGGTTACGAAAACCATATGGGCCCCGACGAGCATTATCAGGATATCAAGCGCGTGCTTTCGGCGATAGGCGGCAAAGCCAACCGCGTGACGGTCATTATGCCGCTGCTCTACGCTTCGCGCCAGCACAAACGCAAGGGTCGCGAATCGCTCGACTGCGCGCAGGCGCTTATAGAGCTCGAAAACCTCGGTGTCGACACCATCCTTTCGTTCGACGTGCACGATCCCACCATTTACAACGCGATCCCCAATTCGTCTTTCGAAAACATTTTCCCCACTTATTCCATACTCAAATGCTTCATCGCCAACGAAGGCAACGATATAATCAAAGACAATATGACCGTCATATCGCCCGACACCGGCGCCATGGACAGAGCCATCTACTCCGCCAACGTGCTCGGCGTGGACGTCGGTATGTTCTATAAACGCCGCGACCATACGCGTATAGTCAACGGCAAGAACCCCATAATCCAGCACGAATACATAGGCGGCCCGCTGGAAGGCAAAAAGGTTATGATCGTCGACGATATGATCGCCTCCGGCGAATCGATCATAGACATCATCAACAACATTTCCGGCAAAAACGTGCGCGAAACGTACGTCGCCTGCACGTTCGCCCTCTTCACCGAAGGCGTTGAAAAGTTCGACAAAGCCTACGCCGAAGGCAAGCTCACCAAGCTTTACACGACCAACCTTTCGTATATCCCCGATGAAGTCAAACAGCGCCCGTGGTTCGTGGAAGTCGACCTTTCCAAATTCATAGCCAAGATCGTCAACACGCTTTCGCACGACGAATCCATATCCCCGCTGCTCGACGCCACCACCAGGATCAGACGTCTTTTGAAAAAAGCGGGCAGCTAATTTTGAAAAAACTCTTGACAAAGCAAAAATTTTTGGTAAAATAAAATAGTTAGAAAATCGGCATTTTGCCGTTTTCTCCTTACTCCGGCAAAAAAGGCCGGGGTCATCAGACCAGAAGGAGGTGTAAAACATGGAACAGAAAAAGCTGCATTACGAGACCCTCTTCATCATCAACGCGACGCTTGATGAAGAAGCGACCAAAGCCGTTGTCGACAAATTCACCGGCATAATCACCGAAAACGGCGAGCTTGAATCTGTCAACGAATGGGGAAAGAGGCATCTCGCCTATCCTATCGAAGACATGGAAGAAGGTTACTATGTACTCGTCAGGTTCTTTGCGACTTCGGATTTCCCCGCGGAACTCGACAGACGTTTCAATATCGACGGTAACGTTCTCCGCAGTATCATCGTTAAAGTAGAAGAGTAAAAACAAACGTTATCTATCCGGGAGGTAGAAAAATGGCAAGTTTCAATCTGGTAGTCCTTATAGGCAACCTCGTTGCGGATCCCGAACTCAAAACCACGTCGACCGGCATTTCGGTGACTTCTTTCAGGATCGCCGTCAGCAGAAGATATAACGCGGGCGAACAGCAGCAGGCCGATTTTATAAACATAGTTTGCTGGAGAAAGACCGCCGAATTCGTTACCAAGTATTTCAACAAGGGCAAGCCGATTCTTGTCCGCGGTTCTTTGCAGACCCGCACCTGGACCGATAACAACGACGTCAAGCACTACGAAACCGAAGTGGTTGCCGACGAGGTGTCGTTCGTCGAGCGCAAGGGCGAAGGCCCCATCCCCGGCGGACCCGCCATCCCCACATACGGCACGCCCAAAGCCGAAAGCTCTTTTGAGGAACTTTCCGCAGACGACGAGCTGCCGTTCTAATCTTGTAAAGGAGTTATTATCACGATGGATAAAGATATCAAAGACAGCGGCAAAACGTTCCGTCCCCGCAGAAAAAAGAAAGTTTGCATTTTCTGCGCCGAAAAGGTCGAACATATCGATTATAAAGACGTTGCCCGTTTAAGAAAGAATCTTTCCGCCGAAAGAGCGAAGATCCTTCCCAGACGTGTCACGGGTACCTGCGCAAAGCATCAGAGACAGCTCACCGAAGCTATCAAACGCGCTCGCCAGGTCGCTTTGATCCCCTACGTTTCCGACTGAGCAAACAAAACGCGACCGGTTTCGGTTTTACGAAACCGGTCTTTTATTTTTCCGGAGGCACATTATGCAGAAAGCCGTAAAAGAAATATTCGCATCTAACGGGATAGACCTTTATGGTGCGGTCCCTTTTGAAAAATGCATTCCGGCAAACGTGCGGCTGTACGAAAAATACGCCGGCGTTATGAAGACCGTGCTCATATTCGCGATCCCGTACAAGACGTCGCTCGTCCCCGAAGACGGCTACAAAATGTCGGCGTACGCCCGGGTCTACGACTACCACAAAAAGTTCGTTCCGCTGTTCGAAAAGCTCAACGCCCGGTTCAAGGAGCGGTTCCCCGGGTACGCCTTCGAAGGGTACGTCGACCATTCGCCGGTAAACGAAAAACACGCATCACTGCTTGCCGGGATGGGAGTCGCCGGGCGGAATTCCCTGCTCATAACGCGCAAATACGGCAGCTTCGTCTTTTTGGGCTCGGTGATGACCGATATGCCGTTCCCGGACGAAACGAGTGAAATAAAAACCTGCATCGACTGCGGCAGATGTATCGCCGCCTGCCCGGCAAACGCGATAAGGGAGCGCGGGATCGATCCCGACGCCTGCCTTTCGGGCATAAATCAAAAGAAGCAGGTAACGCCCGAGGAAGCGGGATTCATAGCGAAGAGCGGCTACGTGTGGGGCTGTGACGAATGTCAGAACGCCTGCCCGCTCAACGCCGGCGCGCTCACCACAAGCGACGCGTATTTTACCGAAGGATTTATAAAAAACCTTTCCGCCGAATGGCTGAGCGGCCTTTCGGACGAGGAGTTCGCGCGGTACCCGTTTTCGTGGCGGAAACGCGAAGTGATTATGCGCAATATCGCGCTGATCGACGAGCGTCGTCCTTGACAAATACGCCAAGTCGTGGTAAAATCGTTATACAGACCAGATACGGAGGCAAGCTTTATGGAAGTAAAGAACCAGCTGCAGCAGATAGCGGACCGCATAAAATACCTGCGCGACATACTCGATATGTCGGCGCTGGACCTGGCAAAAGCCATAGATATGCCGCTTGAGCTTTATAATTCGTACGAAAACTGCGAAAAAGACATCCCCATAAGCATGATATACAACGTCGCGGCGGTCATGGGAGTGGACCCCACCGAGCTTCTGACCGGCGAATCGCCGCGCATGGATACCTACGCCGTCACCCGCAAAGGCGCGGGCGTGGGCGTGGAACGTTATAAGGGCTACGCCTTTGAATCGCTCGCGTACAATTTCCGCGGCCGCAACAAAGAGCCGATGATCGTCACCATTTCGCCTTCCGAAGGCAAGCCGCAGCTCGTTTCGCACGGCGGCCAGGAATTCAACTACGTGCTCGAAGGCACCGTGGGCGTGACCATTGGCGGCAAAGAGATCATACTCAACGAGGGCGATTCGGTCTATTTCGACCCCGCGATCCCGCACGGCCAGTTCGCCGTGGGCGGAGTCGCCAGATTTTTGACCGTAATAGACAAAGAATGAATGCAAAAAAGCAATTCGGGCAGAATTTTCTGACCGATCCGCGCATACCGCGCCGCATTGTCGAGCTTTCCGGCGTCGGTCCCGAAGACTGCGTCATAGAGATCGGCCCCGGTCACGGCATACTCACGCGCGAACTCGCCGCAAGAGCATTGCGCGTGGCGGCGGTGGAGATCGACGGCGATTTAGTTCCCGAGCTGCGCGAAAAATTCGCAGACGCGCCGAACGTGAGCATAATCGAAGGAGATTTTCTTCGGACCGGCGTAAAGCCGCTCGCAAACGGTCTTTCGGGCGGAAAACGCGTTTGCGTCTGCGCAAACATTCCGTACTATATCACTTCCCCCATAATTCTCAAATTGCTCGAAGAGCGCGAATGCGTAAGATCGTTCACCGTGATGGTACAGAAAGAATTCGCCGAACGGCTGTGCGCCAAAAAAGGGAGCGCGGACTATTCGTCGCTTACCGTGCTGTGTTCGTATTACGCGAGCGTAAAAAAGCTGTTTGCCGTCCCCGCCGGGTGCTTCACACCGCGCCCCAAAGTCGATTCCGCGGTCATACGGCTGGACCTGTACGATACTCCCGCCGCTTCCCCAAAAGACGAAAAACTGTTTTTGGAACTCATCCGCTCGGCGTTCGCCTACCGCCGCAAGACGCTTTTCAACTGCGTGCAGAGCACCCACGGCGCGCGCTTTTCAAAGGAAAAACTCGTTCAAGCGTTTGAAAAAGCCGCTCTCGCGCCCTCCGTGCGCGGCGAGGAGCTGGACGTATTCGACTTGTGCCGGCTTTCAGACGCGCTTTCTGAATAATAACGGTTTACGCCGCTGTCAAGGACAGCGGCGTTTTTTTGTGATATTTTACATATTTTTTCCTGTTTTGCGTGCAAAGCGACGAAAGTGCGCGCGCACGCGTCTTTTTGCGTGAAGGCGGTGGTATAATTAAGGTGGAGACACCGAAAAATACTACGAACGGAGCGATTTTCAATGAAAAAAGGCATAGACGTTTCGTCTTTCAAGGGCAAGATCGAATGGGAAAAAGTGAAAGACGTGGAGTTTGCCGTTATACGCGCGGCGAAAGGCAAGAACACCGATATCCGGTTCGAGCACAACTACGAAGGCTGCAAAAAGGTCGGCATCCCTATTGGCGTCTACCACGCGGTGTGGGCGACCGACGCCGACGGCGCGGCAGACGAGGCGCGGTATCTGCTGAGCGTGCTGGAAGGCAAAAGCTTTGAATACCCCGTGTATATCGACTGCGAGACGAGCGCGCAGAAAAAACTGGGCAAACGGGTGATGACCGATATCATCAACGCGTGGCTTGGTGTGATGAGCGAAAACGGTTACACGGCGGGGGTGTATACCAACCCGAGCTGGCTTAAGAACCGTATGTACGAAGACGAGATCAACACCGCCGACTGGTGGATAGCGCAGTGGTCCGAAAGTTCAAAGACCGCCAAACGCCTTGGCGGAATGTGGCAGTACAGCGACAACGTGCAGACTGAAGGGATAGGCAAGACCGACGGCGATATCTGCTACAAGGAATACGGCAGCAAATACTATCCGGCTTTCACCTACGGCGATCACGGGCTGTACGACACGCTGAAAAAGGCGGGGATCGACCCTTCGTTCACGTTCAGGCGCAAGATCGCCAACGCGAACGGCATCAGGCTGTATTACGGCAAGGCTTCGCAGAACATTTATCTGCTCAGGCTTTTAAACGAAGGCAAGCTGATCCGCCCGGTATAAAACGCAGAAACTCCGCTTGTCGTAAGCGGAGTTTTTTTGTGATTGCTATTGACATTTGCCGCGCGATAATGCAAAATATAGATACCGAATAAAACGAAAGAGTGAAAGATATGGCAAAGAAAAAAGGATTATACCCCTGGCTGAAGAGCGTTTTCGGCAAAAAGGAAAAAGGCCCCATAGAAGCCCTGTACGCAGGCCCGGAATACTTTGACAAACGCCGGACTTCCGACGGGAAAGTGTACGCCGGACCGGAGTTTTACAAAAACGAAGACCCCGCGACGGTGGAAGTCTACGCCGGCCCCGAGTATTTCGAAAAGCCGTCGCCCATAACCGAAGAGACTCACGAAGAGGAAGCGCCGCTTGCGCCCGAAGAAGAAAAAACGCCTCCCGAGCCCCCGATCTTTATGTGCGTTTACGCCGGGCCGGATTATTTCGCCGGGCGCGATTTGAACGGCGCAAAGCTCGAAATAAAGACGCGCGAATGCCCTTTCTGCGGCAAGTCCTACCCGGAATCCGCCCCCGTGTGCCCGTACTGCAATGCGCGCACCGCGTTTGAAGACGGGACTATTGCGTGCGCAAATTGCGGCGCGCACGTCAATCCGGAGTGCAAATTCTGCCCCGAATGCGGCGCAAAACAGATATGACTTCAATAGAAAAATACCGTTCGTTCCCCTTTCAGCTGCGGACGGCGGTGTGGGAAATAACGCTGGCGTGCTGTTTCAGGTGCGCCTACTGCGGCTCGTGTGGGGGAAAAGCCCGCGAAAACGAGCTTACCGCCGCGGAATGCGACAGCGTCGCCGCGCAGCTTAAAGAAATGGGCTGCCGCCGCGTTTCGCTCATAGGCGGCGAGGTTTTCATGCGGGCCGACTGGGAAAGCGTCGTTTATTCGCTCACCTCGCGCAATATAAAGACCTGCATAATAACCAACGGCTTCAAAATGACCGGCGCCATTCTGGATTCGCTGAAAAAGCTGAACATAGAATCGGTGGCGGTATCGCTCGACGGCGTGCGCGAAGTCCACGACGCGTTCAGGCAGCACGGCAGCTTTGACCGCGCGCTGGAGGCGATAAGCGCGGTCGCCGGCGCGGGGATACCGGTTTCGGTAATAAGCGCGCTCAGAAGCGACAACGCGCCGCGGCTTGCGGAGTTTTACGATATCATAAAGGATCTGCCCATATTCGCGTGGCAGATCCAGGCGTGTTCCCCCATGGGGAACGCGCAAAAGAACGCGCTCGACGTGACGTTCGACGCCGCGAGCGTTATAGAGTTCGTGCACCGCACCGCAAAGACAGCGCCTTTCGCGGTAGGAGTCGCCGATAATATCGGCTATTTCACGCCGGAGGAAGGCGAGATACGCGGCAGGAGCGGCGCCGTTTTCGGCGGATGCTCGGCGGGGATCGACGCCGTCGGCATAGACAGCGTCGGCAACGTGCGCGGCTGCGAATCGATGTACGACGAGCGTTTCAACGAAGGAAATCTGCGTGAAACGCCGCTTATCGATATATGGACCGGCGAAAACGCGTTCGCCTATAACCGCCGTTTCACGCCCGAGCTGCTCACCGGGAAATGCGCGGCGTGCCCTTACGGCGCGGTATGCGCCGGCGGCTGCCGGTCTTACAATTATTTCACCCACGGAAAGCTTTACGAAAACCCGCTGTGCGCGAGAAACAAATAAAAATACTAAAAGCCGAAGCAATTACGCTTCGGCTTTTTTCGCGCGCGGTCTATTCGCCTGAAAAACCGTCTTCTTCTATAAGTTCGCCGTCGAGCGTGACTTTACGGCCCGTTTGTACGAGTTTGCCGTTTGTCACCGTAAATTCGTTAGTCTCGACGCGCACGTGGGTTTTTCCGCCGGATCTGAATTTTTCGTCGGTTTTGGTCTCGATATAGCCCGTGAGCGCGCCGTTTTCATCGTAAAGATATTCCGTGACAGTCACTTCACCGGTAAGATGCTCTGTCGATACCCGGCGCGTACAGATCCCCTGTTCGTCATAGTACGTGTGTGCAGTGGTCTCTCCGCTCCACCAGAACACGTAATACGCTCTGCCCGCCGCGTCGTCAAGGTGGATAGCGTCGTGATATGCGGATTCGGCTTCATGATCGGAAGAAAAACTATATTGGTAATCATATCCTTTTTCGGAATATTCGGCTCTTATCATATCCCTGTCTTCTTCTCTGAGCGATCTTTCGCAGGCACTTTCCACTATAGCGTCCCTGACGTTTACGGGAACGGATATTTTTACGTTCATCGATTCCTCAACGTGCCACATCATGTTGTCATGAACCGTACCGTCTGCGTATGTGCGAAAAACGTAAGTGCCGCCAGACGTGTAGCAGACCGTTTTATAGTCCACGTTCACGGTCTCGCCGCGGTATTCGAACGAATACCCGGGGTACAATTCCGTGCGCGTCAAAGTATAAGTTCCGTCTTCATAAAGCGTAAGCTCGGAACGCAGCGCCTTTATGTCGCTTTCGTAAAAAATCAGCGGGTTCCCGTTTGCAAGTTCATAAACGCGCACCGTATCGAGCTTGCTTTCTCCTTCCGTTCCGCTTTTATCTTCCGGCGCCGTCGACGTTCCCGGATCCGTACCCACGCTTGCCGAAACGGCGCACGAGACTATTGCGAGCGCAAGCGCGCATATGAGCAATACCAAAATGATTTTTTTCATTTCTTATCCTCCTCCGCGCGCTTATCCTATATCGGTAAGGCAGCCGATGAACACGGGCAGGCGGCTTTGCATATCGATTATCGCGTATACGAACGGCCTATCGAGGATCACTTCGTATGTTTCATCCGGTATACATTCGTTAGAGACTTCTACCGCGGTGACCGCCGCTGCGCGGGTGCCCGACTGGTCCACTTCAATATGAGTCTTTTGATGTACGCTGTTTATAAAAAGACCGGAGCCGTTTTCCATTGCGCCCAGATACGAAAAATCTGCGGTTCGATCAAACGCCTGTTTTATGCCCATTTCTTTGAGCGCTTCTTTGAGTGAACCGGACCAGTCGAACGAAAACTCGGGAAGATACGCGATGACGTCGTTTATGCTGTAATCCAGAAGCTTGCAAAGCTTTTCGCCGTCAAGGTAAGCGAGGTATTGCTCCATACTCATCCCATTTTGGGGGAGTATGGCGATAAAGGCGTAGTTGCCGCCGCGGTATTTCTTTACAAAACCCGTCTCGTATTCGCCGCTTATATATCCGTACTCCGTAGACTTCATCATTTTAACGGTCGCGTCGTGCGTTTCGCCGTGGAAAGTCATCTGTGTGCACATATCGTCAGTGTATTGGCTTGCCCATTCCGCGTCGAAAGAAAGCGCGTTGAGCAAGACCATTATGGTATCGTAACTAAGGTCGCCGTATTCGAATATTTTGGGTATCATACCGTCGGTATTGTCTTTGCACCAGTCATTTATGGCGTCGACAGTGCTGTTTTCGGTAAACGGAGCGCATGCGAGCGTTGCGCGGAACGTTTCGTTTATGATATCCACAAAGCGCGTGTTCACCGTAAAATCCTCGCGGTCGGTCATCCAGATCGCGTTCGCGCTCTTTAGACTTGCAAACGATCTGTTTTGCAGATTATCGTAATAATTGAAAAGTTCCTGATTGAGCTGTTCGGTCGTAAGCGCGCCGCCCAGCGTTTTTTGCATTTCTTCGGCGGTGCTGCCGCGGGCGCCGTTGGCGACCATCTGCAGCGCTGTCAGCGCCGAAAGCGGCGAAACGAGCGCGCTCTTGCCTTTTGCGCATTCTTTGAGCAGGTTTACCGAAAACGACGAATAATGCTTTATGAATCCTTCGCTCACTTCGCCCCCGACGCGGCTCGATGCGAATTCTTCGGCGGACAGATACGAAACGCCTTTTTTCACGTGGACGTACACCGGCCCGTTTTCCTGCCCGCTTTCTTCGTACGCCGAATATTCTTCTTCGCTTTCATTCGGCTCCTCGCTCAGGTACGGCTCTTCGCTTTCGTACGGCTCCGCGCTGAACTCCGGCTCGCTTTGTCCGGACGGATACGAGTTTTGCGGGCTGCTTTCTTCCGCCTGCGGAACGCTGTTTTCGTTTGGCACCGCGTTTGCGGGTCTTAAAAGCAGCGCAGCGGCGACGGCGAACGCGATGACGACCGCGAGCGACGCCGCGACGAGCGCGGGTCGCGAGGTGAGGCGCCGCAAAAACGGCTTGCGCGCGCGGACCGTGCCGGAAGCTGTCTCGTCTTTGACGAATTCTTCTATTATGCTTTCGTCGAGATGATCGAACGATTCTTCGAATATTTGTTTTTTGTTATCTTTCATAAACGCACCCCGTTCCTTTCAAGGTAGGATCTGAGTTCCGATCTTGTCTTTGCGAGCGATTTATCCACCGCCGACACCGAAACGCCAGTTTTGCTCGCGATTTCCGCCGCGGTATAGCAGCCGTAGTAGCGCATTACGAACACGCGCCGCTTTTTGGCGGAAACCGACAAGAGATATTCGCTTATAAGCTTGCCAAGCTCGCGCGCAAAGAATTCGTCTTCCGCGCCGGGCGTGCTCAGCTCGTCGTAAAGTTCGTCAACGGGCAAAGTCAGCGTCTCCGGGACCGCGCTCTTGCGCGTGCCGCGGCGGAAATAATCTATCGCCGTGCGGCGTGTCAGCGCCGCGGCGAACGCGCCAACGTTCACCTCGCCTTCCGGCGGGAACGAATTCCACAGCTTGAGCATGACGTCGTTGACGCATTCTTCGGCGTCGCTCCTGTCGCGCAGGACGTTATACGCCAGGTTCGAAATGAGCGCGCCGTATTTTTGCCGCACCGATTCAAGCGCGTGCTCGTCGCGCGCGCGGAACAGGCGTATTATTTCGCTGTCTGCGGGCAAATGACCTCGTTCGGCAGATCCCATTACTTCTCTCTTTCTGTTTTTCAAAAGCGCTTTCATTTATGCGTGTCGGAAAAAGCGCGAAAAATCGGAACTGTTTTTAAAAATAATTTCTGTTTTTATTATAATCTTCCCGTCATTCCGTGTCAAGACGGCAAAACGCCGGAAAACATATCGCTTTCCGGCGTTCTTAAAGCTATTCGATGTGTTGTATAGCGTTATTCAATCGATATTGTTGTGTTCCGATCCTTCTGCGTCGCGCAGCGTAAGCCCGAAAAGCGCGTCGAAGGTGAAACCTTCCATATTGCTTTTCACGCTCACGATACTCGCGATACGGTCAAATTCTTCACACGGGACCACAAGGAAGAAGCCCATTTCCGTCACGGTGTATTCGATGCCGTTTTCGTCGAGCACGTTTTCCCAGTACTTGATCCAGTCCTCGGATATCACCGGGGCCGTATTCGGATACTGCTCGTAATACGCGTTCCGCGCTTCGTCGGCGGCGGCGCTGAGTTCACTCCAGATACTCGTATACGACTCGTATTCTGCTTTTATTTTGAAATAATCGAGCAGATAACCTTCTTCCGTTATCTCGATCATGCTTTTAAGGTATTCCGGATCGAGCGCGTTGATCACGTCGTTATCTGTGATCTTATAATAATTATCTTCCGGGCCGTATCCTAACGAAGCGAGGTCGAGCAGATATTCCAGCGCGTTGCATATGTTGAACGCTTTATTTTCTGCTTTTCGTATCTCGTCGTAGGTCTGCCCGTTCCACACGAATTCGTTTATGGGGATACGAACCTGCTGCTGTTCGAGCTGTTCGGCGCTGAGGCGCGGAACGAAATTGACTGCTATTTCGAATTTCTGCGCGGTATTTTCGAATCTCTGCGCGGTATTAAGGACGTCATACAAAGTGTCGGTCATATATACACCGTTTACCGAAACGCGTGTCTCAGAGTTAAGACCGTACACGTTGTTTTTCGATCGGCCTATTTCTGAAGTCTGATAAATGACGTTATCGAAAACCTGCCATGCGTAAGCTGATGGCTCAGGGGCGAGGATTTCGGAGGATTCTTCGCTTATCTCGTGATAATTGCTTTCTTCCGCGCTTTCTTCAACATACGAGTTTTGCATGCTGCTTTCGGCAGAAGGCTGCGCGCCGCTTTCGCTTGGCACAGTGTCTGCAGGCCGTAAAAGCAGCGCTCCCGCCACCGCGGACGCGGCGACCAGCGCGACAGACGCGGCTATAGCGAGCGTACGCCTGTAATTGAACCGCGTTCTCTGCGCCGGCCGGGGATCCCCGGATTCTTTATAAAGTTCTTCTATAATGCCATGATCGAGCGAATCAAACGATTTTTCAAAGTTTTCTTTTTTCATACGTTTATCCCGTTCCTTTCGAGAAATGTTTTGAGCTGTTTTTTTGTCTTTGCAAGAGATTTGTTGACCGCAGACGCCGTTACGCCCATATGTCCGGCGATCTCGGCAGGAGTGCGGCTTTCATAATAACGCATCAGGAATATGAGGCGCTTTTTGCGGTCGAGTTTGCGCAGGAATTCATTTATCACCCTGCCCGTCTCGGCTTCCAGGTATTCCTGTTCGGCGCCCGGGACGTGCAGTTCTTCGTAAAGCTCGTCTATGGGCAGCGACTCCGCTTCGGGCGAAGATTTGCGCGTGTTTCTGCGGTATCTGTCGATCGCCGTGCGGCGCGTTACCGTAGCGGCAAGCGCCGGCAGACAAACGTCGCCCTGCTTTGGAAACGACCGCCAAAGCGAAAATAACGCGTCGTTCACGCATTCTTCGGCGTCGGGCTCGCTGCGCAGCACGCCGAACGCGAGCCGACGGCAGTAAGCGCCGTATTTGCGCATGCAGAACGATATAGCGGCTTCGTCTCCCCGCCTGAAATATTCGATTATTTCGCCGTCTTCCGGAATGGCGGAACGTGATACGTTGTCCTTCATTGTTTCTCCTGTTTGAAAAGCGCTTTCACAAAGTAATGTCGCAAATATGCTCAAAAAAAGGAACGGTATTTATAAAAACAACGCCGTGCGCGTATTTTTGCGCACGGCGTCTCAGATAAAGAGTTTTCAGCTGCGGGTCGCGGCGTCGCGCAGTGCCTGCGCCTGTTCATATAGTTCGTCGCCGTCGATACGGGATTGTTCCATTATCTATTCCAGAACGGCTTTGGGCTCCGCTCTGTGGACCTCTTCGGCGGCGCGGGCGTAGTTCTTTATGAAGGCATTGGGCTTTTGGTTGCGTCCAAG
>JAEEGH010013111.1_pt1 | contig 18469 bp, 8 predicted proteins | sample 9134181 | NCBI WGS metagenome assembly JAEEGH01 (sample SAMN16246544, study PRJNA631951) | gut metagenome | biome: gut microbiome; feature: rumen; material: DP-attached | host: Bos | place: Iran: Karaj | collected 2018-10 | reverse complement strand
AGCATCGACCCCGACCAATTCGACGTGCGCTACGGGTACGGGCAGAACCTCATGCGACTGGGCAAGGCGGAGGAGGCGGAGGACATCTTCAGGGAACTGATCAAGCGCGAGCCGGACCGCCTCGACATCCAAATGGATCTCGCCTCGCTCCTCATTCAGCGTCTGGAGTACATGGAGGCCGTCGAAATCTACCGCAAAGTGAACGACGAGCTCCCGGACAACCCGCGCTTTCTGATCGAGCAAGCGTTGCTGGAACTACGCGTGGGGGAACTCCGCCGTGCCGATGAACTCTGCCTCCAGGCCCTCGAACTCGATGAAAAGAACCTGGACGCCATGTCGCTACGCGCCGACATCGCCGAACTGACCGGCCTTCATGACATCACACCGCTCAAAGATCTGATAGAGGAGACCAAAAACCCCGTGACCCGTGCGGCGTTGCGCATCCGCCTCGCGAACAGATGCATCGTCGAGAACCGGAACAAACCGAAGCAGTACGATCCGGACATGATCCTCTCGCTCATGCACGATGCCATTCAAGAAGATCCCGCCAACGTGGAATACCGCATACTCTACGCCCAGTATCTCGTGATGCAAAACCATTACACCCACGCCCATAGCGTGGCGACGACCGTCCTTGAGAAGTTCAACGGAAACAATCTGGCCGCCAAGAAGGTCTTGCTTGAACTTGCCCTCCGCGAACTGCGGCACGAAGACGCGCTTCAGATTGTCGCGGACATCTATTCCGGCTTGAACGCCACCGACCCCATGGGCAACTATTACCGTGCGCACATCTACACCCAGTTGGGCAGATACGCCGACGCGACCCGGGAAATAGACCTAATGGAGGCAGCGGTAAGCAAAGGGGCCGTGCTCTCGCTCGTGTACACCGCCCTTACGGAAAGCGACTGGACACCGGCGACTTCCGTGCGGCGTCTCCATGAACATATCATGTCCCTTCAGCGCGAGGGATGGATTCTTATTCCCGCAACCAAGATTCCCTCGCTCCTCAAGCCGGAAGAAGGCAAACAGCGACCGACCTCCGTCGCAGACGAAGTTCCTGCAACGGCCCGGATGATCGACTACCTCATGTGGTGCTTCACCGGCAAGCGAAGGTTTGCCAAAACGGACGAATCCGACGACGAAGACCTCTCCAAGCCCAAGAAGTACTTCACGATTTTGTTTGACGGCGACTTGCGCTCATCGCTCCTGCTCGGCAACGAAGTCGCGGAAGACTTCGGCGTTCCGTTCAGCATCTTCGTGCCTACAGCGCCATCGAAGGATTATGTTCCGTCCCGGGCGGGATGGGACGAACTCCGCAAGTATGCCGCAACAGGAAACTGGATTGTCGGCAGCCATCTCCATGCGTCTTTTGAAAAACAACCGGTAGACAAGGACGGCAAGGACTTGCGCGCGCCGCTTCCCAACCGAATCTGGCTCAAGGAACGAAACCGCGTAGAATCCATGAGCGAATGGGACAAGCGCATACGCCACGAGTTCCGCGACAGCCGAAACGCGCTTCGCCTCGAAATGGGCGAGCACGACACTGACGTCCCTTTGGTCTCCTACCCGTTCAGCGACATCGGCGAGGAAGGAGCCTGCAATCTGCACTCCATCCGCGACCCGGCGGCGACACTGATTGCCGAGGCTGAACGATCTTACCAGGTCGGCTTCGTCCAGACGCCCAGCGGCTACACAGTCTTCGGCGACAACCTCCTCCTCTGCCGCACCTACGCGCCGAACTGGACTGACGAAGGCTCCGATCTGGTTCGCCACGCCTACAACAACCACCCGCTTTTCATCGCGCGCAAAATGCGCGCCGAAATCGCCATGCTGAGGAACCGCCCGAACGAGGCGAACGAAATGCTCGCCGCCCTTCGCCGGGATGGCTATCCCGAAGATTTGTGCAGGGAAGTCGAAAGGTCAATCCATTCGCACTTCCAGAACAAGTCCCGTCGCGACCGCCCGCCGCTTGTCACGGAGGAAAGCTACAGGGATGACTCCACAAACGTGGTGATCGCCTCCGAAACCCATGAAGGGCGCGGTGAGCCGCTCATCAGCCTTGACCACCCGTACATCGGCCCGCTTGTGTTCCACAGCAAGGCCAACGACCAGATCGAGACATTCGGACTCGGCCTTCGCGCCGGTCTTGACATAACAAAGAACACAACACTCGGATTCGAATATACAGACTCGAAAATGGAGCAGACTGTCCGGCCGAGATGGAATGCCGTAATCGTCACCAACGTCCCCTACTCCAAAAGCAAGTACAAGTTCAAGATGCAGACAAAGGCGCTCAAGGGCACGATCACGCACCGGTTGGAAAACGGAACGGTCCTTTCCGCCTCCATCGGGAAAACAAGCAAGAAGCGCTTGTCCTCCAATGCCAGCCTCACGGACATCAACCTCCAGGACGACCTCAACTCGCATGAGTTCACGCTCGATGGCGACGATGACATCATCACGGCCGTCCTCGGGGCAATGTGGAACCCCACAGACAACTTGCGGCTGCACTTCATCTACGACCACGACTATGTGCCCTCCGCCGTCAAAAACGTCGACTACCATGGTTTCATAGGCAATGTGAAGTGGAAGCCGGAAGACGCCTGGAATGTCGAGGCGCAAGTGCAGTACCGCACCTACAGCGACGACAACGCCTTCTACCATGCGTTCCTCGAGTCCATGTGGCAGACCAGCACCGAAAGCGGAATATGGGCGGGTCTGCGGTTGGCAACGGTTTCCGTCAGCGAGCCATGCGACTTCTACTGGACACCATACTGGGACCAGCGCGTCCTGGGCGTTCTCAGGTACACGCAGCAGCGGGAAGGCTACAACTTCACATTTGACATTCTCTGCGGCATCCACCAGGAGGAAGGCCGCGCGGACCGCCGTTACGAGATGGAAGTCACCCGTGAGAAAACCGTCATGGTCGATGGCGTGGCCAACACCGTCGAGGAAACCGGGACCGACTACTACGTGATGGAACCTGGCGGTTCCGGCTGGCATAAGATCTGGGGATTCGGCGGAGCCTACGGAAGAAACCTCACTTCAATGCTCACCATCAACATCGAGGGACAGGTCATGGCCCTGCGCGACTACATCGACCACTCGGTGCTCCTCTACCTCCGCCTGCGGTTCTAGGATGTCCCGCAGAACGGAAATCAGGGCGCGAATGACGCCGCCACGTATTCCAGGCCGAGGGTGATGTCGCCGGCCGGGGTTCCTGTTTCAAGGTAGCCGAGGAGCGCGTCGGCAAGTGTCGCCGCGTCGGCGGCGGGGTCGCGGAGGATCAGGTCCACCGGGTGCGGGTGGACGGGCGCGATGCCCTTGTTCGCCAGCGTGATCGCGAGGACGTCGCGTCCGGTTTCGAACCCGACGGCGAGGAGCGCGGTGAGCGCGCCGCGCGCGAGGTAGTCGTCGGTGAAGAGGAAGGCGTCAGGCAGGTCGGCCTTCGTGCGGTAGCGCGCCGAGAAGGTGTCGAAGGCGAGCCGCACGATTTCGTCGAGCGTCGCCGAAAGTGCGACGTCCGGCCAGAGTTCCATCGACTCCACCGATTCGCAGGCCGCGCGAAGCGGAGCCTCGTCGAGGTATTCGGAGTCGTGGAGCGCCACCTGCACGAGACGGCGCACTTTGCGTGTGCGGAGGCGTTCGACGATGGCGGGCAGTGCGCGTTCCAGATCGAGCGACGCGAAGCCCACGCATCCGGGGGCGGCGGCCTCCCCCCGCAGGCCGACCATGGCGAAGGGGGTGCCGCGACAGATGGGCGCCTGGGCGAGATGCGGGCGGTTGCAGACGATGACGGCCAGCGAGGTGTTCTGCCGCAGGGCCGTGTTGAACTGCCTCAGGTCGAAGCGCTCGTGGCTGAGGTCGCCGGCTGGACGTTCGACGATGGGGGTGACGACGCGCGAGACGAGGTAGCCCGCGTCGGCAAGGCGCCGGCAGAGCCGCTTTTCAAGGGAGGATCCATAGAACGTCGGGTTCAGGTCGGGGTCGGCCACGACGATTCGGCCCTTGAAGACGTCCGTCTCCGGCCCCGTCACCACGGTGCCAAGGCGTCTTCTGGTGCTCACGAGGCCCTCGCGCTTCAGCACCCGCAGCGCGGCCTTCGGCACGCGGATCGAGACGCCGAGCGCGTCGGCGAAGTCGCGAACCGTCGGAATCCTCTCCCCGGCCTTGTAGTAGCCCGAGAGAATCGCCGTGCGCAGCCCGTCCGTGAGCTGCGTCTCGATTCCGACCGCAAGCGTCCTGTCGATTCCAAAGGGAATCGCATGGGGGCGTGTTTTCACCGTCGTTCGCATGGGGACTCCGCCTCGGTCATTCTTCGAGTTGTCACATTGGCTCTTCGGCAATTTGCTCGCACCGGAACAATTCCGTGCCCTTGAACTGGAAGATGAGCTGGTGGAGCGTCGTGCCGCGCGCGAGGGCCGGGACCGCCTTGTCGGCGCGGTACTTCGCCAGCTGCCCGAGCGCCTCGACGCGTTTCGCGTCGAGTTCGGCAGCGTCGGCGTCGGCCCTGGAGTACTTGAGTTCGACGAGGTAGCTGTGCACCACATCGCCGTAGCGGTAGCGTTCGGGGAAGAGGCAGAAGTCGCAGAAGCCGCGCGCAAGCTCCATCTCCGGCTCCATGAGGTAGAAGTTCAGGTGGCCGAACTCCGCCTGCATGTAGCCTTGGATGCGGTGTTCGCCCTGGATGCCGCCGCGGACCGGATTCGTCGCCGCGAAGTCCTCCGCCAGACGGCGCAGGAAGGGTTCCCAGTTGCCCCGGTAGGCGAACGCCGAGGCCAGGGCGGACCACTCGGACCAGTCCGGGTAGTTTGTGCGTGTGAAGTGCTCGCGCAGATAGTCGAAGACCTGCCGCCTTACGCAGACGTTCGGGACGCGGAACCAGTCGAGGCCCTCGCGCCGCTCCTTCATCGAGAGGATGCCGTAGTAGTAGAAGAGCGACTTGAAGTTCTCCGGCTTAGGGATGCTGTCGGCGGGGAAGGACTCCCTTAGGTCGAACTGGATTTCGCCGTCGGCCGCAATGCGCTCCGTGACGGGCAGGGAGTCCTGCGCGTGCGCGGGGTCGATCCGCCGCTGGATGTCGGCGATGACCTTGAGCTTGGCGTAGTCCGTACGGATGTTGATGTCGACCCAGCTCCTTGGCGGCTCGCCAGTCTGGACGAGCGAATTGAGGAAGTAGAGCGCCATGTCGCTGTTGAAGACGCTCTCCTTCCCACGTTTCCTCGACGCGAAGCAGTAGCCGTCGTACCAGGGCTTGATCGCGGCGACCCACTCCGACGGATCGCCCTCCGTGTAGGCGCCGACGCCCTTGAAGTCGGTGTAGAGGCGCAGGCACTCCTCCTCCGAGAAGCCCAGCATCGCGTTGAAGGCCGCGTCCTGCGAGATGTTCGTCGCGATGTTGAAGCCGCTCGTCAGGTCGTCCATCGTCACCGGCGAGACGCCCGTCATGTAGATACGGTCGAAGGCGGTCTTGAATTTCTTGAACCAGGACCGGTAGAAGCCCTGCCCGTGCGTGATGTCCCGGTAGCTGTTGTTCCCCTCGGCCTGGAGCATTGCGTTCGTGAAGTTGTCGTATTCGTCGAGCATCAGATAGAGATGGTGCCCGAGGCGCCTTGCGGCGGAAGACAGAATTGTAAACTTGTCGGCTGGAGAGGAGCTGTAAAAATCTTGGCGAATCTCGGGTTCGTATTGGCCGGCGTACCACCGCATCATGTCGTCCAATCGCTTGCCGACGTAGCTTTCGAAATTCTCATTCAGTGGCTTGCCGTTGCCGACCGCAATCTCGGAGAAGTCCATGTAGAGGACCTGGTAGCGGCTCCTGTTCTCTGTCGGGTTCGCCGCGATTTCCAGCCCGGCGAAGAGCCTGTCGAAGTTGTCCTTCTCGGCGATGTCGTAGTAGCAGCGCAGCAAGGAGGCCATCAGCGACTTGCCGAAGCGGCGCGGCCGCACGAAGAAGAGGAAAGAGCCCGCCCGTTCGAGTTCCGGGATGAAGCCCGTCTTGTCGACGTAGTAGTAGCCCTCGCTTCGGATGCGCTTGAAATCCGAAATGCCGTATGGAATCTGAAGGTTGTCGCGCTGTGCATTCACGAAAAAATTATACCACAAGCGTGTGTCACGGGGCAAAACCCGAAATCACCCCCGAAAATTACTCTTGACAAATCTGGTCGATTATGCGAAAATTTTGAGAACTTTGGGAACGTAGGCATAGCGCAAAGACACGCCTGACCTCGTGCAACAGGAACATGCAACAGGAAGGAAACAACATGAGACAACCTCACTACCAATTCTGCATTCTGCATTCAGCGCTCTGCTTTGCGCTGGTGTCGGCCTCGGCAAACGCCGCGCTGCCGTCCGGCTACCGCCAGTACACGTCCATCACCTCCACCGGCACCCAGTACATCCAGACGGGCATGAAGCCCACCTCCTCCACTACAGTCGAAATGGACTTCAACACGGGGCCATACAAGGCAGACACGACGTTCTTCGGCCAGTCTTGGGGCGGATCCCAGTTCCTGTTCATCAAGCAAAGCAACCAGTACAGGTTCTATGGCAGCGGTGGACAGGTCTCGGCACTCAACAACAACACAGACGCTCATCTCTCAATCACCTCCGATAACAAGTTCATTCTCGATTATGGCGCAACGGCCGTCACGACAACCGTTTCGCGCGCCACCTCAGCCAACGCCTTCAACATCTTTGCGGACGGCAGTGGCGGCCACAAGGGTTCCTGGACGCTCTACTCTATGCAGATATCGACTGACGGCGTCCTTGTGCGCGATTTTGTTCCGGCGAAACGGCAGGCGGATGGCGTGGGCGGCCTCTATGACCTGGTGGAGGGCAAATTCTACACAAACGCCGGCACAGGCTCGTTCACGATGGGCGAGGAAGCGGCGGAACCCGACTGGTTGGACATCACATCCTTGCCCGACGGCATCGGCTCGCCATCTCCCGCCTACGGCATCACGAGCGGCCTTTCCGCCGGCGACACCTTCATCGTCTCCTGCGGCGCGACGACCGCGACGGACGCCGCCGGGACGACGCAGTATTCCTGCACGGGCTGGAAGCTCTACGACGAGTCTAATACCGTGATCTCGAACGGCGTCGGAACCTCCTTCACCTACACGCACCCGACGCCCGCCGCCTACCGCAGGCTGGAATGGCAGTGGGAGGCGACGGCATACCGCGGCGCCATCGCCGCCGACAGCGACGGCGCGGTTTCGCCGTCCGGCACGAACTGGTACGCCGCCGGCACACCCGTCACCGTCACCGCGACGCCTAACGCGGGCAAAGGCCTTCTGCGCTGGACCGGGACGCTCCCCGCCGGCATCGACGCCACTTCCCCGTCCGTCACCTTCACGCCGACCGCGCCGTTCGACATGACGGCGGTCTTCACGCCCGTCATCTACGTCAAGGCCGACGCGACGGGCGCGGACAACGGCACGTCGTGGACGGACGCCTACACCGACGTGTCGAACGCGCTCGCCCACGCCTCGGCGGACGACCTCGTCTTCATCGCAAAGGGCCGCTACGTCATCAAGAGCCTCATCACCGTTGCGAACGCGGTGTCGATATACGGCGGCTTCGCCGGCCAGAGCATGGACGAGACTCAGGCGACGCGCGACACGGCCGCCAACCAGACCGTGTTCACCTCCACCGCCGGCAACTCCTACTACTGGGTACACTACTACTCCGACGGCACATACTGGACCACGACCTCGGCGCAGACGTCGAAGCTTCTACTGGGGCAGGACGGCGTGAACCTCCCGCCGGCCTTCACCGGCGACTACGACGGCTACTACGCGCAGTGGACGGGGAACCCCGCCAAATACAACGCGATGCGTCTCAACGCGGCCGTGAGGCTCGACGGCCTCACGTTCGCCGGCTTCAGAGACGCCGGCGGGGCCTACAACAGCACCATCATATCCCTCGTCACGGTCAACAACGCGAACGCGGTCATCAACGACTGCACGTTCATCGGCAACTCGACGCAGAACGGTGTTGTCGGCCTGCGCGCCGCGGCCAAGGTGACGAACTGCCGCATGCTCTACAACCACGGCGAAGGCCGCGGCAGCACATTCGTCTCCAGGGCGGCCTACCCGACCGTCTCCGACTGTACGATAGTCTCCAGCTCCAGAATGGGCGGCGACGCCATCCACAATGTCTTCAACGGCTGGGCCGGCTCCTTCAGGGTCGAGCGCTGCGTGATCCTGCGTTGCTACTCGCAACTCGCCAACAACGCGCAGACAAGCTCCTACAACGGAAGCGGAAACATCTTCGCCTCGGAGCAAAGCGGTTCCTTGTCATCCTTCACCGACTGCGTCGTCTCGAACAACCTGACGACAAGCAACGCCTCGCTGGGTTCGCCGCTCTTCAACGCAGGCAACAACAACCTCAAGTTCGAACGCTGCCACTTCGCGAACAACAAGTCCATCGTGAAGCCCGTCGCGGGCAGGTGCTACGCGCTCTTCTGCCAGTCCGTGGCCACCAAGGCGCAGTCCTTCGAGGCGTGCTCCTTCGAGGGCAACCTCATCACGGCGCCGCAAGTCGCCGCCGCGTCTGGAAGCTACGCGCTCTCGCTGATGGGCAACTACTCCGGGACGGGCGGATTCCGGCTGCTCAACTGCTCCTTCCTCGACAACCGCGCCGAGACCGTCGCCAAGGACGGCGTGACGCCGGTCCTGGGCCGCGGCGTCGCCGCCGCGATCGTCGCCGAGGGCGCCACGCCCTACGCCTGCATGGCGAACTGCACCTTCGCGGGGCCGGACAACGGCCTCTACGACTTCATCCAGTTCGGCTCCTTCGGCACCTTTACAAACCAGATCGTAAACTGCGTCTTCACCGCCGACGGCGAGGCGCAGCCGCCGTTCATCTACGCGGACAGGCCGGACCTCGTCAGCCTCTACGACTGCACGCTCCAGAACAAGATCGTCACAACCGACGGGCCGAACTACGTGGAGAACCACGAATACGACAAGATCCCGCTCGCCACGAACGCGGCCTCCGCAGGCTCCGCGCGTTTCGTTCTCGTCCCCGCGGCGAAGACGCCGGGCATCCGCACGACATGCGACGTGGCGACCAACGCCTGGTCCACCACAGGGGTCTCGCTCTGGAATTTCCGCCTGAACGGGGACTCCGTCTGGAGGAGCCTGCTGTATGGCACGGCGGTCAGCGGCGATTTCAGCGCCAAGCTCGTCACGGACGCCTTCGGCGCGGCCCGCCCCGCCGGCGGCTTCACGCGTGGCGCTTCGCAGCGGCTCACGGACACCGCCGAGAACGGCGCGACGCTCGTTCTGCGCCGCGACCCGTTCAGCGGCGGCTCCTTCTCCGACGAGGCCGTCCAGGCCGTCGCGACGGGAAGCGCAACAACGCCGGTCACGGCGACCGTCGCCGACCCCTCCGTCACCCGCTTCGACGGGTGGTACGACGAGACCAACGGCCTCTACTCGTCGTCCGCGACACTCTCAATCGCCTCTCTCACGGCCCCGCTCACGATTCTCACGGCGAAGATCGTCTCGGCCCGCGTCACGCTCACCTTCAGCCTCGACGGACGCGGCACCTTCGCGGCGACCGGCACCGACACCGCCACCATCACGACGAACGCCTTCGTCGCCTTCCCCGAGATTCCGGCCTTCACGATGGATGAGGGGTGGCACTTCCTCGGCTTCGAGACGCCCGCCACCGTTCCCGCCGAGAACGCCTCCTACGTCGCGGACACGGTGGAGTCGACCATCCGCGTGCGCTATGTCGCGCCAGAGGCGTCCGGAGACGGATCGGGCGACAGCTGGGCCAACGCGGCGGCCGACCTCGCCGCCGCCTATGCCGACGCGGGCCGCTACCGCGGCGAAGTCTGGCTGAAGTCCGGCACCTACCCCCTCGCGGCCCGCATCGTGATGAAGTCCAACGTGACCCTGCGCGGCGGCTTCGCCGGCAATGAGACATCGGCCGACGAGGCCGACCCCGATGCGAACCCGACGATTCTGACGGGCGACAAGAACGGCAACGACTACTGGCAGCCGAACGGCTCCGGCGGCTCCCTCGCCACCACGCCGATCTGGAGCGGCGGCGCCTTCCAGACGCCGAACCCCGACGGCGCGGACAGCTACTGGTGGCCCTCCGGCGGCAACTCCGAGGACACGGCCGGCGCCTTCTTCTGCGAGTCCGGCACGGCGACGAACGCCGCCTTTGACGGCATCACCTTCACCTGCTTCAAGGGCACTACCGTGAGCGCATCGAGCGCGGACACCGACGGTCTCGCCTTCCGCCGGTGCAAATTCCTCGCCTGCGGCACGGGCCGCAGTTCGCGGACTGTCACCCTCTCAAGCACCTCGGCGTCATTTGAGGACTGTCTCTTCGACGGTTGCTGGGTCGGCATATACGTCAGCAGCACCCCCGTGCGCCTCGTCACATTCGACAACTGCGTCCTCTCCAACACGGTCTACAATGGAAATAATGGCGGAGCCGTCTACGCCGGCGGGAACGGCTTTGTCCACATCCGCGACTGCTTCTTCTCGCGAAGCTACAACAATTCCTTTGGAAATGCGGGAGGAACCGCGCTCTGCCTGGACAATAACGCCAACGCCTCCATCAGCAACAGCGTCGTTGACACGGTTTTCGCGGAGAACCGCCCGTGGGGCAAGGCCATCGGAACCGTCGTGATAAACAGCACGGCACGGACGTGGTTCGAACGCTGCCGCTTCATCGGCAACTCCATGCGCAATCTCAACATTCCCAGCGGGACCGACACTGCGGGATGGAGTCATTTCGGGGCTTGCGTCGGCATAGACAGCTATGAGGGACGGGGCAGCTGCGTCATGCGCGACTGCTTCTTCTCCGGCAACGCGGCGAACGATGTCTCCGGCAATTCCCGCGAATTCGCGTCCGTCGCCTACGTGCAGCAGGGCAGCATCCTGATGGTGAACTGCACCATCGAGGACAGCGCGGCGACGGCAAGCGGCGACACCAAGTGCGGCGTCTTCGCGCTACGCGGAGGCAATCTCGGCCTCGTCAACTGCCTCGTCAACGGCACGTCGCTGACGGGCGACAACGCCTCGGAAGTCCGCGTCCTCGGCGGCACGCTCACAATCGTCAACACCGTCCTGCGCAACGAGAGCGCGGACTACGTCCCGTTCTCGACCGTCAGCACCTTCGTGCCGCGCATCGCGAACTCCGTCATCTCCGGCTATGACACCGCCGACCTTCCCGCCACGGGCTCGAACGGCTACCTCATCGACGTCGTCTCCGGCACTGCGCCGGTCAAGCCTGCGAGGACCGGCTCCAACGGCGCAAGGGCGGCCGGCGTCAGGAGCACCCCCTACGGACGCCACGGGCGGCCAGTCTGGATGCCGGGCGCAACCGCCTACTTCTACGACGGGAATGCGGCGCGTTGGCGTTCGCTTCCCGCAGGCGGCACGGCGACCTCCGTTACCGGCCTGACGACGGACTCGCCCCTCATCCCCGACGCCTTCGGCGTACCGCGCGTTTCGGGCCATGTCGCCCCCGGCCCGCTCAACGCCGCCCCCGCCGGAACGGGCATCATACTTCGGTAGCGACCTGGGCGCTACCGAAGGCGTTGAACCGTTGAACCGTTGAACCGTTTGTCCGTTGCATCGTTGAATCGTTGAAGGCGTTGAAACGGTTGTGGTAAACTAACCAACTGGCCAACCAACTGATGAACCGACGCGAGCGACAATCAGCTCTCCTTGACGACCTCGGCGAAGTCGAGTTTGCGGAACGACTTTTCGCAGGAAAGCGTTTTGTAGCCTTTCGCGGCATATTCCCCGGCAAGCATCCGGTCAACGAAACCGGGGCTGGCCTTCCATACGTCTGGCGCGGCAAGCGCGGATCTTGCCTCTTCAGTGATGTGGAACCCGTCCTCCGCCGCCAGTGCCCGCAGCGCCTCAACGGCCTCCTGCTTGGTTTTCCCGTAGTGGTGCTGCAAGGCGAAGTAGGATTCCTCGAAGGCCAGATTGCCAATGAAAAACGTCTCGCCGAGGTCGAGAAGATCGCCAATGCGTTCATCGACTTTTGTTGCAAGCGCGGAAGGTTCGCCTGTGACAATGCGAAGAACTACCGAGGTGTCAAGCCCGTAAGTCATGGCCGTTCTCCGTCATCTCCTGCCGAAGCGCGTTCCTCGTCAAAGCCCTTTACGATACTCGCGCGTATCGATTCCATGTCGTGCGGTCCGTCAATGTTCTTGCGCGGCCGCGCAATCCCAAAGCACGCCAGCCGACGCCGCGGCTTTTCCTTTGGCGGTACAGCTTTGTCCTCAAAGAGATATTCCGGCAGCATGCGGGGATGCCAGTCCGGGCGCCCCATCCAGTCGCCTAGGAGCGCAATCGTTACATGGCGCAATGTCGTCCCCTCGGAAACCGTCCGTGTGCGGACGGCCTTGTACAGTACATCGGGAATGTCTATCGTCGTTCTCATGCCAAACATTATAGGCAACGAGCATCTTTATGTCAAGAGGCATAAATGCATAACATTGCTGCCGCATTTCGTCATAATAAACGACACCAACCACCAGAACTGACCACTCGAACTTGCCACTGACCATGGAACTCGTCACTCGTCACCCGTCACTCGTCACTGCATTAAGCATTGTGCATTGTGCATTGTGCATTTCGCTCGCGACGCCCGGGGCGGCTTTCGCCGCCACCGGCGTTGCGATGCGCTTCTACCGCAACCTTTTCCCGCCGTCGTCGGCGCTGTTGGAGGAGTTCGACCGCGACGGCGTCGCGCCAGATATGCTGAAGACGCTGCCCGACTTCACGCTCCGCGACCCATGGACCCTTTCGCGCAAGACTGGAATCTCGCGCTGCTGCGGCGCGATCCTCGACGCCCGGTTCCTGGCCCCGGAAGACGGCGAGTACCAGTTCGTCGTCCCTGGCGGCGGGGGCTGCCGCATCCTCCTTGCGGCGCGCGGCGACGACGCCTTCGCCCCGCTCGAGCTCGCGGACGGGGAAGTCGCGGGAATGCCGGAGTTCACCGACAGAAAGGGGAAACACACCGAAAAGGCGCTCGTCGCGGTGCCGATGCCGCTGAAGGCTGGAGAGGGTGTCCGGCTGCGCGCCTTCGTCATTCCCCGGCGCGTCTTTTTCGTCGGGCTCGTCAAGGACGGTGCGCTTGCTCCGATTCCGCCGGAGGCGCTCTCGCCATCGGCGCCGACGGCAGTCCTGCCGCGCCTCCCGCCCGCGCGGCGGATGACGGACATCCCCGCGGACTTCGGCGACGACGAGCCGGATACGCTGTGCTGGGAGGCCTTTTCCGAGGGAATGCCCTTCATCGCGCACTTCCTCGACTGGGCCGCGACAAACCCGCCGCCGCAAAGCGGCTTATCTCGGGGCGCGGGGGCGTCGTCCCCCGCGTCGTCCCCCGCGTCGCCCGCCGACTACCCATGCCTCTGGGCGCGGCTGGCCGACGTTCCGCTAGTAGCCGACCAGAAAAGCTGGTGCAACACCAACTTCGTCAAGGGCGCGGGATGCGTCGCGCTCAAGGGACCGCCCTTCCACTACTACCCCGGCTCGTCGGCTGCCTTTGACGTCGAGGTCGCCGAGGAGGGCGACTACCGTCTCTGGTGCCGCTTCTGGCGTCCGGGGCCGAAGTCTTCGGGCACCTTCAACGTCGCCCTCTCGGAAACCCCCTCGGACAACCCCGCAGAAGATGGCCTCGGCGTCTTCACGGCCGCGCTGGAGCAGATCTTCGCACATACGCCGTGGCACCCCTACAGGCGGCTCGATCCCATTCCAGACATCAGGTCCGCGCCCTATCCGGCGGACGGCTGGATGTGGGAGGCGAGCTACAGGCTCGCGCACCTCAAGCCGGGACGATGGCGCGTCACATTCACGTCGGGCTGCTATCCGGATCAGCCGGGCGCGGTGGTCTCCGACGTGGTGCTGACCGCCGACCCGATGCTCGACCTTGCGGCAATGCGTGAAACCGCCGCCGGAGGGCTACCGCCGGATTTGGCCTCCGCACGGACGGAGGCCGGCGTCGTCTGCGGCCGCCTGCCCGCCTCGGCCGCCTCTAGGCACCCGCTCTTCGCGATTCGGCCCGGAACCGGCCTTGCCGAAGCCCCGCCCGCCCGCCTCGCGTGGTGGCTGAGGTGGCGCGACGCCCTCTACGACAAGCTCTGCGACGCCGAGTACACCGACTACGTCTGGGGATATCTCGCCTCCCTCAGCCATTTCGACGAAGACAGCAACCTCATTGGCCGCGTCCGCGAAGTCCGCGCACAGAAGGGATATGACGCCGCACGGGTTGGGGCGGCAGACGGCGAACGCGTGGGGGACGGCGACCTAGCCTTCTGGACGCAAAACCCATTCGGCCCCTTCGACCGCTTTTCCCCACCGGCCTCCGGTGGGCGGCGGAACCAAAACGGCGTCTATGACTGGAAAGCGCTTCCGAACGAGGACATCGACCGCGCCGAACAAGGCGTCGAGGCCAAGGCGGGGGAGGTCAAGTCCCAGTTGCTCCTCATCCGCAACAACACCGACGCGGCCAAGGTCGTTGAGCCGATCTTAGAATCGCCGCTTCCGGCCTCCGTCCGGCTCGTCGCCTACACCGTGACAGCTGACGGCTTCTGGAGTCCGCAAATCCTCCTGAAGCGCCGCCAGGTGGCCCTCCCGCCCCGGCAGAACACGGCGCTATGGCTGTCCATCGACTGCCGCGGGGCGGCCGAGGGCGACTACCCCGTGACGCTCCGCTTCGCGGGCAGGGCCGTCACCTGGCGCGTTCAGGTGGCGGATTCGATTAAGGACGCGCCTACGCCGCTCACCTACGGCTGGTCGAGCCCCTACCGCCGCCGCAGCTGCTGGGAGGCCTACCGCGACCATGGTCTGAACGCCATACGCTATGCGCCCCTCTCGCGCCGGGTCATGGACGAGTACGCCATCCGCCTGCTGGTCGGCATCCCCTGCGACACACGGAACTTCACGGAGGAGAAAATCGCGCGCACCGTCGAGAAAGCCGCCCAACGGGGGCAGAAGGTGGGCGACTACTGCTGGTATCTGATCGACGAGCCGGGTCTGGCATCGATTCCGCGCTGGATCGAAATGGCGGAGACTCTGCGAAAGGTGGACGAACGGCAGCTCGTCTGGTGCAATCTGGGCGAGGGTGTCGTCAGGCCCGAGGACGGGGAACTTTACTTCAGGATGATGGAATACTGGGACGTGGCCTGCCCCTTCATCTGGCAGTTCGACCGCAAGGCCTTCTTCCCGGAATACAACGAACGCCTCCACACGGCGGGCAAGGTCAAGCTTCTCTACCACACCCTCGACATCGGGGCAACGGAAAAGATCCTTAACGCGCCGCAGGACATCCTGGGCGTCGCCGAGCGGGCAATCAAGGAGGGGCGCGACGGCTTCGCGAACTACACGCTATCGAACGGCACCCCCTACGACGACCTCTACATGGACAACCAGGACAACGCCGTCTCGATCTACCCCGGCGCCTGGCGCCGCACCCTTTCCACCCGCAACTTCGAGGCCTGGCGCGAGGGCGTCCAGCGCTGGCGCGCCGCGCGCGCCAGCGCCGTTGAACCGTTGAACCGTTGAACCGTTAGACCGTTAGACCGTTAGACCGTTTATTCGTTTGTTCGTTGCATCGTTAACCGACCAACTAGCCAACTAGTCAACTAACCATGAAACTCGTCACTCGTCACCCGTCACTCGTCACTCCATTCTGCATTGTGCATTCTGCATTCTGCATTACTTTTGCTGCGCTCGCCGCGAACGCGGCGAACGTGGCAATCGTCCGCGACGGCGCGCCGATCGCGAATATCTACATCGCGGCCGACGACCCCGCGCCCGCCGAGTGGGTGGCGACCAACGCCCCGACCGGCAACGCGCTGTGGCACGAGCCGCGCGACAAGGCGCTGCGCCGCTATTTCGCCGGAGCGCTCTTCGACCTCGCGGACGTCATCCGGCGCTCCAGCGGCGCGTCGCTCGAAACGGTCGCCGTCGCTTCGCCCGACGAAATCAAAGGCCCCGCCATTGTCGCCGGGTCGCTCGCCGCGATGTGCGGCGTCCGGCCGTCCGCGACGAACCTCCTCGGCGAGACCTTCGTCCTCAGAACCGAGGGCGACCGCCTCTACCTCGCCGGCGACGGCATTCTTGGACAGACATTCGCGATCTACGCCTTCCTGAACGAGATGGGCGTCGCATGGCTTATGCCCGACGCGCTCGGCGAGGTCATCCCGGAGCGCAAGACCTGGGAGATCGCAATCGACCGCGAAGAAGCGCCCTCCTTCCCCGTGCGCAACCCCTGGATCAACGCCTACATCTGCAAGGCAACGCCGCGCGAGACGGCGGAATGGTTCAAGTGGCAGGTCCGCAACCGCGAGCAGACGCGCCCGGCGGTGACGGACATCTACATGCAGGAGGCGACCATCGAGTCCCATGGCTTCAGGGGCAAGGCGTGGGACTGGTGGTTTGAGAAGCATCCCGAATGCGCCTCGCTCCAGATCGCGCCGGACGGAAAGCGCAAGTACGCACGCTACCAGCTCAACATGACCGCGCCGGCGACCGAGGACCTCTTCGCCTTGCAGGTCGCGAAAATCTACGAAAAGCGCGGCTGGGCGAAGGACGAGCGGCATGTCATCTATGTCGGGCCGTCCGACGGCGGCGGCTACGACATGTCCGACGCCTCGGCGGGCGTCATCGCCGGCCGGCGCGACCCCGTGAGCGGTGACTGGGACCAGACCGACGTCGTCTTCGGCTTCTTCGGACGCCTTCTCGGCAAGCTCACCAACGACTATCCCAACGTCGTGCTGCGCACGCTGATTTACAACACCTACGAGGACTTCCCAACGCGCGAGCCGCCGCCCGCCTCCATGCTCTACACCTACGCCGACATCAACCAGTCCCGCTACCACGGCGCCTGCGACGCCGGCGTCTCGCCTTCGCGCGCCTACTACAGGCATGTCATCGAGAAATGGGGAAAGTCGGGGGTCTTCCTCACCTTCTACCACTACGACTTCAACCTCGCCGAGACCGTTTTGCCCTACACGCGGCTCCGCATCATAGGCGAGGACATGCCATGGGAGCATCGGAACGGCTGCAAGGGCTTCCAGGACGAATACTGGGTGGGCTACTCCTATTCCGCGCCGCACGACTGGCTCCAGGCCCGGATGGGCTGGAACGTCGCGCTCGACTGGAAGGAGGAGACGAAGCGCTTCTGCCGCCTCGCCTACGGCGACGGCGCTGAGACGATGTTCCGCTACTGGATGGCGCTCGTGGAGAAGCAGCGGACGCAAAGTGGGGAGGCCGGTTCCTTCCATAGCCACGGTCGGGTCTGGAGCGAGGACGAGGCAAAGGCGCTCCTCGCGCTTTGCGAAAAGGCCGAGGCCGAGGCGAAGTCGCCCGCCGAGAAGGCGCGCGTCCGCGTGGCGGCCTACGCCGCGCGGCAGCTCGTCCACTTCACGGCCTTCACGGCTGCCTACTCGCGCTACGACTTTGCCGCCGCGCGCGACGCCGTCGACACCATGTTCGCCGAATACAGCGCCTCGCAAAAGGGCGAATACCCGCTCGCCGCCTGCCGCTGGAGTCCGGAGTTCATGCGTCCGCTACGCGACTTCGCCAAGGCGGCGCTCAAGTATTCCGAACCTTCGACCAACGGCGCGTGGCGCATCGTCGCCCGCGTCCCCGACCGCCTGAAGGTGCAGGTCAATCCGCAGTTCAACGGCGAACTCCTGAACCTCCAGTCGCCCCTTCTCGACGACGCGCAGTTCCCCGAAGTGACGACTTGGTCCTCGACACCGTCTGCGACGGGACTCGTCACACTCCGCGCCGGAGAGCTTTGGTATCGCTTCCGTTTCAAGACGCCGGAGGCCGGCCTCGCGGACGGCGAGGGCTTCGGCCTCTTCCTCGGCGGCTTCGACCACGTCGCCACCGTCTATGTCAACGGCGCGAAGGCCGGCACGGCGTCCGGCTTCGCCAAACCGGCGGTTTTCGACCTCACGGGCCGCCTCGCCCCGGCGGGCGGGGAGAACCTCGCCGCCATTTGCATAACGCGGCGGCAGAACGCCGAGGCGATGACCGGCGGCATTCTCTACCCGTGCTTCCTCTTCGCCGGGCCGCGCGTCCAGCCCGCCGCGGGCGCCGACGACAATTTCAAAATCATTCTCCCAGGCGCAGGGCGCCAGTGACCGCCCCGTCATGGAGGCCGAGCGCCCCTACAAGTGCAACTTCCCCAAGCTCCGCGACAAGGCCGGAGACGCGTTTGGCGGCGAACCGCCCGACGCGGCGGTGCCTTGAAGGCGTTGAGCCGTTTGCGGGTTTTCGCAGTGTGGACCTACAGAGACAACGCAAACTCCGCCGGCGACATGACGAATCCGGCGATGGTCGGGAAGTGCTTCGTGTTGCCTGTGACAAGCACCGTCCCGTCCGGCCGCGCCGCAAGCGCGGCCTTCAAAAGGACTTTAAATCTCACTTGGTGTGGGCGGCGGCGATTTCGTCTTTGATCTCGTCCATCG
>JAEEGH010013110.1_pt1 | contig 18472 bp, 13 predicted proteins | sample 9134181 | NCBI WGS metagenome assembly JAEEGH01 (sample SAMN16246544, study PRJNA631951) | gut metagenome | biome: gut microbiome; feature: rumen; material: DP-attached | host: Bos | place: Iran: Karaj | collected 2018-10 | reverse complement strand
TGCGGCCCAGCCCGAGAAGCCTCAGGAGGCGAAACCCGCTGCAGCAGCCAAACCACAGGATGTCAAGCCAGCCGCTGCTGCCAAGCCCGAGAAGGCCAAATAGTACAAATTTATTTCGCTGTTTATCAGTTGTCTCCTTTGCCTGAGACGCAACAGTGCGTGTCGGGACGTGGAACCTTTGTCGTATTTGTCCTCAAAAAGGTGTGCTATTGCATCTTGAAAACGAGCATTCATAATCAGTGCTTTACGGGGTTTTCTCCGTTCGTTGTCCGCTCGTTGTCCGTTCGTTGTCCGATTGTTGTCCGATCACCAATCGGACAACAATCGGACAACGAACGGACAACGAGCGGACAACGAACGGAGTCGGTGCGGTGCTGAGGCGTGTAGGGTTGGGTGCAGGAACGGCGAAGAAACGGCTTTTGGTTAGTTGCTGTGTATCAAGTGGTTCAGGATGTTTGCTAATAATAATAGAGATTTTATTAATAAAATGTGCTGATATTTCATAAAAAAACATTAACTTTGCAAGTTGTTTCATAACGGGAAGCGTATCTTGAAATGGTGCGCTTTTGGGAATGCAACATTAAGATAATGAGTGAAATAATATATTAAATCAAGTTTATGCAAAAGAGTAAAATTGGTCTCGATTTTGAAAAAGTAGAGCACGCGAGGAGTGTTGCGCGCAAAATTGCCGATCAGGTACAGGATTTTGTGGGCAACTATACCACTGTTGCAGTGGAGCGAACCATCTGCCGCCTGCTTGGAATTGACGGAATTGATGAAAACGAGGTGCCGCTGCCCAATGTGGTGGTCGACGAGCTGAAGTCGAAAGGCGTTCTGGGACAGGGCGTTGCTTATTTTCTGGGCAATGCCATTATCGAAACTGGCAAGACTCCTCAGCAGATTGCCGAGGATATCGTTGCCGGCAAGCTTGACCTGACGCAGCTGCCTATGCACAAGGTGGAAGAGACGGCCAAGGCGATACAACCCTATGTGGACGAGAATGTTACGCGTGTACGCAACAACCGTCTGCGTCGCGAGAACTACATCAAGACGATAGGCGAGGGCTCGAAACCGTATCTCTACATCATTGTTGCTACGGGTAATATCTACGAGGATGTCGTTCAGGCTCAGGCCGGTGCACGTCAGGGTGCCGACATCATCGCCGTCATCCGCACCACGGGCCAGAGTCTGCTGGACTATGTGCCTTATGGCGCTACGACCGAGGGTTTTGGCGGCACGTTTGCCACTCAGGAGAACTTCCGCATTATGCGCAAGGCTCTCGATGAGGTAGGCGAGGAGGTGGGCCGCTACATCCGCCTTTGCAACTATTGCTCAGGCCTTTGTATGCCGGAGATTGCCGCTATGGGCGCCCTTGAGGGTCTCGATGTGATGCTTAACGATGCTCTCTACGGTATTCTGTTCCGCGACATCAATATGCAGCGCACGCTGATTGACCAGTATTTCTCGCGCATAATCAACGGCTTTGCTGGCGTTATCATCAACACGGGCGAAGACAACTATCTGACCACCGCCGATGCCTATGAGGAGGCTCACACCGTGTTGGCTTCGGACTTCATCAACGAGCAGCTGGCATTGTTGGCCGGCCTGCCCGAGGAGCAGATGGGATTGGGCCACGCTTTCGAGATGGACCCGATGCTGGAGAACGGTTTCCTGTACGAGTTGGCTCAGGCACAGATGCTTCGCGAGATATTCCCGAAGGCTCCGCTGAAGTATATGCCGCCTACCAAGTTTATGACGGGCAACATATTCCGCGGCCACATCCAGGATGCACTGTTCAACATCATAGGCCAGTGGACGCATCAGGGCCTGCAGCTGCTGGGTATGCCGACCGAGGCTATCCACACGCCGTTTATGAGCGACCGCTACCTGAGTATCGAGAACGCCAAGTATATCTTCAACAATATGAGAGACATCGGTGAAGAGGTCGAGTTCAAGGAGGGTGGCATCATCCGCTCACGTGCGAAAGAGGTGCTCGACAAGGCCACCGAGCTGCTTGAGAATATGGAGCGCGAGGGCTTGTTCACCGCTCTGGAGAAGGGTATCTTCGCCAACGTGAAGCGTCCGAAGAACGGCGGCAAGGGCCTTGACGGTGTTTCGCTGAAGGCTGAGAACTACTACAACCCGTTTATAGAGATAATGAAAGGGAAAAAATAATTTTGAATGTTGAATTTTGAATGTTGAAAGCCGTTCAAGGCTCAATATTCACTGGTTAAAATTCGCAATTCAAAACATCAATAATCTAAGTTCAAAATTCATAATTCAAAATTCGAAATTAGCTATGAGTGAAGGTTTGTATTCAATGGAGGCCAAGGATTACGACAAAACCTTAGACCTCACCAAGATAAAGCCGTATGGCGACACAATGAACGATGGCAAGGTGCAGCTGAGCTTCACGCTGCCCGTGCCCGCAGGTGCCGAGGCGGAAGAGGCTGCCAAGCAACTGCTTAAGAAAATGGGCTTCGAGAATCCGCTGGTGGTGTTCCAGAAGGAATTGACCGAGGGATTCTGCTTTATGAACTGCTATGGTTCGCTGACCCACACCGTCGACTATTCCAACATCCACGTGCCTAAGGTTGAGAGTACTACGATGGAGATGAAGGAATGCGACGAGTATATCCGCGAGCATATCGGCCGTCCGATTGTGTGTGTGGGTGCCTCGACGGGTACCGACGCGCACACTGTGGGCATCGACGCCATTATGAATATGAAGGGCTATGCCGGCCACTATGGTCTGGAGCGCTATGATATGATAGACGCCTACAACCTTGGCAGTCAGGTGCCTAACGAAGAGTTTATCGCCAAAGGCATTGAACTCCACGCCGACGCACTGCTTGTCAGCCAGACGGTTACACAAAAGGATGTTCATATCAAGAATCTTACCGAGCTTGTCGAGATGCTTGAGGCCGAAGGTCTTCGCGACAAGATGATCCTCATCTGCGGTGGCCCGCGCATCAGTCACGAGCTGGCCAAGGAGCTGGGCTACGATGCCGGCTTTGGTGCCAACACATACGCCGACGATGTGGCTTCGTTCGTGGCTCAGGAGATGGTGAAGCGCGGTATGAAATAAGGCCTTGAAACAGAAGAAATAACTTTAAAAATACTAATAAAATGGACAAGAACGAAATTAGAAACTTTATTGCCCGCCGTGCAGCCCAGGAGCTTCACGATGGCGACGTTGTCAATCTTGGTATCGGTCTGCCGACCTTGATTCCCAATTTCTTACCTGAAGGTGTCAACGTTATCCTTCAGTCGGAGAATGGTATGATCGGTATGGGTCCCACTCCCGAAGAGGGCAAAGAGGATCCTTGGTTCATCAACGCTGGCGGTGGCTTTACATCGGCAGTCGAGGGTGCCAGCACATTCGACAGCGCCACTTCGTTTGGCATTATCCGTGGCGGCCACGTCGACGTGTCGGTGCTCGGTGCTATGCAGGTTGACGAGAAGGGTGACTTGGCCAACTGGATGATTCCTGGCAAGAAGACCCCGGGTATGGGTGGCGCTATGGACCTTCTGGTCGGTGCCAAAAAGGTGATCCTTGCTATGGAGCATACCGCCAAGGGCAATCCTAAGATTTTGAAGAAGTGCACGTTGCCGCTCACGGCAAAGGGCCAGGTGAATATGATTATCACCGAGATGGGCGTTATGGAGATTACCCCCGAGGGTATCGTCCTGACCGAAATCAACCCCGAATTCACCGTTGCCGACGTTCAGGCTGCAACCGAGGCTACGCTGATCGTTTCTCCCAACCTGAAGGAGATAAGATAATTACAAAACAGAATGGAGGGATGAAGGGAACGCCCTTCATCCCTTTTAAAACCAGTTTCTTATGAAGAAAACATTGCTTCTTCTTTCCTTGTTGACTTTGATTACGGCTGCCCGTGCCGAGCAACTGTCGCCCCTTGCGCAGATGACGAATCCGCCTCATATCGAGTTCAAGTATTACGGATTCTACAGTGTAATCGACTACACTTTTATGACCAACCTTAACAAGGTGCACGGCGAGTATATCGATGATTATGTTCTCAACGGCATTACGGCCGTGGCTGGATGGCAGTGGCGCAAAGAGTCGGCTGTCGGTTTGGGCTTCTCATATCTTAACGATGCCACGGGCTCTTTCTCTCAGATTCCGGTATTCCTTGAGTTCCGCAGTCATTTCCTTCGCAACCGTGTGACTCCGTTCACCGCCGTTCAGTTGGGCTACAGCATCCCGTTCGGCTCCAAGAACGCAGAACTGGACTATACTCGCATTGACGAGGGTGGCATTACTATGGGTTTTTCGGCAGGTATCCGTTTTGCAATAAAGCAAAAGTTTGGTCTCAATGTTTATGCCGGCTACCAGCTTATCCAGAACAACAGCGTGGAGCGCGGTTTCAACAGCGTTGCCGCTACACGTTTGCCCGAACTTTACCATCACGTCAAATTCGGACTTGGAGTCAACTTCTAATTGCTGACGCATAATTATTTAGAATTGCTTTCATAATGAACAAGAAAATCCTCGCAATTGCATTGGCGTTAACGATATGTGGTGCTGCCAATGCACAATTCAAGAAAAACAAGACTGTTGAGGCGGCCCCTGTCGTCGACGAGTGGAACGACGTGGAAGTCTTTGAGCAGCATAAGCTTTATCCGCGTGCCAACGTGATTCCTTACGCCAACGAGAATGCCATAGAGAAGAACGGCTACGCCGAGTCGCCATATTATATCAGTCTCAATGGCGAATGGCGTATGACGCTGAAACCCAGTTTCGGCAGCCGTCCGACAAACATAGAGCAGAAAGACTTCTCTGCTGAAGGGTGGCCTGTTGTTACCGTGCCGTCGGCCAAATGGCAGGAGGGCACGAAGACGGTCCAGTCAAAGAAGATTAACAAGCCGTCCGATGTCTCGGAATCAAACAATTATGTGGCTACGTACTACAAGGAGTTTGATGTCCCGAAGACTTGGAAGGACTATAAGGCCTATTTGAATATCCAGGCAAAGTCGGCTTACTATGTTTGGGTCAATCAGGAATATGTGGGCTATAGCGAGGATGCCCGCGACCTGAGTGAGTTTGAACTGACCAAGCATCTTAAGCTCGGCAAGACGAACAACATTGTCGTTCAGGTTCTTTCAGTGTCCGACGGCTCGATGATGGAGTCGCAGTATGCCCGTTCGTACAACGGTATTACGTCGGATGTGTTCATTTTGCTTAAGCCTATAGTCAACGTGATGGACTATAAGGTGACGGCTAATTACAACCCATCGAACAAAATGGGTGACTTTACGGCCAGCATCGATATATACAATGAACTGAAGAAGGGCCAGTATTACGTTGAGTATGAGATATGGGATCCGAAAGGCCATCAGGTAGAAAAAATGGGCCGTTGGACGGTCTTTGACAAGAAGAATGAGGTGACTATGAAGATGGACCGCGAGATTCCCAACGTACAGGCGTGGTCGGCAGAGACCCCTAACCTGTACACACTCGTGATAAGACTGCGCGACCAGAAGATGAATCTGCTCGAAACCGTCGGCTGCCGCTTCGGCTTTCGCACTATAGAAATCAATGACGGTCAGCTGTTAGTCAATGGTTCACCGGTGACGCTGTGCGGTACCATTTACGCCTACTACGACTACGGTCAGACGGGTATACCTTCGGAAGAACAGGTGCGTAAAGACCTGCAACTAATGAAGCAGCACAATATCAACGCGGTACGCACTACTCTCTATTCGCCGGCTTCGCAGTATTTCTACGAGATGTGCGACGAATACGGCCTTTATGTCTTGTGCGATGCCAACCTGCAGCCTTTCTCAACACAGGCCAAAGCTGTGGCTACCGACAAGAATTACATCAACCTCTTTGTGACGCGAATGCAGAATATGTATGAGCGCCTCAAAAACCATCCGTCCATTATAGCCTGGTCGCTCGGCAACAGCGTGGATAACGGTATTTGTATGGAGAATGCCTACCGGGTTATAAAGCAGAAAGATAAGTCTCGTCCTGTAGTCTTCTCGGGCGCTGGCTATTCGGAGAATACCGACATTATTGCACCTTCATACCTCGAGTATGACGACCTTAAACTCTTTGCTGCCAAACAAGAGCAGCCTCGTCCGCTGGTGATGGTCGCATTCGGTTCGTCGAAGGGCAATTCATACGGCAATATTGAACCACTCTGGCAGCTGGTGCGCAACAGCCGTTCGCTGCAAGGAGGCTTTGCCGCCTACTGGAACCCTGCCGATTATTTCAATCCTGCAACCCAGTCCGATGAGTATGCGACCGCACTCGTCGACAAGGACCGTAATCCGGTACCGTACCTCTCCGAGTTGCGCAACATCTACCGCCCATTCGAGGTGCGACTGGTGAATATCAGCCCTGACGCTGCCGAGTTCAACGTCACCAACTTGCTGTCTTTCCTGTCGCTGAACGATTACATTCTGCAATACAATATATTCTCTAACCTTAAAAGCCGCATCATCGAAGGTGAGGTCTCTGTGGCCCTGAAGCCGGGCGAGTCCAAGAACTTCAAGCTCAAGGTGCCTGCGCTTACCCTTTATGCAGGCGAAGAGCTCTTCATCCGTTTCACCGTCCTTCAGCGCAAGGAAAGTGCCGCTGTGCCCAAGGGTACTGAACTCGGAGTAGTCGAATTCCCGCTGCCGATGAAAGAGGTCAAGAAAGAGAAACTGCCCGACTTTGACCGCGAGACACTATATCTGACCAAGGAGAGTGACGGCGAGGGCGGCGTTGTCAAAGTGTTCAACGACAACATTGAAATGCGCTATGACCTCGACAAAGCCGACATCCTGACCTATCGCTTCCACGATCGCGACCTCCTGCTGGCTTCGCCGCAAGTCAACTTCTGGCGCGCCGTAACCGACAACGACCGCGTGGACAAGAACGCCCTGCGCCTATGGCAGAACCTCAGCCCGCAGAATATGAAGCGCCACGTTATCGCCACCAACTGCCGTCAGGTCGATGCCAACACTGTATGCATTGACGCAATGCTGCGCTACACCGACCCCAACGATGTGGTGTTCTTTGATGTAAAGCAGTCTATTGCAATACTCTATACCGGCGATGTCATTATCGACAACGAGATTGTCTCCACCGAGCAGATCAAGACCCTTCCCAAAGTGGGCCTCCAGATGTGCCTGCCTAAGACCCTCGACAGCGTCCGTTGGTTCGGCCTTGACAAAGAGACCTACCGCGACCGCCGCTCCTCGGGCATTGCCGGCACTTACAAGCGTGCCGCTTCGTCGCTCTTCTACCTATACGACAAACCCCAGGAAGCCGGCAACCGTGCCGGTGTCCGCTGGGTGTCGGTCGAGGACAAGAACATAGGCCTCTATGTCGACCTGCTCGACACCAACTTCAACTTCAGCATCTATCCCTACACCGACCGCGACATCTATGACTGCGAGAACGCATCGTCGCTCAAGCCTCGCGATTTCTGGACATTCAATGTCGACTACCGCCAGGCCGCAGTTGGCAGTGCCCTCGCTGCCCAGGAAGTGTCGGACAAGGACTTGGTGGCCGACAACAGATACCATTTCCGTATGCACTTGCGCGGCTATGACCTCAGCGAGTACAATCCCTACGACTTCTGCCGTATTGAGTATCCGCAGATTGCTTCCAGTGTGCTTCCGATGCCGGTAATCAAGAAAGACCGCGAGCGTTTCGACCAACCTATGACCATCACTCTCAATACCGATGTCCCCAAGGCCGAGATTCGCTACACTCTCGACGGCTCAACGCCAAACGAGTCTTCGCTGCTTTACAAGAAACCTTTTGTGATTCAGAACTCTACCTATGTCAAGGCCAAGGCTTACAAGAGCGGCTCGACACCCTCTTTCACGGCCATCAAGCGCTTCAACTTCGACTATATTGTAAAGGCTACTTTTGTTAACAAGCCCAATACGCCCTATAACTTCAATCAGGAAACGATACTGTTCGACGGTGAGACAGGCGACATCAGCGAACTCTCGCGCGGCTGGCTCGGCTTCTCCGGCAGCGACCTCAATGTGCTGTTCCAGCTCAGCAAGGCTATTGAACTTCAACAGGTAGAAGTGCGTTTCGCCCACGTCCCCGACGCTTGGGCTTTCGCTCCCACAGTTGTACAGGTCTATGTCTCGTCAGACGGCGAAAACTTCTCGCCGGCCATAAACGCCAAGCTCAAATACGCTCCCGAGGAGCAGTCGATGAACAGTCCTCAGACCGTCACGGTCACCATCGACGTCAACCAGCCTGACGTTCAGTATGTACGCCTTGTGGCCAAAAATATGGGCCGCATACCTTCCTGGCACAAAGCCAAAGGTCTACGCCCGTGGATAATGGTCGACGAGGTGCAGCTTAACGAAGTGATACACTAATCTAATTGAAATCCGACGATTTATACACGAGAACTGAGATGCTGCTGCAGCCCGAAGGGTTGGAGCGGCTTCGGTCGGCTCACGTCCTTGTGGTAGGCCTGGGTGGCGTTGGCGGTTATGCCGCCGAGATGCTGTGCAGGGCAGGAGTGGGGCATCTTACTATTGTGGACAACGACGTCGTCACTCCCACCAATATCAATCGTCAGATTATAGCCTTGCAATCGACTGTAGGTCAACCTAAAACTGAACTTTTCAATCAGCGCCTGCACGATATCAATCCCGATTGCGAAATAACTGTTGTCCAACAATTCCTTCGCGATGAGTTGACATCACAAATCCTGCAACAGGCAAAGTACGACTACGTTGTCGATGCCATCGACACGCTGGCACCCAAAGTATTCCTGCTCTGCGAGGCTCATCGCCTCGGCCTGCCCGTGGTCAGCTCGATGGGCAGTGCCGGCAAGCTCGACCCCTCGGCGGTGCACGTTGCCGACATCTCGCGCAGCCATACTTGTCCGCTTGCGGCAATGGTGCGCAAGCGCCTCCATCGTCTTGGCGTGCACGACGGCATAAAAGTCGTATTCTCAACAGAAAAAGTCGCAGAACACGCCGTTGTTGAGGACCCTTCTCAAAACAAACGCACCACAATAGGCACTATCTCCTATCTGCCTCCGCTTTTCGGCTGCCATTGTGCCTCTGTCGTCATTCGCGACCTTATATCCAGCAAATAAATCAGATTAATAATGAATATAATTAAAAAGGCATTTATGCCGCTAATATCCATCTTCGTCTTCGCCTCGTGCGAGGTCGAGTTCTCGCCCAACGCCGAATGGACCGAAACGCCGGTCGTCTATTGCCTGCTTGACCAGGACGACGACACGACCTTCGTCCGCGTGCAGCGTTGCTTCCTTGGAACGGACAACAACTATCAGTATGCCGCCATAGCCGACTCCATCAACTATCGGCAGGGCGACATAACTGTCATTATGGAAGAGTGGAACGGCAAGCTGGGCAGCGACGGCCTGTTGGCTCGCACCGGCGATGCTCCGCGTCGCATCTTCGATTTCAACTACCAAGAGATTGTGAACAAGGACAGTGGAGCTTTCTACAACACCATACAGCCGGTTTACGCCTGTTCCACGGCTGGTCAGCTTGACACAAACTGCGTCTACCGCCTCAAGGTGATAAAAAACGCTACCGGCGACACCATAGCACAGGCCGAGACAAGCCTCATCTATGGCCAGATGCGCCTGTCGAAGCCCAACAATGTCACTATGTTCCAGTTTGCGGGCACATCCGGCAGCAAAACCTGCGAGATAACCTGGTCGGCCCTCAAAGGTGCACGGCAATATCAGCCGGTTATCCGCTTCTTCTACCGCGACTTCATTGTCGACCAGACCGTTCTGCCTTGGGATACCACTATCACGCCTCACTACCTTGACATACCCTGCAACGTAGTGAAAAGCAATATGCGCGACTCGTATTTCACCACTTTTCTTGAGCAAAACTATTTCTTTACAACCATAAAAAATGCCCTGAAAGACAGCGTCTGCAACCGTAATGCGATAGATACCGTGCTGGTTTTCATCAACTGTTGCACCGAAGATCTGGCAGCCTACATCTATGCCAGCCATCCGGCAGGCACGTTCAGTAGCCAGGAGCCTTTCAACTACACCAACATTGAAGGCGGCATCGGCGTGTTTGCCGCCCGACGCCGCAATATCAGTTTTACCGTCAACACACCCGTCTCGTCGGCAAGCAACTACATCAAGTCGCTCAAAGCTCTCAACGTCGGATTCTGAAACCCGAACATCCATTTTGTTTTCCACCATACGGGGTGCCTGTGTTTTTTCAGGCACCCCGTTGCTTTTTTGCCTGTTTTTGATGAAAAATGCATCCAAAGCAGTCTGATTCAATTCGTTAGAAGAATTGCTCAAAAAAGTTTCAAAAGTCGAAAAAACGGTCATTTTTCGGCCTCTCTAAGTGCCTGATTCTATGGACCAAATTCTTATCAAATTCTACCCAAACTCTTATCAAAGTCTTATCAAATACTACCTCAGTAGAATTTGATAGATATTTAACAAAAGTTATATAGAACTTATATATTGCGTGGCCGCAGGGTGGGGGAGTCGAAGCGAACGTCTCTTTGCCTTGCCGACATTGACCGTTAGTGGCTGGATTATTGCTTCCGAACCGATGGTAAGCGGCGAGGGCTGACGCGAGCTGCACGTTTTTTTAAATAATGTCTCTAAAAAGCCCTGCAATCGATAAAAAATGACTATATTTGCAAACTGAAAACTACAAAAACAAAACTTGAATGGATACAAATAAACTAATCAAAATCAGTTCTATAACAAAGAAGTTACTGATAGGGCTTTTCGGCGCATTTCTGTTGCTTTTCCTGCTCTTCCATATGTGCGCCAATTTGTTGATACTGTTGCACGACAACGGCGAGGCTTACGGCGCCTTCTGCCATTTTATGGGCAGCGAATTCGTTAAGATATTCGAGATCATACTGTTGGCCTGCTTCGTGCTGCACGCCGTCCTCGCGGTGTGGGTGTGGTTCGAGAACAAGCGCAACCGTCCCGTGGGCTACCACAAGCCTTCGCGCACCAAGACCGCCAAGGGCTCCAAGCTGGCCATCGTTACCGGCAGCCTGTTGCTGGTGTGCCTGGTGTTCCACTTCTACGACTTCTTCTTTGTGAAACTGAACTTTGTAGAGGGTACGTATATGATTAAGACCGAGGAGTTTATGACTAACGACCCCTCGCTTGAGGTCAGCGAGGAGGCACAGGTGGTGTTCCTCAACCTCATCAACGACGGCAAGGCTGGCGATGATATGAAATGGATACGCCAGATTAGTGCCGAGGACAAGGCCGTGCTGCAAGAGGCATTCCCCGAGGCCGAGTTTGAGCCCGATTTCTATAATATGGCCCGTCAAAAGTTCAGCGTCTGGCACATTGTGCTGGGCTACCTGGTGTTCTTCTTTGTCGTCGGTCTGCACATACGCCACGGCTTCGAGTCGGCCTTCCAGACCTTCGGCCTTAACCACTACAAGTACTCCAAGCTGATTGAGGTGCTCGGCATCATCTATTGCTGGGTCATCTGCCTCGGCTTCGCTATTGTGCCGATAGGTGTTTTCTTCGGCCTTTAATTCATAATTCTCAATTCAAAATTCATATTTAGAATGAACCTCGACTCCAAAATACCTGAAGGTCCTCTCAGTGAGAAATGGACCAATTACAAGATAAACCAAAAGCTGGTCAACCCCGCCAACAAGCGCAAACTCAACATTATCGTTGTCGGTACGGGTCTGGCTGGAGCCTCGGCAGCGGCATCGCTTGGTGCGCTGGGCTTCAATGTTGATATTTTCTGCATTCAGGACTCGCCGCGCCGCGCCCACAGCATTGCTGCACAGGGCGGCATCAACGCTGCCAAGAACTATCAGAACGATGGCGACAGCGTTGAACGCCTGTTCCGCGACACCATCAAGGGCGGCGACTACCGCGCCCGCGAGGCAAACGTCTATCGTCTGGCTGAGGTCAGCGGCGACATCATCGACCAGTGCGTGGCGCAGGGTGTGCCTTTCGCACGCGACTACAGCGGCCTGCTCGACAACCGTTCGTTCGGCGGCGCGCAGGTCAGCCGCACCTTCTATGCCCGCGGCCAGACGGGTCAGCAGCTGCTGCTCGGCGCATACGGCGCCTTGAGCCGCGAGATTGAACGCGGCAGCGTGAAACTCCACTCTCGTTGTGAGATGGAGGAACTGGTGCTTGTCAAGGACAATGCTGGCAAGGAACGTGCACGCGGCATCATTGTCCGCAATCTGGTGACCGGCAAGTTGGAGCGCTATTCGGCCCACGCCGTGGTGCTTGCCACCGGCGGCTACGGCAATGTCTATTTCCTCAGTACCAATGCAATGAACAGCAACGGCAGCGCTGCTTGGATATGCCACCGCAAAGGTGCTCTTTTTGCAAATCCCTGCTACGTGCAGATTCACCCCACCTGCATTCCTGTCCACGGCGACTACCAGTCGAAGCTCACCCTGATGAGCGAGAGTCTGCGCAACGATGGCCGCATTTGGGTGCCCAAGAAGAAGGAGGACGCCGATGCCATCCGTGCCGGACAGAAGAAGGCCAACGACATACCTGAAGAGGAGCGCGACTACTACCTTGAGCGTCGCTATCCCGCTTTCGGCAACCTTGTGCCCCGCGACGTGGCCAGCCGCGCCGCCAAAGAGCGCTGCGATGCCGGCTACGGCGTAGGCTCGACCGGCCTGGCTGTCTATCTTGACTTTGCTGACGCTATCAAGCGTTTGGGCAAGAAGGTCGTGGAGCAGAAGTATGGCAACCTCTTCCAGATGTATCAGAAGATTACGGACGAGAACCCTTACGAGACGCCTATGATGATTTATCCCGCCGTGCACTACACGATGGGCGGCCTTTGGGTGGACTACGAGCTGCAGACTACCATCCCGGGTCTTTTCGCCGCTGGCGAAGCCAACTTCAGCGACCACGGCGCCAACCGCCTTGGTGCTTCGGCTCTGATGCAAGGCCTGGCCGACGGCTACTTCGTGCTGCCTTACACGCTGCAGAACTACCTGGCCGATCAGATTACCCTTGGCCCCATTCCTACCGATACGCCCGAGTTTGACGAGGCCGAGCAGAGCGTCCGCCAGCGCGAACAGCGCCTTATGGACATCAAGGGCAACAAGACAGTCGACTACTTCCATAAGCGCCTTGGCCACATAATGTGGGAATACGTAGGTATGAGCCGCAACGAGGAAAGCCTCACCAAAGCGGCTGCGATGATTGACGAACTCGAGAATGAGTTTTGGCAGAACGTACAGGTACCCGGCGACATTGAGAGCTTCAACCCCGAAATGGAGAAGGCTCTGCGACTGGCCGACTACTTCGAGCTGGCACGCCTCATCACCGCCGATGCCCTGCACCGCAAAGAGTCGTGCGGCGGACACTTCCGCACCGAGAGCCAGACTCCCGATGGTGAGACGCTCCGCGACGATGAGCACTTTATGTATGTGGCCGCTTGGCAATATCAAGGCCACGCCCAGCCCGAGACTCTCCACAAAGAGGAACTCAACTACGAGCACATTAAGATTGCAACCCGTAATTATAAAAATTAGTTATAAAGGTTTAAAAAGGTTCGCTTAGCTCAAAAGGTTGAAAATGTCATAGTACTATAACAATTAACCCTTTAAAACCTTTTTAACCCTTTAAAACCCTTTAATGCACAAAGACAATGAACTTCACACTACATATATGGCGTCAGGAGAACGCCAAAGCCAAAGGGCATTTCGAGACCTACAAGGTCAGCGACATATCGCCCGACTGCTCTTTCCTTGAGATGCTCGACATACTCAACGAACAACTAATCAACGACCACATAGCACACCCTGTATGCTTCGACAACGATTGTCGCGAGGGCATCTGCGGTATGTGCGGCCTTTATATCAATGGCCGTCCCCACGGCAACGACGACGGCGTGACTACCTGTCAGCTGCATATGCGCAAATTCCAGGACGGCGACGAGATATGGATCGAGCCCTGGCGTGCCAAGGCCTTTCCCGTAATCCGTGACCTCGTGGTAGACCGCAGCGCCTTCGACAAGATTATCCAGGCCGGTGGCTATGTCAGCGTCACTACCGGCGGTGTGCCCGACGCCAACGCCATCCCCGTGCCCAAGCGCTTCGCCGATATGGCGATGGACGCTGCCGAGTGTATCGGCTGCGGCGCCTGCGTTGCTGCCTGCAAGAACGCCAGCGCTATGCTCTTTGTCGGAGCCAAGGTTGCCCACCTCGCAATGCTGCCGCAAGGCCAGGTCGAGGCCCAGGAGCGCGTCAAGAAGATGGTGTGCCGTATGGACGAGCTGGGCTTCGGCAGCTGCACCAACACCTACGCCTGCGAAGCCGAATGCCCCAAGCAAATCAAGCGCCAGAACATCGCCCGCCTCAACCGCGAGTGGATCAAGCAGCTCTTTGCGGGTAACCATAAGCCTGAGGAATAATGAAACGTTGTGTTCTAACGTTTCTGCTGGCTGTAAGTATCTGTTCCAGCCTCTACGCCCAGAACAACTACAAATACTGGGTGCAGTTCACCGACAAGAACAATACTCCTTACAGCATAGAGAACCCGTCGGACTACTTGAGCCAACGCGCCATCAACCGTCGCGCCAAATTCGGTATAACCATCGACAGCCTTGACTTGCCGGTCAATCCTGCCTATGTGCAGGCTGTAGCGGCGACAGGAGCAACGTTGATCAATCCTTCCAAATGGATGAACGGCGTGACTGTCAGCCTCACCGACCCGGATGTTGCGTCGCAGATAGCCGCTCTGCCTTTCGTGTCGCGTGTCGACAGCGTCGGCATCCACTACCCGCAAATCGACGATTACTACGGTGGCGGCTATGAATCTCACACTTTGAACTGGAATGAGGAATTTAGCTCAGACTGGTACGGATACGGCTATTCGCAGATTAGGCAGTTGAACGGTATCAAATTGCATAAGGCTGGCTTTATGGGCCAAGGCCTGTGGATAGGCGTTATCGACGGAGGCTTCTTCAATTCCGACAATCTTGACATCTTCCAGCACCTCTACGACGAAGGGCGTGTCACCGCTACACGCAACTTCGTGAACCCTTCCGACAACAACATCTATCGCTACAGCGACCACGGCACAATGGTGCTCTCAACGATGGCGGCATTCAAGCCGGGCTTCTATGTCGGCACCGCGCCCAAAGCCCACTTTTTCCTTGCTGTCAGCGAAGATTCGGGCAACGAAACAATCATAGAGGAATACAACCTTATTTCCGCTATCGAGTTCTTCGACAGCCTTGGCATCGACCTCGTCAATATGTCGCTGGGCTACAACCGCTTTGACGGCGACCTGTTCAGCTACTCGCATCCCCAGTTTGACGGACAGACGGCTCCAAGCTCGCGTGCCGCCGATATCGCGGTCGCGAAAGGTATGTTGCTTGTCAGCTCCGTTGGCAACGACGGTTCGGAAATATTCAGCGTTCCCGCCGATGCACGCCATATCCTCAGCGTCGGCTCGGTCGACAGGGAGGGCGATTATTCCTATTTCAGCACAACAGGCCCCACCTCCGACGGACGCATCAAGCCCGATATCTGTGCAAAGGGTGAATTGTCCGTGCCTGCCTGTAACGGACTGATTACGTGGACGTCAGGCACTTCATTCTCAAGCCCTGTAGCCTGCGGAATGACAGCCTGCGTGATGCAGCGCTACCCGACATTTGCTCCCGACCAGATATGCGACAGCCTGCGCGCCTGGGGCGACCAGGCCGACAGCCCCGACAACTATCGCGGCTACGGCATACCCAACTTCGGGCGTTCTGTCGACGAGAACCATCCCCACTCGTCTGTTGACGGACCGGTCTCGGCAAGTCTTCAGTTCAAGCTGAGCCCCAACCCGTCGCGTGGCCAGGTGACACTCTTTTCTGCTGAAAGTCAGCCGGATGCCGTGGTTTCTGTCTACACCCTTTTAGGCAAGAAGCTATACTGCGGCCCGGTGGATGATCCCGCAACAGCCAGCACATTGAGCTCCCTGCAGCAAGGCATCTACCTTCTGCGTGTCATCAGCTCCGGCAACAGCCAGACCCTCAGAATGATACGGCAATAGAATCCCGTTCCGCTGTCGGACAGCAGCCGAAAATACACTAATATGAATCAAAGAACCGTCTATTTCCGCACGACGGTCAACCTGCTTTTACTTTGGCGGTTTGGTGCGCTTTGGCTCGACGCTCGTTGCAGGTAGTGTCGGCGAAGCATCGGGCGAAGTGGGGCACGATGTGGATTCAGTGTCTATATTGACCTCATCTTCAGTTTCTTCAGCCTCTTCCAACGATAGTGTTCCGTAGCCGATATACTGGCTCATCGACGCACGCCCCGCGTTGTCGCGCACAAAGCCCCACAGGTGCACCTCGCGTCCGGCCCAATAAGGGTTGAGGCTGAGTGTCACGCTGTTATTGCGACGGCAGGCAGGTGCCGAGATGTCGAAATCGCCCAACTCAGGACAATAGGCCACAAGATAAACCCCGTCGTCCGGTCCTGCTACGCGATGCAGCGGATTCTTCTCAAAATCAACGCTTATCGTCGTGTCGTCCAAAAGCTGAGGCTCGTAGAACGCCACCGGCGCCACCGGTCCCTCGCTCAGCTGTAGGTTCTCGTAGTCGACCGACAACTGATTGTCGCTCAGCGAGAAACATCTCTTATTAATACGCATAAAATAGTTGCATTCCGTCACGTGATTGTTGATGCTTGACTGGCGCAGGCCCAACTGCAAGATGCGCTTGGCCTTGCTTGCAAAGGCAATCGTCTGGCGGAAGAGGGCACGCTGTGCCAGCTGCGCCTCGCTTTGCGCGTCGCGATAGTGCGACGGCATCGTCCTGACGCAGTATTGCCCGCGCCACTGGTAGCCGACAAGGTTACCCATCCGGCCGACAAAGCCTCCTGCAAAAATATTGTTTGTCTTTCCCATAGAATGATGGTTTTAAGGGTTTTATGTGTTTTTAAAGTTCTAAACTGTCTTGACTGTGCTCGTGTTCAATTTGTTGTAAAACAAGGGTATACAGATGCTGAAGAAACACCTTCCTTAAGCATTCGCCAGTTCAATTTCCTATCATAACGTTACCAAAGCCCTATTATTGTTTACTAACTAAAAATTTCATAAAACTTATATAAAACTTTAAGTAGAATTTGATAAGAATATGGTCTATGGAAATCAAAGAGTTGTGACGGCGGAATTTTGGGCTGAAAACGGCGTTTTTTTCGTTTTTTTTCAGCTTTTGTCCGGCGTTTTTCGCTTCAGGGCTTTGGTCGGGGAATAGCCTTTGGTTTAATCCGCTTGATTCGGGGATGAATCCGTTTCGGAGCCATATTTGAGAAAAAAGTTTGGAAGTTTATGCTCTTTTTTCAGTTTTTTTGTATTTTTGCAAACTGAACCAAATCGTCAATAAGGAATGTAGAATACTGACCACCAATGTGATCGCCTAAAAAAGAAGGGAGGAAAATATGGTTGAAACCATCCAACACGGGTCTCTGAAATGGCAACATATAACGAATCCGAACGAAGATGACTTCCGTTATCTGCTTGAGGATTTCAATTTCCACCCTTTGGACATCGAGGACGTCCGAAGCACTAACCAGCGTCCTAAAATTGACGAATACGACGACTATTACTTCTTGATTCTCAACTTCCCTTATTTCGACAAGGGCAATAAGAACGTGCGTATCCGCGAGGTCAAAATCTTCTGGGGCAAGGACTATATCATCACCGTCGGCAAGTCGCACTGGGTGGTCAAGAAATTCTTCGACGAGATTAAAGAGGAACTGGAAGAGAAGGATGAAGATACACTCAACGCCTTCTCCTGCAGCGATTTGCTGCTCTATACCATCCTTGACCGACTGATGCTGGAGACCTACCAGTTGATTCTCAGCATCGGATCGGAGGTGGACCTGATCAACTACGATATCTTCAACAAGAAGGCGCGCAACATCATCGAGCTCATCAGCACCACGCGGCGCAACGTCATCTTGCTGAACACGTCGTTCAAGCCGCAACTGCGTGTGCTGCATATGTTTGAGAGCGGCGGCATCAAAGGCTTTGCCGACCCCGAAGTGCTGGATATGGAAGACTACTGGGGCGATATCTTGGACCAGTACCAGAAGATGTACGACTTGGTCGAGGACTATGGAGAGTTGACCGAAGGCTTGTCGCAAACGTTTGATTCTTTGCAGACTAACCGCACCAACGACATTATGCGCGTGATGACGTTTTTCAGTACCATTATGCTTCCGCTGACGGTGGTGGCCAGCCTGTTTGGTATGAACGTCGATTTTCCGTTCATCACCAACACCACCTCGTTCTGGGTCATCCTCGGCGTTATGGCCTTGATAACCACCCTCCTGCTGATTTACTTCAACCGGATGACGAACAGGTAGTTTTTCTTTTTTATAGTGTTTCGCTAATCACTTCATCCATCGGGACGAAGTGAGGGTTCCTTTATTTGCATCTCTTAACAACACGTAAAAAACAAAGCGTGTTTTATTCGTATGCAATTTGAGAGGCAAATT
>JAEEGH010013106.1_pt1 | contig 18474 bp, 12 predicted proteins | sample 9134181 | NCBI WGS metagenome assembly JAEEGH01 (sample SAMN16246544, study PRJNA631951) | gut metagenome | biome: gut microbiome; feature: rumen; material: DP-attached | host: Bos | place: Iran: Karaj | collected 2018-10 | reverse complement strand
CAGTCGGCCAGTTCTTCGATTTCTTCGGTTTCGATGAGTGCGCATTGTATGCGGACGAGGTCGGAGCCGGAGAGGGAGATGAGCATATCTCCGCGCCCGATGAGCCGTTGGGCTCCGCTACAGTCGAGGATGGTGCGGGAGTCGATGCCGCTGGTGACTTTGAAGGCCACGCGGGCGGGGAAGTTGGCTTTGATAGTGCCGGTGATGATGTTGGTGGTGGGGCGCTGGGTGGCGATGATGAGGTGAATGCCTACGGCTCGCGCCAGCTGCGCAAGTCGGCAGATGGGCATTTCAACTTCTTTGCCGGCGGTCATGATGAGGTCTGCAAATTCGTCGATGATGAGTACGATATAGGGGAGGAAGCGGTGGTCGTTTTCGGGGTTGAGTTGGCGATGGATGAATTTGTCGTTGTATTCGGTGATTTTGCGTACGCCGGCTTTGCGGAGGAGGTCGTAGCGCTGGTCCATCTCGATGCAGAGGGAGTTGAGGGTGCGGACGACTTTTTTGACGTCGGTGATGATGGGTTCTTCGGAGTCGGGCAGTTTGGCAAGGTAGTGACGTTCGATTTTGTTGTAGAGTGAGAGTTCGACTTTTTTGGGGTCGACCATAACGAATTTGAGTTCAGAGGGATGCTTTTTGTAGAGAAGGGAGGCAATGACGGCGTTGAGGCCTACGGATTTTCCTGTGCCTGTGGCACCAGCCATGAGGAGGTGCGGCATTTTGGCGAGGTCGGTGACGAAAGGTTCGTTGCTGATGGTTTTGCCGAAGGCGATGGGAAGTTCCATTTTCCCGCTGTTGCAGAATGCGTCGCATTGGAGCATGCTTTTCATGGAGACGATTTGTGGCTTGGCATTGGGGACTTCGATGCCAACAGTGCCTTTGCCGGGGATGGGGGCAATGATGCGGATGCCGAGGGCGGAGAGACTCAGGGCGATGTCGTCTTCAAGGCTTTTGATTTTAGAGATTCGTATGCCTGGGGCGGGTTTGATTTCGTAGAGGGTGACGGTGGGTCCCGGGGAGGCGGTGATTTCGACAATTTCTATGTTGTAGTTGCGAAGGGTTTCGACGATGTGGTCTTTGTTCGAGACGAGTTCTTCTTTGGTTACTTTGGTGTTGCGGGTTTCCCAATCGGTGAGAATGTCAGTGGAGGGCATGATGTATTGCTTCAAGTCGAGGTGGGGGTCGTAGAGTTCGTCGACGGTGTAGTGGTGGCTGGTGTGTATGTTTTCGAATTCGGAGTAGCGGTTGGGTTCCTCTTCGGGGGTGTCTGGTTGGGTGTCGGCGATGGTGAAAGCGGGTGAGGCAGGTTGTTTTTTTTCAGGGGTGGATTGGGAGGTTTGTTGGTCGCGAGTTTGAGCGCGCTGGTTGATGCGGCTGAATTCGTCGTCGATGGAAAATGTTATAGGTTCTTCTTTTTCGATGAGGGGTTGTTGGCTGCTATTTTCGTTACCGACGGTGTTGGTTTGTTTTTCTTCTTGGGGCGTTTGGGATGGTGTTGCAGGTTCGGTTTCCTCTTCCTCTTTTACTTTGTGGACGGGGATGATGTTTTTGATGTCGGACATGTTGATGTTGACTTTTGGCGGCCGGATGTTGACTTTGTGGACGAGGATGAGGAAAACAATGGCGAGGAAGGCAAAGAGCACCAGTGTGCCCCATTTGATGAGGTGGTAGCAGTTTTGGGCGATAAAGTCGCCGGTGACACCAACGTAGTTGCCCATGACGATGTCGCCTTTACCCCACCGGCCAAAACAGTAGCCAATGACAGAGGAAAGCCACACCATCCAGAACAGGGTGCTCCAGAGGGTTTTGCTCCATGGGAGGAGGTTTTTGTTCCATAGTTTGAACCCATAGAGGAAAAGCAAGAAGGCAAGACCGAAAGATGCGATGCCGAAGGTGTTTTGTACAATGAGTTTGGAGAGGTGAAACCCAAGTGCGCCAAGCCAGTTGTTGTGCGATGGCCATGAGATAAAGAACGAGGTCATGGCGATGGCCAGGAAGCAGGCAAAGAGAATGTAGCAGGAGCCACGGAGTTTACGGCAGCGTTGAGTACGCCAGTATTCGATGAAACGGCTGGTGGGTCGTACGGTTTTCTTGTTTTTCTTTTTGGGCATTGTGTGGAGTGCTTTTGAATTTGTTATTGTAGGGTTTGGTTGGCCCTGTGTTTTAAAGGTGTGCAGACCTTTTGTTTAGTTTACCCTTTTTATTACTTTCAGAGGGCTTGAGAATAGAGAATTCCTCTTCCTCAAGCCCTCGAGTATGATTGTTAATCGTTTTCTTTAGATGATAGGCATCAATAAGATGAGGTTTGGATTAGTCTTCAAGCAGTTCGATGGCATCCTTTAGCTCGTTACGGAAGGTTTCGAACTCTTCACCGGAGGCATCTTTATAGCCGGCGGGAAGGAGCATGTCAACATCCTTTACTTTGCCTTTCTGCACTTCGATTGCAGTGAAAGTGACGGCACGGCCTTCACCCAGTTCCTGGGTGTAGACAAAGGGGAATCCTTTTATGTTGCCCATGACGAGGCAGTATTCGGGACCGATTTCGGTGGAGTACCAGCAGATGGCGGGATTGTCGGAGCCTTCTTCATCGTAGCGGTGCATGACCATTTTGTGGACGGTGTAGCCCAGCATTTCCTGGGTTTCGTTAACATTTTCATAGTAGAAATGCCCGGCCTCTTGGTCGACGAGGTAGATGCTGTCAAGTTCCGCTTTGGTTGATTCGTGGCGGACAATGAATTTGCCATCGCCGGTGTAGGTTTCGAGTTCGATGCCGTTGGCAGCAAGGTAGGCAATGGCTTGGCTGAAGTCAATGGCTTGTGACACTTTCAGCCCCTTCTGGATGGTTTGTTCATAGAGCAATTGGTCGTCGTAGACTTTGATTTCGACGACAGACTGGTCTTCGGGGATGGAAAGGTCTACTTTGCCGGTACTGGTGATTTTGTATTTTACTATGCCGCGGAAATTGTTTTGGGCACTGACGGCTCCAAAGGTAAGCAGCATCAGGGCTGCAGCAAGAATGATTCTTTTCATGGTAATTTGATGATGTTTATGTTCGTTTATTATTTACAGGGTAACGGAAATATGAAATAAAAATTATTTGTGGATGAAAAAAAACAATTAATGTTTAGTAATCACCATTTTGGGGGCAGAATGATATTGGGTACAAGGTGTGCGTCGGCAAAGAGAGGTGCGATTTCGCTTTCGTCGAATCCTGCAATACCACATCCGATGCGGGTTACGAGGAAGGTGAGTTCGGGGTGGTTCTGAGCGAAGGCGATGAATTCGTCAACGTATGGCCGGATGGTTTCCACCCCTCCTTGCATGGTGGGGATGGCATAGCTCTGCCCTTGCAGACCGACCCCTTGTCCGTAGACGGCACCGAAACGTTCGTAGGCCATGCGGGCAGCTCCTCCACCATGATGTCCTGCAAGGTTGCTGCCGAAGACAAAGACTTCGTTGGGCTTGAGATGGGTGATGAATTCAGGTGTGTGCATTGTCTCTTTGGAGTAGTATTAGTTGTTGATAAAGGTGCGTGTGCCCCAGTTCTCGCCCAGCTTGCCGCCGATAATCATGGCGGGTTCCTGCAACTTGCCTTGCAGAGAGGATTCGTAGGCAAGGTTTTTGGTCACGTTGTTGAATAAATCCTGGAACGAGATTTCTCCGCGGGAGTATTTCAGCTCCTTCAGGATATAGTAGGTGAAAAATCCGTGGTGCTGGTCGATGAAGGAGTAGGCGGTTTTGTCGCCGTCGGCTGCCATGAAGATGACAATGTCGCTGCGCACACGCGGCGCACGGTAGCGCTTCGACTCCTTCTTGATAGTAAAGAATGGTTTGCCGCTGCGCTGAATGCCGTCGAAACTGGCATCGATGATAAAGGTATAGCTCAGCGCTTCCACCCGGTTGAACCAGCCTGTCAGGGTGTCAAACGAGATGCACTGGCTCAGCACCTTCTCCGCGTCGCCGCCTTTCAGCACAAGGTCTTCAGGCAGCTGTCCCGTCTTGGTGCGGAACGAGCGAATCTTGCTCACGTCGATGCCGCTGGGCATAAGATAGGGGGCGAACTTCTGGTTGGTGATGCCGTGTCCGGCATAGTAGATGATGATGTGCACGTCGCCGCTCTGCGCCTTGATGATGTCCTTGAGCCAGTGAATGCCCATGTCGTATATCTCTTGGCGGCCGGCATTGTGCAGCACCTTCACGTGGCGGGTGGGGATGCCCAGCGTGTGCACGAAATACTGGTGCAGCACATCCCCGTCATTGGTGGCAAAGTCGCAGTTGGGCAGCGGGGCCGTGTACTCTTCGTCGGCGATAATCAGGGCGTAGGTCTTGCTATTCAGGTTCTCTTCTATTGACGGGATGTTGAAGTCCACATACTCGTCGTTGAGCAATGCGGCCTCCAGGCTGCGGGCGGCGGCGTCGAAAGCTCCGTGCACCACAATCTGCAGACTGCTGCGGCGGTAGTGCGGACCGGTCATGTCAAAACAGCGGGTCACATAGCGGTAGTCGCTCCCCTTCAGGGCGGCGATGCTCTCGTCCATCCAGTTGTGCACGCTCTGTGCGCGGATATAGGCCAGCTGGGCATTGGTGGTGATGCCGTCCTTCACATCGACCGAGATGCGCACGTTCTCGTCGTTGAACACCGCAGGCATGTAGCGGAAATCGCCATACTCGCCTTTGTAGTCAATATGTGTGATTTCGGCTGCATCGGTGGTGGATGTGATTGTCACCGTCGTGCCTTTGCCCGAGGCAAAGATGTCCGACAGTTGTTCCTCAATCATTTTCTTGGTCAGGTTGCAGATGGCACGGCACGAGTTGGAGGTGTTCCACTGGTATGCACCCGACGGATAGTCATCCTCGGTGCCCTCGAAATGATGGCAGTTGTAGGAGATATTGTACACAAAGTTAATCTCCGGTTTGCCCTCTTCTGTGGTGTCTTCCTGCACCGCTGTGGTGATTTTCACGAAAGTTTCGTCATACAGTTTCTCGGCGTTAGGCAGATTGACAAGCAGATGCTGCACCTGCTTGTTCATCTGTTTCTCGCGCTGCAGAGTGGTCTGGCGAAGGCGTTTCAGGATAAACGCGTGGATGTCGTCATTGTATTGATGCTCAGTCTGTGCCGAGAGCACGGGCTCTTGGGCACTGATGCCTGAAGGGGTGGCGACAGCCATGGCCGCCAACGTAAAAAAGACGAGGCTGAAGCGAGTGTGGTGGTTTGTTTTCATTGCGCAATTAGGATATTATTTTTCAAAATGCAAAATTACACCCTTTTATTTGAATGGAGAGCCACTCTTATGAAAAATAATCAACGCCCAAAAGTTGAAAAATCATACTTGTGCAATGCAAGGGTAGAGAAAGCTCGCTCACCATGCTCAACAAGGGATGGTCTGTCTGAAAACCGCTGCAAAAGTACACACTTTCTTTCTGACCTGCACCTTAACTTGACGCAACCTTCCTTAATCCTCGTTTATATACCAATATCTTCAAATATCTTCAGATAGGCGATGCGAGAACGTGTTGTTTTGTTAATTCTTTGTATCGGCCGTCGCTGTGGCGTCGTTTCTTTTCCCCTTGATATTCACTCCTTTTCCCTCATTTTTCCCTTTCCAAAAGGGAAAACGAGCGAATATCGATCGAATAACGAGTGGATAAATGACGACGCTACGACGTTTGAAGAGCGGGTGGCGGAAGGTGCGCGGCGGTGTTGCCGGGGGTTGGGTTATCTCAGGACGATGCGGTGTGCAGGGCGGTTGCCGGTCTGAATCAGGTAGACGCCTGCGGCGGGCATGCGGAATGTGTGGGTGTCGGCGGAGCTGTGGTGGGTGGCGAGCAGACGGCCTATGGCATCGAAGATGCGCAGTTGTTGGCCGAAGGCTCCCTGCACGCTGATGTCGAGGCCGTCGGCAGTGATTGTGATGCCGTCGGCTTCAACGGAGGTGACAGATGTGTTGTCGGATTCGAAGCCGGCTGTCAGACTTATGTCGGTGTCGACCACGATGTGGCGCGGGTTTTCGGAGCTGCCGTCGCTCCACTGTGTGAAGCGGTAGCCGCTTAAGGGTATGGCGGCTATTTCGACTATGGTGCTGTCGCTGTAGCGGCCCGAGCCCACGGCGATGCCTTGCGCCGGCTGCAACGGGGCAACGGTGAGGAGGTGGTAGTCGACGGCTGCCCACACGGTATCGTGGATTATCCGTTCCACTATGGTTGTGTCGCGGAGGGTGACGGTGTCGAGGACGTATGCTGTGTCGTGGATGACCAGGGTGTCGAGGACGTAGGCGGTGTCGTGGGTGGGAAGTGTGTCGTGCACTACGACGGTGTCGTAGGCTGTGAGTTGGGCGAAGTGGGCGGTGTAGCTCCTGTTGGCGGTGACGGTGACGGGGCGGACGAGGGCGGTGCTGTTGTCATCCCACTGTACGAAGCCGTATCCCTGGCGCGCCACGGCGGCAAGGATGGCTTGCGAGCCTGCCGGATAGCTGCCGCCACCGGCTGTGCAGCCCATGGCGGTGTCGGCGGCGGCGACGGTGAGGGTGTAGTATTGGGGGGAGTTGCGGGTGAGGGAGATGTCGTCGATGGCCACTCCATGGGCGTTGGGTGTGCTGTGGAGCCGCCAGGCCACGCTGATGTCCTGTCCGGCATAGCTGCTGAGGTCGAGGGTGCGCAGGGTGTATTGGTCGGAGGAGGGTGTGGTCTGGAACAGTGCCATGCCGTTGAAATCCTCCACGTGGCTGCCCGTGGTGGAGATATAGACCGAGTAGTGGCCTGACAGGTGCGATGCATCGGCGGCACGGTCGTACCACATGAGCTGGTAGTAGTGGCCGGAATCCAGTTGCATGCGGGGCGAGACTATCCAGTTGTCGGTAGGCCTCGTTGAGGAGGCACCGCCGCGCGAGGTGGAGACGATGGCTCCGGAGCCTTGGTGGGCCAGGGTGGAGTCGCCAGTTGTATAGGTCCATGTGTGGCCGTCGCCCTCGCGGTCGATGAAGCGCCAGCACGAGAGGTCGTCGGTCACTTCGAAGCCCATGGCATAGGGGAAGGTGTTGTTGTTGCACGAATGCACTTCGACCAGCAGGGTGTCGGCCATCAGCACTCCGCCATATTCGGCGCTCAGGGCCACGGTGTAGTCGCCGGCGGTGTCCCACAGGGCGGTTATCGCTGTACCCGCAGCGGTGTCGAGGAGGGCGCCCGTCACGGTCCAGTTGAAGGAGGCGGGATAGGGGCAGCTGACGGTGTAGGCGGCGGGGATGTCAACGCCCACCGACACGGGGCCGGCAAGGGTAAAGGGCATGGGCGCCAGGTTGGAGAAGACGGCCTTGATCATCCAAGACCCGCTCACGTTGCCGTGGGAGGCGGCATAGAGGCTGCGCCAGGTGTTTTCGGCGGGACGCCATACGAGGCAGCTGTTGCTGTCGCCGGTGTAGTTGGTCATGGATGCGGGGTAGCGTGCCACACCGTTGTGGAACGTGATCCACAGGGGCAGGCTATCGATAAGGGTGACGGGGAAGGGGATGTGGATGATTTGCCAGGTGTAGGCGGCCGTGGAGGTGAAGGTTGTCGAGAAGGAGGCGCTGCGTGTGGAATCGCAGGTGGTGTCGCCTTGGAAAATCTGTATGTCGTAGTCTCCCGCAGTGTCCACAAAGAGCATCACGTCGGTGAGGTATTGGCGATGCTGGTGCATTGCCGGCGGCAGCCGGATGCCCCACCAGATGTTGCGTTGCGAGCCGACATAGAGCGTTGCTGTGTCGTTGCCGCAGTAGGAGACGGTGTCTTCATAGACCGGCGGTGCGGTGAAGACTCCGCGCACCATGAAGCTGTAGTTCCAGGAGGTGTTGGGCGTGTAGGAGCTGCCCCAGAGGCGGGAGTGGTTGCTGCCGCTGTAGTAGGTGAGGGCGGCGGGCTGGTAGAGGCCTGTGCTGTTGAAGGTAATCCAGATTGACTGGCTGCCCGACACGGCGACGGGAGCGGTGAGGGGCACGGAGAGCCAGTTTTTGGTTTGTGCGGCTGTGGCGGTGAAGGCCTGTGTGTGCACCAGGGTGGTGGGCGAGGAGCTGCCGGTGTAGACGTTCAGGGTGTAGTTGCCCGGCTCGAGAACATAGAGCATGGCCGCGGTGAGGTCGTGGCCGGGTGTGAGCACCGAGGCCGGCAGCCGGATGCCCCAGTAGGAGGTGCCGGAGTTCATGCCTGCCCGGGCAATATATGTGCCGTTGCAGTGGCTCAGGGTGTCGCCTGTCAGCGGCTCGAAGTTGGCTGTGAAGGAGTAGTTGCCCCCGTTGGCATAGAACAGGCGCGGGTTGTACTTGTAACCGTCGCTCCAGCCGGTGAAGCGATTCCCGGTGACGGCGGTGGCGGTGAGGGTGACGAGGGTGCTGCCTGTGCCGCTGTAGGTGCCGCTGCCGCTTGTGGAGCCGTAGCCGCTGTTGTTGGCTGTGGCCGATACCACGGTGTTGGAGCCGAAGGCGTTGTTGGGTTCGATGCCGATAAGGACGGAGTTGCGCAGGTTGTAGGAATGGTATGCCGACGAACCGGCGAAGTCGAGGTGCCCTATGGCGTAGTAGCCGTCGGAATTGCCGCTCCATCCCCAGTTGAAGTGGAACAGGCCAGTGCTGTCGTAGCCGTCGCAGAGGAATGTGTGGCCGGAGGCTGTGTCGTAGCCGTCGTAGATGACCGGGCGGCCGTTGTCCAGTTCATTCCTGAGTAGGGCGCGCCAGGCCGAATCGCTCACGTCGTCTTTTCTGACGAGGTGCAGGCTGCTCTTGTATTTGAAGTAGTGGCGAAGGGCGTTCTCGGCGGAGGGGCGGCTGGCTTGTCCGTCGCCGTTGGTATAGGCCCCGCTGCCGCGGGTTGTGGCGGTGCCGTAGTTCATTTCCACGGCCACGCCGATGTGGTAGAGCAGTGTGGCGACGGCATTCACTTCGGCGGCGGTACTGGAGGAGGTCAGCTGTGCGGGCATGGCGCTCCAGTTGTAGCCGGTGTTGAAATTGGCGCTTAGGGTTCCATAGGTGCTGTGGAGGAAGGAGTGCGAGCCGTAGCCGGTGTCGGGGTGCGACCAATACCGCATCAGCTGGCCTGTGGCGGTGGCCACGCATCCCGTCACGGTGCGGAGGTTCTCGGTGCTGTCGAACGGGCACAGGCTGTTATAGAAGGCCTGCTGGTCCCAGGCGGTGGTTATCAGCGGCGACACAGGGGTGTTGCAGGGAGGTGTGGGCAGGCTGCCCGACATGAGGCGCTGCCATTGCTGCCGTACAGGGCTGCCGGCAGGGGCTGTTGCGATGCCGCCGGGGTGCTGTGCGTGGCGGTAGAAGCGGATTTGGTCCTCGTAGCTGTCGAGCCACCGGCGCAGATTGGCTGGCATTCCCTCGGTGACGAACGCCCCGGTTGCAGAATAGCCGAGGATGGGCGTTACGCAGTCGTCGCCCGACACAAGCACAAAGCCGCGGCCGTCGGTTCCTGCAAAGACGTAGAATTCGCGGTAGCCCGTCTGTGCGGTGATGTCTGTAAGTCTGTTGATTTTAATTCCGTTTGCCTTCAGGAAATTGTAGGCGGCCTGTCGTGCCTTTCCGGCATCTACCGGCGATGCTGCCACCTGCAGCGTTGCCGATAGGGTTACCCATGCGATAAGAGACAATAGTATTTTTCTCATAAGTCGTCGAAATACTCCTGCCAGTCTGAAAAATAAAATATCTTCCAACTGGCTTGGTTGGATATAAAACGTTCTCTTTCAAATTGAAAGTGCCGCGATGTGCGGTTTTTTCATTTTGCAAAGATAGACTTTTTTTTCAAATTATTGTCTTTTCCGATTGAGAGTTTAGAGTTTAGAGTTGAGAGTTGAGAGTCTCAAATTCAAAATTCAAAATTCGAAGCTATAAGAGGTCAGGGCTGTGCGTGCATTCCCGCATCATTTTTCTGCAGCCGGAAGGTGAATTTGCGCTGGAGGCGGTGGCGGCAGAGGTAGAGCACAAAGCAGTAGACCCCGACGGAGAGGAGCGTGGCAAGGGCTATCCAGAGTTCGGGGAGGCGCAGGGCGTAGAGCAGGGCAAAGACGGCAAGGATGAGCAGTGCCGGCAGCACGTAGGCGATGAGCACGGCAAGGAGCCCGTGGCCGGAGTTGATGATGACAGTGACTTGGTCGCCGGGGGAGTATTGCCGCCAGTCGGGTGTGTCGATGTCGACGATTTTGTCTTTCTTTTCGGAGAAGGTGCAGCGGGCATGCGCTTCGCACGAGGCGCAGGCGCTGATAACCTCCATTTTGACTTTGACTTGCTTGTTGCCGGAGGCGACGACGGTTCCGGCGTGGGTGGCTACGGTCTCCATGACTTGGGTGCGTTTTTACAGTTTTTGACACATTCGCCTTCGATGTTCATCTTGTGGACTTCGCCACGGTAAATCACTTCGGCGCGACCCCACTCGAAGGGGGAGGCCATGTCGAAGACGGGCGGGATGAAGAAGTCGCCCTTGGTGTCGATATATCCCCATGCGCCGAGGAGCACGGGAGCGAGGCCGTCGGAGAATTGGTAGGCGTTTTCGAAGCTGGGGTAAACCACCAGGCGGCCTTCGATGTCGGCATAGCCGTAGCGGTGGTCTTTTTCGACGAGGGCGAGGCCGTCGTGGTAGATGTAGGCTTCGCTACGGTAGCCGCTGTTGTCGTATTCGATGGGCAGGATGATGTTGCCTTTGCGGTCGATGATGCCCCATTTGTCGTTGAGGGAGACGTAGGCGCGACCATCCTTGAAGAGGCCTGCACGGTCGTACTGGCAGGGGATGACCTCTTTGCCTTTCTCGTTGAGATAGCCGAATTTGTTGTCGCGGCTGACGAGTATGAGCCCTTCGCTCTTGCCTTCGGGACTTGTGTAGATGGGCTTGGTGAGCCGTTTGAATTTGTTGTTGTACATGGCGAGGCCGTCATCGTCGCCGGCAAACAGGTTGCCCTCGAACATGGAGGTGAGTATCTCGAATTTGATGGGGAAGACTTCCCGGTTGTTTTTGTCGATCATTCCGTAGCGGTCGTAGTCTTTGACCACGGCGACGCCTTCGTAGAATGGGTAGGCGTATTGGTATTGCGCGGGGATGACGATTTTCCCCTCGTGGTCGATATAGCCGTAGCTCACCAGATCGCTGTCGATGTCGACGGCCACGACAGCCAGCCCTTCATTGAAGGTGGAGGCGGCACGGTAGGTGAAGGGGATGCGCAAGGAACCTGTGGTGTCGAAGAAGCCGTAGAGGTTGTCCTTTATGGCCATGATCATGCCGTCGGTGGGGTAGAAGACATCTTGGTAGAGGCAGGGGATGATTTCGACGCCGTCGCGGTTGATGAGTCCGCAGCTGTCGTAGTTCATGTAGACTTTGCAGTACTCGCCATGGAATTTGTCGACAAACATGTATTTGTTGGGGACGATGATGGTGCCGTCTTCGCGTTTGAAACCGAAGCGGTCGCCATGTTGTGTGGTCTGGATGCCGTCGATGAAGACAAGTTCGCAGCCGCATTCCTCGTCGTCAATGTATTTCACTTTGTCCTGGGCCAGCATGGAGGGGATGAAGGCCAAGAGCATGAGGAGCAGAGTTGTTCTTTTCATGATGCTGTTTTTTTTAGGATTCTATATGATGGTTCAGGTTGCCCTGAGTTATATTATTGTGACGTCTGTTGCTGTCAGCCATCCGGAGTTGCCGTCGGAGATGTGTATTTTGTGCCATTCGCCGAGGGTTTCGTCTATTCCGACTTTGGTGCCTTCGTGGAGGATGAGTTTGTCGACACTGTTCTCTTCGGGCGAGCTCTTCACAACGGCCATGGGCACGGTGACGATGGCTTGGTTGTGGCGGTTGTACCGCACGGTGGAGGAGATGGTGCAGGCTATGCAGAGGAGGAGAAGCACGAGGGTGGCTATGCCGCCGATGAGGGCCCCCTTGCGCCAACTGTAGTCGCGGCTGAGGAGGAAGAGGACGACGAGTGCACCCAGAATGGCCAGGAGGATGAGGGTGCAGACGCGCCAGCCTGTGGGGCTGAACCAAGCCACGACGTTGTGTGCCCATTGCACGAGGAAGATTTCGGGCAGCTGGGATATGTTGTCTTCGGTTTTGCTGTCCACGAGGTCGAGGTTTTCCTTGGCGTCGCGGAAATTGGGCCTGAGCCGCAGCGCACGCTCGTAGTTGAGAATGGAGAGGCCGTATTCTTCCAGCCGGTAGTGGGCGTTGCCGAGGTTGTAGTAGAGGTCGGCCGATTGGTATCCGGCATCCAGCACGGCGTTGTAGGCTTGTACGGCGGCGGCAAAGTCGCCTTTGGTGTAGGCTTCGTTGCCCTGCTGCATCAGGGCTTGCGGTGTTTGGGCGGCGGCACTGATTGCAGTGGCCAGCAGGAGCAGTATGATTGTTTTCTTCATTGTTTGTGGTGGCTTGGTTAAATCATGACTATCATTTGCAGGGCTTCATCGTAGATTTCCTGCTTCTTGGAGGCGGCATCGCCGGGGGCGAAACGGGCGAAGTCGACTTTCTGCAGGGTTTGCAGGATGCGTGTCTGTTGTTCTTCGGGCACATTTTTCTCAGAGAGGCAGTCGCGGACGGTGTCGCTGCTGAGGCGCGAGAGCTGTATGTTGTATTTGTCGGCCAGACAGCCCCAGATGGCTTTGTATATCTCTTCGTAGAAACGGTTGTCGTCGCCACTGTTGAGGAAGGCGGCGGCAGTTTTGAGCCGCTTGCGCGCCATCTTGGTGGCACGGCGCAGTCGCATGCCGGCAACGTCCTGCTGCTGTGCATAGCGGTGACGGCCAACGAGGATGGCGGCCACGGTGGCGACAATGATGAGCACCAGCACGGTCCAGAACCACCAGGGGGTGCGGTTCTGAGCATCGCGCGGGGTGAGGTTCGAGGTCTGGGTGCGGATGTAGTTGATGTCGCTGTTGAGCAGTTTCACGTCGCTCTTGCTGCTGGTGACGTTCTTCATGGATTTCGGGTCACCCTTGTTGATGTGGACGGGGATGGCCTCGACTTTCTTGGTGACATAGCGGCCTGTGTTGGGGTCGAAAAAGACAAAGGAGAAGGCGGGTATCTGGTAGTCTCCCTGATTGCGGGGGATGAGTATCCACTCGAAGGTGCGGCTGCCGCTGATGCCGTTGCTGCTGCGGGTGATATTGTCGTTGATTTGCGGGTCGTATACTTCGAAGACCTGCGGGAATGCAATCTGCGGGGCGTCGATGAGCATAAGGTTGCCGGCGCCGGTGACAGTCAGGCGGTAGGTGATGGCCTCGTTGGCACGCACCTCGCGGGTGTCGGTCTCTGCCTTGACGCTGAAGCTGCCCACGGCTCCGTTGAATCCGTCGGGTGCGGCTGGCAGTGCTTTAACGTTCAGATTGATGCTGTTGGTGCGCAGGTGTTTTTCGACGGCCTGGGTGGGGTTGAAGAAGGGGTCGTCGAAGAGATCCCAGATGGAGCCGGTGCGCTGGCGTTGCCGCTGGACCAGGGCAAGGACATCGAGGTCGAGGGGCTCGATGGTGAGTTTGCCGCTCTCCTGTGCAAAGAGTGCACCACGGCGTATCTCCGCCACCATGTAGCGACGGCCGTTGACGGTCTCCTCGTATTGGCGTACACTTCCGTCGCGGGTGATATCCTCGCTCCAGAATCCTTTGTTGCCGGGCAGTTTGTCAATCTGGTATTGGCTGAGGGACACCTGAGTGTAGATTTTATAGGTGAGGATGACCTGCTCGCCTTGGTAGGGGTTGTTTTTGCTGATGCTGGCACGGGCAAAAAGCGCATTGCCGTCGATGTTGCCCGAGGCGGCGGGCTGCTGTGCGGCTTGGCGGCGCGACTGCCCCGACCCTTGGCTGTAGGCGTTTTGTTGCTGGGGGTTGCCCTTCTCTACTTTGATGGTGAATCCCTGGCAGGATACTTTCTTTCCGTCGACGGTGCAGCTGGCGCTGCCAATGTTGAATGTGCCTTCGGCATCGGCTTGGATGATGTAGGTGAAGCCGGTGGAGGAGGTGTGCGACACCTGTCCGTTGATGATGGACATGCCTTGCTGCCGTGAGGCGTTGGGACCGGAAAGGACGCTGAGGCCTTTGAACGAGGGGCCGCGGAAGTCGCTGGCTTGCCCATTGACTTCATAGCGTATCTCAAAACGGCGGCCTACATCGACACGGCCGGGGGCACGCACGGTAAGTTCCTGTGCAGTAGAAACTATAAAGTAAATACTGAAAACTAAGAAGGGAAGGAGTTTTTTCATTTCAACTTTCATCTTTATATTGAGTTTACCAGTCTTTTTCGATGTTGCGCGGTGTGGCAGCCTCTAATTTCTTGGAATTCTCTTTCATGGTGTTCTTTTCGTTATTCTTGACAGCTTCCAGCAGGCGTTCGGCATCCTGTTTCTTTTGTTGCTCTTGTTTCTTCTGCTGTTGTTGCTTTTGTTGCTGCTGTTTCTGCTGTTGCTGGTTTTGCTGTTGCTGCTGATTCTGCTGTTGGTCTTGGTTCTGTTGTTTGTCCTGACCGTTGTCGCCTTGGTCTTTGTTTTTGTCTTTCTTGTCTTTCTTGTCGTTTTGGTCTTGCCCACCGCCTTGTTGCTGTTGCTGCTGCTGTGCCTGCTGAAGGAGTTTCTTGGCGTAGGAGAGGTTGTAGCGGGTGTTGTCGTTCTTGGGGGTGAGTTTGAGGGCTTCCTGGTAGTCGTTGACAGCTTGCTGGAACTGTTGCAATCCCTCGCTGCGGTTTTCTTTCTGGAGGCCGGCCTTCAGGTAGCTGTTGCCGCGGTTGTGGAGTATCTGGCTGCGCTTGTTGGCGTTGAGGTCGGGTTGTTGCAGGGCGCGGTCGTAGTGTTGGATGGCTTCGTCGTACTTCTTCTGCCTGTAGAGGGTGTTGCCGAGGTTGTATTGGGCACGGTAGGCGGTGCTGTCGTGGTGCAGGGCGCGGCGGTAGTTCACTTCGGCCCGGTCGTAGCGCTCTGCCTTGTATTCCCGGTTTCCCTGGCGGGTCTCTTTGCGCACGGTGCGGCTTTGTGCCGATACGACGGAGAGGAGAACCAGAAGGTATAAACTTATAGCTAAAAGGTGTTTCATTATTCGTATTAACTAAATGGTCTTGTCAATTCTTTGTGTCACAATAGTTCATTTGCGGTTGCGCAGTATTTTCTCGAGGTTGATTTTCTTGTTGCGGCGTTCAAATATGAGCAGCTCGGCAAGGAGGCAAACCAGTGCTGCGGCAAGGGGATACTGGTAGCGGCTCTCGTATTCGGAGAAGACGGCCTCACCGTAATGGTCTTTTTCCATTCCTTCAATCAGACGCACGATTTCCTGCACACCGGCTCCCGTGTTGGTGGCACGTACATAGATGCCTTTGCCGGCGTGGGCAATGGCGGTGAGGGTGGCTTCGTCAAGGTGTGTCGTGACGGTGTTGCCGTTGATGTCGCGTTTGTATCCGATGCGTTGGTTGCCCCGGTATTCGGGAATGGGAGTCCCCTCGGTGAGGCCCATGCCCATGGTGCACACCACGATGCCTTCGGAGGCGGCTTTGCGGGCTGCAGACTCGGCGTCGTCCTCGAAGTTCTCACCGTCGGAGATGACGATGATGGCGCGCCCCTGGTTCTTGACCCATTCGCGGTCGGGGTCGCCGTAGCCGAAGGTCTCCATGGCCTTCCCGATGGCGTCGCCGATGGCTGTTCCCTGGGTGCTGATAAGTTTGCAGTCGATTTGGTCAAGGAACAGTTTGACGGCACTGTAGTCGTTGGTCAGGGGCATCTGCACGTAGCTGCTGCCGGCAAAGACTACCAGCGATATGCGGTCGCTGCCGAGGCTGTTCAGCAGGTTGTTTACGGTGCGCTTGCTGCGCTCCAGCCGGTTGGGCTGGATGTCCTCGGCCATCATGCTGTTGGAAATGTCGAGGCAAATGGCGATGTCGCTGCCTATGCGCTCACCTTTGACCATTTTGCTGCCCTCTTGCGGGTTTGCCAGGGCCAGGATGAGAAATGCCGCGCCCAGCATGATGAGGCCGAACTTGGTGGAGGGGCGCCAGCGCGAGGCGTCGGGAATAAGGCGGCCGAACATGCTGCGGTCGGCGAATTGCTCGAGACGTTTCTTGTTGCGGAAGAGGAACCATATCCACAGCCCGGTGAAGACGGGGATGAGGAGCAGGAACCATAGTATAACGGGATGTTCGAAATGTATCATTTGTATAGTAAAAACTAAAAGCTAAAAACTATTGTTTTCAATTTTAATTTCGTTTTATTCAAGGAGTGCTGCGGAAATAGAACAGGGCGAGGAGTATCTCAAGCAGCAGAGCGATGGCTGCCAGGACGAGCCATCCTTGGTATTCGTCTTTGGTCTGGGCATAGCGTGTGACATCGATTTTGCTCTTTTCCATCTCGTCAATCTGCTTGAAGATTTGCTGGAGCGACTTTTTGTTTGTGGCGCGGAAGTATTGACCGTCGGTTGTGGACTGGGCCATTTGGGTAAGGAGGTTCTCATCCAGCTCCACGGGGACGTTCTGGTAGCGCTTGCGGCCAAACTGGTCGCGGAAAGGATAGGGTGCAAGTCCTTGAGTGCCCACACCGATGGTGTAGAGCCGTATGTTGTAGAGGGCGGCAATCTCTGCGGCGCTCTGCGGGTCGACGGCTCCTTGGTTGTTGATGCCGTCGGTGAGGAGGATGATGACCTTGCTCTTGGCCTCGCTGTCCTTGATACGGTTGATGGCCGTGGCAAGGCCGTCGCCGAGGGCGGTACCGTCTTTCATCATCCCGTCTTTGAGGGTGGAGAGTTGCTTGAGCAGTACGTTGTGGTCGATGGTAAGTGGCACTTGGGTGAAGGCTTCGCCCGCAAAGACCACCAGTCCCATGCGGTCGTTCTTGCGCCCGTCGATAAATTCAGCGGCCACTTTCTTGGCTGCTTCCAACCGGTTGGGCTTGAAGTCCTCGGCCAGCATACTGCCGCTCACGTCCATGGCAAGGACAATGTCTATGCCTTCCACTTTCATCTCCTGTCGGCTGAGCATACTCTGTGGACGTGCGAGAGCAATGACGAGGGCTCCCACTGCCACCATGCGCAGGATGAAAAGCAGAGGGTAGGCGCGCTGGCGAAAGGTCTTGTGCACGCCTCGGAACAGGCTGATGTTGGAGAACTGCAGGGCGGGTTTCTGTTTGCGGTAGCGCAGCACATACCACACCGCCATCAACGGGATTACAAGCAACAGCAGTAGCAGATATGGATGGGCAAAGGTGATATGGTTCATGATGCAGTGTTTTCTGTGTCGGGGTTATCAGTTTTCGGGTTCAGAGCCACCCATGTGGTTTTGATGAAGTCGATGGCTTGGCCGAGGGCAAGGTCGTGCTGGTAGGGCTGGGGCTGCGACTTGGCAAACTTGACCATGTCGGCGGCCTGCAGAATCTGCCGCAGGCTTGCCTCGGTTTCGCTGCCCGATGCGGGGCTGGAGTGGAAAGCGTCGAGGGTCTGGTCAGTGGTCATCTCGGTCGATTGGATGCCGCAGGCCTCTTCGAGATACACACGCACCGTGTCGGTCAGCTCGGTATAATACTCTTTCACTTTGCCCTGCTGCCACAACTGTTGCTGTCTGAGCTCCTCGAGCCGTTGCAGCGCGCGGGTGTCGGGCGGCAGGGGAGGAGCCTGCGGGAGACTGATGAGGGGCTTGCGGCGTTTGATGCGCAGATAGATGAGTATGGCGGCGGCCACCACAGCCCAGAACAGCCACACGAACAACACCATCCGGGCTATCTCGCCGAAGGTGTAGGGTTGGCTCATGATTCCGGCTATGTCGCGGATGTTGGTCGAGGTGGTGTCCACACCCGGCACATCGTTTACGGTCAGCAGCACCGAGTCGGCACCGATATGCAGCCAGTGCTCGCCCTCTTCAAAGCTGGTGAGAGCGGTGTACAGGGTGCCGTCAGCCGTGTCCATCCATTGCCTTACGGCCACCACGTCGTGGTTGGTCAGGTCGTCGAGGGAGGGATACATCGGTCCCTTTTCGACTGCCAGAACAGTCTGGTCGCCCAGCATGATGGTAGTGCTGTCGAGACGGAAGCTGTAGTGCGGCACCGTGGGCAGACTGTCCTGGGCGAAGACCTTGGCGCTCAGAGGCAACAGGATGATTAATAGTATGAATATCTTTTTCATCTTTTCAAATCTCATAACCGGCAGGGGAGTGCGGACAGCGCCTATCTTCCCCGCCGTTCAAACATTTTCTTCAACTCTTTCACATAGTCCTCGCCGGTGTACAGAACAGTCTGGTCGATGCCGTATTTGCGCAGCGATTCGTCCACGCGGGTCACGTGGGCGGCATGGCGGTTGGCGAAGTCGCGGCGTATGGGGCTGTCGGCTGTGTCGATGAGGATGGTTTCTCCGGTCTCGGGGTCGTAGAACTTGGCCAGTCCGAGGTCGGGCAGGTGCACCTCCTTCTCGTCTGCTATGCGGATGGCTACCAAGTCGTGTTTGCCGGAAGCGATCTTCAGAGCGTCGGTGTAGCCGTCGTCGTAGAAGTCGCTCAGCAGGAATGCTGTGCAGC
>JAEEGH010013103.1_pt1 | contig 18475 bp, 23 predicted proteins | sample 9134181 | NCBI WGS metagenome assembly JAEEGH01 (sample SAMN16246544, study PRJNA631951) | gut metagenome | biome: gut microbiome; feature: rumen; material: DP-attached | host: Bos | place: Iran: Karaj | collected 2018-10 | reverse complement strand
AAGCCACGGATCTCGTTGGTGAAGATCCGGTTGACGAACTTCTCAGCCTCAGGGCCTTCGACGAAGATCTCGCCCATATGGGAGACATCGAACATGCCGACCTTCTGGCGGACGGCGTTGTGCTCCACGGTAATGGAGTCGTACTGGATGGGCATCATGAAGCCCGCGAAGGGGCTCATCTTGGCCTGCAGCGCCACGTGCCTGTCGTACAGGCAGGTTTTCTGGAGCTCGGCCGGATTGACGTTTTCTGACATAGTGTTATAATAGGGTGTTAGTAAAAGCTTACAGGACAAGCCGGAAACCGATGGTGGTACGGAACCGGCCGGGGTCGAATTCGCCGCGGTTGCTGACTCGACACTTGTCAGGGGTAGTAGCCACACTGCCGCCGCGCATGACGCGCGGGTCGATCTGATCGTTTTCCCGCACGGATGCGGGACCCGTGGGATCGCGCTGCTCGACGGAAGAGTACGGTCCCATGCGGTCCTGGCACCATTCCCAAGCGTTGCCGCTCATGTCATACAATCCCAGTTCGTTCGGAGAATACCGGGCGACGGGCCGGGTACGCATATCGTCATAACCATATTGGGCGTAACCCTGCGGGAAGGGCGAGCCTGCATAAACATAGCCGTGGGTCTTCTTTCCGCCCCGGGCGGCATATTCCCATTCCGCCTCGGTCGGAAGACGGAACTTCCTGCCGGTCAATGCATTGAGCTGACGGAGGAAGGCCTGCGCGTCATACCAGGAGACATTGCCGATGGGATAATCGGGCCCCTGGTTTCCATACGGAACCTCGCCCATGACGGCCTCCCAGAGCGCCTGCGTGACTTCCAGCTTCCCGATCTTGAAATGGTCCAGCGTCACCTCGTGCTGCGGGAGCTCGTCCTCGCGGATGACCTGTCCCTTCTGCTCGGACCCGCCCATCAGGAAGGTGCCGCCTTCCACGGGAAGCATCTCGAACTTGACGCCGTTCACCGTGAAGGTCTCAGGTTTGAGTTCCGTGATTTTATAGCGCTCGCGCGGGACTTTGTTCGCCACGAGCACATCATACAATTCCTGCGGGAAAGCCTCGCCGGTGGAAACAGCCAGCCGGAGGCCTACGTCACCGGCCTTGGTCGTCGGTGCCATCGGCTTGCGGGTGATGGGCTTGTTGTTCTTTTCCAGGGCACTGCCACCGCGAAGGGCCTGTTCTTCACCGGTTTCCGGTCCCTGCGGATTGATAGTCAGCAGACTTCCCAGATCCTCGGTCCACCGGTCGGAGCACCATTCCCAGGCGCTGCCGACCATGCCTTCCCGCTGCCGGGCCGCATATTCCCATTCGGCCTCCGTGGGAAGCCGGAACGGAACGCCCGTCGCCTTGGAGAGTTTAGCGAGGAACTTCTGCGCGTCGCCGTAACTGACCATGGTGACCGGGGCGGACGGAACGTCCTTCGGGGAAGGATTGCTGCCCATCACGGCCTTCCAGAGAGCCTGCGAGACTTCGGTCGTGCCGATGCCAAATCCGTCCAGGATCACCTGGTGCAACGCCGGTGTCCGATAGCGGCCCATATCCAGGGTTTCGCCCATGGAAAAAGTGCCGGCCTTGACCGGAGCCAACGAGAAGGATACATCCTTCACGGTAAATGTATAGACGGAATCAGCCCCCATCCAGGGAGAGAGGTCCACGGGGCCGGAAACCGTTCCGCCACCGCCGCAGGACACCGCCGTCAGGAGGGCGGCCGCCCAGATCGCTATCTTCTTCATCACTTCAAATAATCCAGGATAAACTCCTGCAGTTCAATATTGGTTTCACAATTGACCCGAAGGTCCTCCGGCATTGCCCCCTTTTCAATGGACAGTTCGCCGCATACATCTACCGCCATCACATCCAGTCGAAGCAGGCGGTCCAGCCAAACCTTCAGCTGTGCCAGGGAATAGGTCCCCTGGCTCCAGTCCGTACGGGCCCATTTCCGGTCCAGGACATCCTTGTCAATCGACAGGTAAACGCGCTTCCCGGCCAAGTCGGCCATCAAGTCGTCAATCCCCTCTTCCAGTTCCCGGTCCACCGTTCCGGAAGCGTTCCGGATCCGATGGTCGGGCCCCAGGGTCCAGACCTCCTCCAGCATCGGGTTCGTGTCCCGGAGGGCCCGAACCCATCCTCCGCAACTGAGCACACCGCCGAAAGCCGGCGGCTGGTCGTCGGGATGGTTGTCCACGAGCACCAGCGTGAAAGGAACCTGCTCCCGAGCGGCGAGAATCCCGGTGACATAATGGTAGTCGCCGCTGTCGATCCATCGCATCCGTTCGGCCGGTTCCGGCACCAGGCGTCGGTTGATTTCCGCCTCGGCATCCGGGTCGCAGTAACAGGTCGTCCCCTCTATGTCACCCAGCCCGACCAGCCGGTACGGAACCCCTCGCTCCTGCAATTCCTGCAGGAAACCATCCTCCGCGTACACACCCGAAAAATCGGCAATCACCAGGCTCGGTTTCATCTTTCAAATATAAGACATTTATCTTGATTTTCCTTTCAATACAGACTAAAATACCCGGGAAAAACAAGAAATTGTCATTCCCGGGTAATCTCGTTGTTATATTTATATAATATAATGATTTTCAAATGATATAACAAATATGTTTATATCACTAACATAAATGTTAATATCGTAATACGATATAATCAGAGGAGACCGATTGCCCGAAACAGCGTCTCATACACGGCCGCTTTCTTCTCCAGCGCAAGCGGATACGCCCGGGACGTGGAGGGCATCCGCCAGAAAAGCAGCGGCCTTCCGTCGATGGAAATGTCGGTCGAAAAGCCCACCTTCGGCTCGGCGCAACCGTACTTTTCCACCAGCACGCCGGTCGCTTTTTCTCCGGTCGTGACTACCGCTTTGCAGGCCGGAATCCGGTGAAGAAGTGCGCTGACATCCGTGGGTTCGACCACCTCCAGAAACTTGTCCGAAGCATTGTCCTGAAGCCGGCGGACCGCCGTCGCCGTATCGAAGAGAGCAATCCCTTTCGCCGTGCAAAACGCCTTGATCCGATCCATGTCGAACCTTTTCTCCCCCGGTATCACAAAATGATCGCGGTCGCCGAAGAAGACGGTCCCGCACACTCGCCAGAAGTCGTTCAGCCAGTTCGGATAATAGAACGCCATGCTCCACCGCTTCGGCTGCGGCGGAAAGCTGCCCAGGAACAGCACCACGGCCCCCTCGGGCAAGAACGGTTCAAAAGGATGTCTCTCGATCTGCATACTTCCACAAATATACGCATATTTTTAAATTTTTTACGAAAACCCTTGCATCGTCGGGAGAAATGACTAACTTTGCAACAGTATGAAACGCAACGACGTCAACAAGCTCCATCATCACCTGGTCTCCATAGATTAGGGCGGAACTTGATTGTACATACGTACAAGCGGAAACAACGATGAAGACCTGCCCTCCCCAAGGCGGGCTTTTTTATTTTAAAGAACAAGGATAACAAATAGACATGCTCAGAATCGCCATCCAATCCAAGGGCCGGCTCAACGAAGAGAGCCTCTCCCTCCTCCAAAGCATCGGCATCGAAGTCGACGCCCCCAAGCGGAAGCTGCTCTCCAAGTCGCAGACCTTCCCCATCGAAGCCCTCTACCTCCGCGACGACGACATCCCGCACGTGGTGGAGAGCGGCACCGCCACCCTCGGCATCGTGGGCCTGAACGAAGTGGAAGAGCGCGGCGCCGACGTCGCCGTCATCAGCCGGCTGGGCTTCGGCGCCTGCCGCCTGAGCCTCGCCGTCCCCAAGGGAGAGGATTACGACGGCATCGAATGGTTTGCCGGCCGCCGCATCGCCACCTCATACCCGAACATTCTCCGTAAGTATCTGATTGAACGGGGAATCAATGCCAAGGTAGAGGTCATTACCGGCTCCGTGGAAATCGCCCCGGCCGTGGGTATCGCCGACGCCATTTTCGATATCGTTTCCTCGGGAAGCACCCTGATCGCGAACGGTCTCCGCGAGGTGGAGACGGTTTTCGAGTCCGAGGCCGTCCTCATCGCGAACAAGTCGCTGACCGAGGAGGACCAGGCCGTCATCGACGACCTGCTGTTCCGCATCGACTCGGAAACCGTCAGCCGCGGCAAGAAGTACATGCTGATGAACATCCCCCGGGCTTCCCTGGACGAGGCGATCAAGATCCTGCCGGCGATGCGGAGCCCTACCGTGATGCCGTTGGCGTCCCCCGACTGGTGCTCCCTGCACTCGGTCATCGACGCCGCCGACCTGTGGACCAAGGTCCGCCAGCTCAAGGCCATCGGCGCCGAGGGCATCCTGGTGATGGACGTAGACAAGATCATCCTATGAGAATCATCGAGAATCCGGCCCGGTCGGAGTGGGAGACCCTGACCCGGCGGCAAGGCGTCGATTACGAAGGCATCCGTCCCCGCGTGGAAGCCATCCTGGACGCTGTGGAAAACGAAGGAGACGCCGCCCTGAAGCGGCTGATGAAAGAAATCGACAAGGTCGATGCACCCTTGGAAGTGACTGATTCCGAGGTCGATGCAGCCTGTGAGCAAGTTCCGGAAGCGGTCCGGGAAGCCATCCGGACGGCCAAGCGGAACATCGAAGCTTTCCACAAGGCCCAGCTTCCCCGCGAGGTCCGGGTGGAAACGGCCCCCGGTGTCATATGTGTCCAACGGCCGGTTCCGATCCGCCGCGTCGGGCTGTACATCCCCGGTGGAAGCGCCCCTTTGTTCTCCACCGTGCTGATGCTCGCCGTCCCGGCCGCCCTGGCCGGCTGCCGGGAGCGTATCCTCTGCACGCCCTGCCGGAGAGATGGCTCTGTCGCCCCGGAAGTGATGTTCGCGGCGCGGGAATGCGGCGTGACACGGATTTTCCGCATCGGCGGTGCCCAGGCCGTAGCCGCGATGGCTTTCGGTACGGAGACCGTCCCGAAGGTGGACAAGATCTTTGGCCCCGGCAATCCGTGGGTCACCCTCGCGAAGCAGATCGTCAGCGGGCGGAACACGGCCATCGACATGCCGGCCGGTCCGTCGGAGGTGATGGTCCTCGCCGACGGAAGCGCCCCGGCCGCTTTCGCTGCGGCCGATCTGCTGTCACAGGCAGAGCATGGAAAGGACAGCACAGCGGTGCTCGTCACCACCGAAAGGGATTATGCTGATAAGGTCCTGCAAGAAGTTGAAAATCAGAAGATACTTCTTCCGCGCGATGCGCAGGTTGAGGGCTCCTTGGCACACAGTTATGCCGTTGTCTTCCCGGACCTGAAAGACGTCATCGACTTTGCAGAAGCCTATGCTCCGGAACACTTGATCATCGCCCTGGAGAATGCTTCGGAAGTGGCCGGGGAAATCACGGCTGCTGGCAGCGTCTTTGTCGGCCCGTGGAGCCCCGAAAGCGCCGGAGACTATGCTTCCGGCACGAACCACACCCTGCCGACCAGCGGATGGGCCCTCTCCTGCAGCGGTGTCAATATGGACAGTTTCATGCGGAAGATGACCTTGCAGGAACTCTCCCGCGACGGACTGGCCTCCCTCGCCCCTGTCATCGTCAATATGGCGCGTGCCGAAGGGCTGGACGCCCACGCCCGCGCCGTCACCCTCAGAATCGAAGGAAAATGAGCCGGATCACTCCCCTTGTCAGACCCAACATCGCCTCCCTGGCCCCGTATTCGACCGCCCGGGACGAATACGACGGCCCCATCGGCATCTTCCTGGATGCCAACGAGAGCCCTTACGAAAACGGCTACAACCGCTACCCGGATCCGCACCAGGCGGAGCTGAAGGCCCGCATCGGCGGCATCAAGGGAATCCCCGTGAAGAACCTGTTCCTCGGGAACGGCAGCGACGAGGCCATCGACCTTGTTTTCAGGATCTTCTGCGAGCCCGGAAGGGACAACGCCGTCATCATGGCACCCAGTTACGGCATGTACGGCGTGGCGGCTGCCATCAACGATGTCGCTGTCCACAGCGTCCGGCTGGATGCGGATTTCAACCTGGACAGCGAGGAACTCCTCGGCGCCTGCGACGCCCGCACCAAGGTCATCTTCCTGTGCTCGCCGAACAATCCTTCCGGCAACGCCTTCGAACTGAAGCAGCTGCTGGACATCTGTGACCGTTTCCCCGGCATTGTCGTGGTGGACGAGGCCTATGCGGATTTCTCCGAGAAAGGAAGCCTAGCGAAAGAGGCGACGGTCCGGGAGAATCTCATCGTCCTCCAGACCTTGTCCAAGGCCCGGGCGATGGCCGGCCTGCGGATCGGCCTCGCCATCTCCAGCGAGGAGATCATCCGCCTGATGTCGATGGTCAAGTACCCCTACAACCTGAGCCGGGCGGCCATGGAGAAGGCCTTTCTATTCCTTGAAAATACGATTGATAATGAAGTAAATACAATTATCAATGAAAGGAAAAGATTAGCTTCTGCTCTCCCCCGTTTCCCCTTCGTGCAGAAGGTGTTTCCGAGTGATGCGAACTTCATCCTGGTCCGGGTGGACGATGCCGATGCCCTCTATGATTATCTCCTGGACAAAGGCATCATTGTCCGGAACCGGACGCGGGTGCCCGGCTGTACGGGGTGCCTACGCTTGACCGTCGGCCTGCCCGCCGAGAACCAAGCCTTGTTGAACGCTTTAGACAGCTATACCGTATGAGCAACCTGAAAAAAGCCCTCTTCATCGACCGGGACGGCACCATCCTCGTGGAGCCCGCTGACGAACAGATCGATGCTCTCGAGAAGTTCGCCTTCGTCCCCGGGGCCATCTCCGGCCTGAAGGCTCTGACCGGCCTGGGGTACGAACTCGTCCTTGTCTCCAACCAGGACGGGCTGGGCACCCCCTCCTTCCCGGAAGAGACCTTCTGGCCCTGCCAGAACCTGATGCTGAACACCTTGGCCGGAGAAGGAATCACCTTTGATAACATCCTGATCGACAAGACCTTCCCGCAGGAAAACGCCCCTACCCGGAAGCCCGGGACGGGGATGCTCGGTGCCTATATGGACGGATCCTATGACCTCGGCGCGAGTTTCGTGATCGGGGACCGGGAAACAGATGTCAAACTGGCGGAGAACCTCGGTGCCAAGGCACTGCAAGTCGGGCCCATGGCCTGGGCGGAGATTGCCGAGGCGGTCCGTAGCAGTTCCCGGCAGGTGACCATCGTGCGGAAAACCCGCGAGACGGACATCTCCCTGACACTGGACCTGGACGGGAAAGGACCGTCCGGTATCAGCACCGGCCTGCACTTCTTCGACCACATGCTGGAACAGATTCCGCACCATGGCGGGGTGAGCCTTGCAATCGCCTGCAAGGGCGACCTGGAGGTGGACGAGCACCACACGATGGAGGATGTCGGCATCGTCCTGGGCGAGGCCATCGGGCAGGCGCTGGGTGACAAGCGCGGCATCGACCGATATGGATTCGTACTTCCGATGGATGAATGCAAAGCTATGGTACTCATTGACTTCGGAGGAAGGGCAGATTTTGTATGGAAGGTGGATTTCACCCGCGAATACGTCGGCGACACCCCCACGGAAATGTTCCCGCATTTCTTCAAGTCGCTGTGCACGGCGGCCCGCTGCAACCTCCGCGTGGAAGCCGAAGGCGAGAACAATCACCACCTGGCCGAGTCCGTTTTCAAGGCCTTCGCCAGGGCCCTGCGCCAAGCCGTCCGGCGCAATGTGTTCGACGGCGCCCTCCCCTCATCCAAAGGAACGCTATGATCGCCATCATCGACTATGACATGGGCAATCTCCGGTCGCTGGAGAACGCCCTGGACCGGCTGGGCGCGACTTACTGCGTGACGGCCGATCCGGATACCATCCGCAAGGCGGACAAGGTCATCCTGCCGGGCGTGGGCCACGCCGGCCTCGCGATGGACAACCTCGTGGAGCGCGGGCTGCCGGCCGTCATCCGCTCCCTGCGCCAGCCTGTGCTGGGCATCTGCGTAGGGATGCAGGTGCTGTGCCGGGACAGCGAAGAAGCCCCCGGAAAGCCCTGCCTGGGCGTTTTCGACGCCCACGTGCGCCGTTTCTCCCCCGCCCCCGGCTGCAAGGTCCCGCACATGGGATGGAACGACCTGGGGAACCTGGAAGGCAAGTTGTTCAAGGACATGAAGTCGGGCGCGTACGTGTATTTCGTCCATTCCTACTTTGCCGGCCTGTGCCCGGACACCGTTGCTACCTGCAAGTATGCCGATGTCATGTTCAGCGCCGCGCTGCGCTACGAAAACTTCTACGGTACGCAGTTCCATCCGGAAAAGAGCGGCTCCGTCGGCGAAAAGATCCTCCAAAACTTCCTGGTCCTATGATCGAGATCATTCCCGCCATCGACATCATCGGCGGCAAATGCACGCGGCTCTCCCAGGGGGATTATGCCACGCAGAAAGACTACGGCGGCGACCCCGCCGAATGGGCCCGGGCCTATGCCGATTGCGGCGTGCAGCGGCTGCATCTCGTGGACCTGGAAGGGGCCAAGGCCTCACATCCCAAGAACCTCCGTACCCTGGAGGAAATCGCCTCCCTGGGCCTCCTGACGCTCGAATGGGGCGGCGGCATCAAGGACGACGAGGCCCTCGCTTCCGTCTGGAATGCGGGTGCCGACGAGGCCATTATCGGCAGCATCGCGGCGAAGGAGCCGGAGCGGATGCTGTCCTGGCTCCGTGCCTTCGGCAGCCGCATCATCCTCGGGGCCGATGTCCGGGACGGCAAGGTTGCCGTGAGCGGATGGCTGGAGGACAGCGGCATCGGCCTGGACGAACTGATCGATACCTTCCTGCCCGCCGGCCTGAGACGGGCCATCGTCACGGACATTTCCCGCGACGGGATGCTGCAGGGGCCGTCCTTCGACCTGTACGCCGGCCTGCAAGAGCGATTCCCGGCCCTGACGACCATCGTCAGCGGCGGCGTGTCGTCCCTGGACGACGTGCGCCGTGCGGATGAAATGGGCCTGCCCGGCATCATCGTGGGCAAGGCCATCTATGAGAACCGTATCACGCTCAAAGACTTAGCGAAATGCTTGCAAAACGGATAATCCCCTGCCTGGACGTCAAGGACGGCCGCGTGGTGAAAGGCATCAACTTCCTGGGCCTGCAGGACGTGGGCGACGCCGTGGAACTCGGCCGCCGCTATGCCCTGGAAGGGGCCGACGAACTGGTCTATCTGGACATCAGCGCCACGCTGGAAGGCCGGAAGACTTTTGCGGAACTGGTTGCCCGGGTCGGTGAGGCCGTCAACATCCCCTTCACCGTGGGCGGCGGCATCCGGAGCCTGGACGACGCGTCGCGCCTGCTGGACGCCGGGGCCGACAAGATCACCCTGAACAGCGCTGCCATCGCGCGGCCGGAACTCATCGGCGAGATTGCCGCCAAGTACGGCCGGCAGTTCGTCGTGGTGGCAATCGACGCAAAATCGTGCCCGGACGGCCTCTGGCACGCCACGACGCACGGCGGCAGCCGCCCTTCCGACAAGGAACTCTTCACGTGGGCACGAGAGGCCGAAGGCCGCGGCGCGGGCGAAATTCTCTTCACGTCGATGGACCATGACGGCACGCGCAACGGCTACCCCTGCGACGTTTACGCGGCGCTCTCCGACAGCCTGGGAATCCCGGTCATCGCCTCCGGCGGCGCGGGCAGCGTGGCTGACATCGCCGCCGTCCTCACGGAGGGAAAGGCCGATGCCGCCCTCGCGGCCAGCATCTTCCATTATGGACAGTACACGGTGGCGGAGGTCAAGCGCCAACTCGCCGAAGCCGGAATTCCGGTAAGGATTTAAAAGATTGATTCCTATGACTTTTGACGATTTCAACTTAAGCAAGACTGCAGACGGGCTTCTCCCCGTCGTCATCCAGGACGCCACCACGCTGAAGGTGCTTATGCTCGGCTATATGGACAGGGCAGCCTTTGAAAAGACCGTCGCGGAGGGACGCGTCACCTTCTTCTCCCGCACACGGCAGCGGCTCTGGACGAAGGGCGAAACCAGCGGGAATTTCCTGAACGTCCGGAAGATGTTCGCCGACTGCGACGGCGACACCCTTCTCATCCAGGCCGATCCCATCGGCCCCACCTGCCACCGCGGCACGACGGCTTGCTTCGACACGCCCGAGGACGAAGGGTTCATCCGTTCCCTCTCGAAACTTATCCAGGGGCGGCACGCCGCCATGCCCGAAGGGTCGTACACCACCCGCCTCTTCATCAAGGGCCCCAAGGCCATCGCCAAGAAAGTGGGCGAAGAGGCCACCGAGGCCATCATCGAGGCCGTGGACGGCAACCGGGACCGCTTCGTCTATGAAGCCGCGGACCTCGCCTACCACCTGCTGGTCCTGATGGAATCCATGGGCTGCACCGTGGAAGACCTGGAGCGCGAACTCGCGCTGCGGCACCGGTAGGCATTTGCGGTTTCCGCTGCTTTTATGTACCTTTGATTTCTCAAAAACAGACTGTTATGCTCCTTTTCAGATGCGATTATGCCGAGGGTGCGCACCCCGAGATTCTCAAGCGGCTCATTGAGACCAACTTCGAGCAACTGGACGGATACGGCAACGACCCTTATACCCAAAGCGCCAAGCGGAAGATCCTGGAAGCCTGCAACTGCCCGGAAGGCGAGGTGCACCTCCTCGTGGGCGGTACGCAGACCAACTCCACGATCATCGCCGCCATGCTCGCGGACTACGAGGGCGCCGTCGCAGTGCAAACCGGCCATATCGCCGTCCATGAGGCGGGTGCCGTCGAGTACACCGGACATAAGGTATTGACCCTCCCCCAGCATCACGGAAAGATGGATGTCGGCGAGTTGGAGGCTTTCCTCGCCGCCTGTGACGCGGATCCGAACAAGGACCACATGGTCTGGCCCGGCCTGGTGTACATCTCCCTGTCCACGGAGTACGGAACCATCTACACGCGTGCCGAACTGGCTGGCCTGCAGTCGGTTGCGCACAAGTACGGACTGCCCCTGTTCGTCGATGGTGCCCGCCTGGGCTACGCCCTGGCCAGCCCCGCCTGCGACTTCACCCTGGCGGACCTCGCCAGCCTGTGCGACGTCTTCTACATCGGCGGAACCAAGGTCGGCGCCCTCTGCGGCGAAGCCGTCGTCTTCACGAAAAAGGCCCCGAAGCACTTCTTCACCACCATCAAGCAGCACGGCGCCCTCCTCGCGAAGGGCCGCCTCCTCGGCGTCCAGTTCGACACCCTCTTCACGGACAACCTCTACGGCCGCATCGCCGCGAACGCCATCGACCGTGCCCAGGACATGATTGCCGTCCTCAAGGAAAAAGGCATCCCCTTCTTCCTCGAAACGCCGACCAACCAGCAGTTTGTGATTCTGGAAAATTCCTACATGCAGGCCCTCTCCTCGAAAGTCGGCTTCGACATCTGGGAGCCCTATGACGCGGACCATACCGTCGTCCGCTTCGCCACCTCCTGGGCCACCACCCCGGAAAAAATCCAGCAGCTGCGGGAGCTGCTCTGATCAAAACTCGAACCTCCTGCCGTTCCGCCTCAGCATCTTTTGTTGAGGCGCGTCAAGTCTATTCCCATCTCAACAAAAAAAGTCTGATCATGGAAACATCTTTCGGAATGAAGGGTATAATAGATAGCAGAGGATAAACAATGATTTCGTCCCATTATCAGATTTAAAGATGGAAACCAAGACCAAGTACAACATCGGAGACATGGTGTGGCTGATCGCCAACAATAAGGCCGAAAAACGCCTGATCACCCGTGTAATCATTTCTGCTGAAGAGCGGGAACGCTGGGATGTGAAATACTCCCTGCAATATGGTGATACGGAATACCCTGAGAATCAATTGTTCAGAACCAAGGAAGAACTGTTGAAATCGCTGTAGTATGGAAAAGTCATTTGATATCGCGATCGGCCAGGAGGTCTGGTTGATGCACAAAGACCGCGCTGTATGCGGCACGGTTACCAAGGTCTGGTACACCAAGTTCATCAGCCCCGTCGACTATAAATCCATTGTCGAATCGGAGTGGTACACCGTATGCGACCAGGACAAGAAGAAGATCGACTCCTTCCGGAAGGAAAATTTGTTCCTGAGCAAGGGGGATTTGCTGAAATCTTTGTAGTTTTTTCGTAACTTTATGGGCAGCCAATAGCAAATAAAGCCCTTTCAGAACGAATCATTATTATAATTCTTCATATTATGGATGATTGGAAATCATATTGGAAAGAACAGTTGGAGCTGATCAACCAACACATCAATCTTGACTGCGACCCTGAAAACCATGACTACTGTTGGATTTCTAAGGGCATTATCGTGGCTGATGACGCTACTGGCGAGAAGTTGGCGTTTGTAAAAGAGAATCTTAGGACTAATGAGCTGGCAAAAGCCGGAAAGGTCAACGAGATTATGGTAAACAAACCTTTCAAAGACTTCGATGATTGCTGGGATACGCTTCTCCCTTCGGCCAGAACAGCGAAGCACGGCTTGCTGGTTATCAATGTCAACAGTATCGACCTGTTCAACTACTGCTGGTGCGTCAAGCAATTGGCCAAGCAGGAAGACCCCACGCTGAAAATTGACTGCTATGTTCTGCTGGTGATCAAGGGAAGAAGCTGGAATGACGTAAAGTCATACGCCAGCAAACAGAACAAGGGCGAGTTTGATGCCATGCTTCAGTTTTATCGTCCTGTCATATTTGAAACACACTAACCATAGTACACCAAACCCGATTTCATAGATAAGAATATCACTATCTGAGTCTTTGATCGATAGACTTTAGTTGAATATGATACCCGATTATTCCACACCCGGATCCAAAGGTACACCATGGAAGCGCCAGCGTGAAATTAGTCTAGGCAAATCCATCAGGGAAGAAGTCCAGTTTAAAACGGATTTCTTCAGGGAGAACGTGAACAACACCCATCTTACTGAAGAAGAGAAGCGCGATATCGAGATTCTCTTAAGGGCGCTCCATGATGATTCTCATTGGCATAAGGGCATCTTGTCATTCGGGGATGATTCAATCGGAGATAAGGTGGTATTATCAGAAGAGAGGAAGTCTTATCTGGAATTGTTCGTCGAGCGTCATCTCCTGCCTGAAAATGAAGAAGATCGGGATGATGATTTGGTCAAGGAAATACAAGCAGTTCGTGTTCTGGGAGAGTATAAGAAAGGTACAATTATTCTTTATATCAATAACATCAAGGATTCCGCCAACGAGACTAATGCCCCCGGTTTCTACGACTTACCCTATCTTACGGTTACACGGTATGTTTACCTCCATGAACTGATGCACGCATACTTTGTGAGAAAGGAGAATAAAGGATATAAATACGACCGAGAGCGAGAAGAGGCCTTCGCCGAATTTGGCGCCCTCCTGCTTCTAGACCGGCTTGTCAGAACGAATCACCGCATTAATCATGCGTCTAAAGAGGAACTTGAATGGGCGATACGTCACGTAGAGGGCAAAAGGGGCGCCCTCGAGTGCTATTCCCGCGGAGCCAATCTTTTCAAACGATTGGGACAGGATGAGGAGCTCGCCAGTAAAATGCTGGCGGCATACCCCAAACTGTCCTTTCCGGATTTGGTTTGACTCAGATTGAGTCTATCCCTGAAAAAAAACTACTCTTTTCTTTCCCACCTTTGTTTACCATGCCGGCGAGATGCCGCAGGAATTTGAACTGCCGGTAGGGATCCAATTGCGAGATGGCCTTGATGGCCTCGTCATTGATATCCGTAACTGGTTTCCGAACTTGTAGGTATCCCATCGAAACTTCACCGAGGGAGCGCTCGTTGTAACCCTGCCTACGGGCTTCAGCCAATGCCGCCTTTTTTCCTTCGGTTGCAAGCTGGCGGATATAAAGTGCCGTGGTGTTATAGGTCTTTGCCAAGATTTCAGCATAATTCCTTCCGAAACCCTCGAGGTCGGGCCTGAGAATCTGTCCGAAGGCCGAAGCATAGATGGCGACCCGTTTCATTTCCGGCAGAGTGTCGATGAACTTGATCATCGTTTCGAGCGCTTCGTCCTTGTGCCTGCGGATTCTATCTTCCTGCTCGGAGATAATGTTATCCGGTTCCGAATCATGCGTCGCAGCCGCTCCTCGGAAACGGTCCACATCCACCCGGTCATGCTTCTCGGGTTCGTCTTCTCTGCTTTTCTTTTTAGAGGTTTGATCAAAAAAGTCGCCCTTCCCGTCGGCCCTCAGGATATCTTTCAGGGCATTCTCCAAGGCCCGGTCCAAATAGGGTCGGAAAGCACCTTTCCCGGAGTCGAAAGATCCGATCTTGGTGGCTACGGTATAGACAGCATAGTTCGCAGCATCGAAAGCGTCCGCGTATTCAAGGGTATAATCCTTGACATTTGCAGGCCGTGGGCCGACGGTCTTGCCCTGGAGCCGGCAATAAATTCCAACAGCTTCGTCGATATAATACATAAGCATGTCGTCCTTCAGGGAGCGAAGAGCCTGCGTGAAATGCTCATATGTGAACGGTACCGGATTCATCTTGGTAAGTAGTGTTCTCTAACAAAAATACTATTTTTTTTAGAAAACAAGGTAACAATCATCTGAATGGAGAGTATTATTGATAGAACAGGAGAATCATTTGGTACAGATTTAATGATGAAAGGACGAATGTTGTATGATTGCAAGACGAGCGATTATTCGGTCTATTTCGAGGGGGCCTTTGATGCGTCGTTCCGGATGCGGTACAGGGGTGTTGTCGTGAATGCCTGCAATGATAGCGGTTATGGACATTTTGCCATCCGGAAACCGGCCCGCAAGGTCAATGGCACGGTAAGCCCCAAGCATTGGGTGATGTGGAAGAACCGTCGGGAGAGATGGTATGGGCTCAGCTTTTGCGATGCCGGCCATTCGATCGAGATCGATGCGGACATGAAGAACCGTTCCAGCAAGAAGCTCAAGTTCGGCAAAAACACTTATGAAGACCTCAAGGATCAGCTCCCGGTATTCCTCGAGATGATCGGTTTCCAGTTTGAAACCTGCACGGTTGAAGGCGGTGTCACCCTTAAAATCAAGGAACCGTTCGAAATCACTGACGGCATCTGTACTTTCCCTCAGGACATTACCGAGATTGAGGACAACCGATACTGGCAGTTCGCCGACTTCGATGTGGTCAAGCTGCCCGACGGTTTGACACGAATTGGAAGAAATGCGTTCTACGATTGTCCGAGATTGAAGTCGGTCCGCATTCCGGCCAGCGTCAAGAGCATCGGCTCCTATGCATTCGCCCACTGTCCGTTCGAAGACATGTACCTTGCGTCGGCGAATCCGGACAATTATGACGACCTGATGGACGATGCCCTGTTCGGTGTCGATCTCGGGAAGATTACCCTCCACGTCCCGGAGGGAGCCGGAAAGGCTTACGGCAAGCACTTGTTCTTCAAGCAGTTCAAGCGCATTGTCGAAGAATGACTAACCATTGAAATAAACCCAAATACTCATCTAAAGATGGAAACCAGAACCAAGTACGACATTGGAGATATGGTGTGGCTTATCAACAGAAACAAGGCGGTAAGACTCCAGATTACGCGCCTGATCATTTCAACCGAAGAACCGGATTGCTGGGAGGTGAAATACTCCCTGCAACATGGTGATACGGAATACCCGGAAAACCAACTGTTCAAAACCAAGGAAGAATTGTTGAAATCGCTGTAGTATGGAAAAGACATTTGATATCGCGATCGGCCAGAAAGTCTGGTTGATGCACAAAGACCGCGCTGTATGCGGCACGGTCACCAAGGTCTGGTACACCAAGTTCATCAGCCCCGTCAATTTCGTAACGATTGTCGAATCGGAATGGTACACCGTGTGTGACCAGGACAACAAGAAGATCGACTCATTCCGTAAGGAAGATTTGTTCTTGAGCAAGGAGGATTTGCTGAAATCTTTGTAGTTTTTTGTAACTTTAAGGGCAGTTAATAGCACTGAATGCCCACTTAGGACGAATACAATCTACTATGAAGAAAAATAGTTTTGTCAATGTCGGCCGCCTGGTCGGGGAGCTGCAGGAGTACGAGGAGAAATACTGGCACTACAATGTGGTCTGCTGGGTAAAGGATGACGAGGACTACCGGGCGCTGGGCATCGTCGGGAAGGGACTGGATGAGGACGGAAACCTTCGCATCGAACTGGAGGAAATGGAAGATGAGGAAGGGTTTTACAGTGTCGCCGACACCCTGGATGCGCTGAAGGAGTACGAAAAGGCTGTCAAGGTCTATCTGGCCGGCTGCGGCTTGTACCTGAGCATCGACAGCGACGGAAGCATTTTCGCCGAGGCCGATGAGGACGATGAGAACGTGGGCTTTTATGCGAGCGTTTTCGGCCATTATCAGGTAAAGAGGAGGAGCGTCTGGCGGACGGAGGCGGAAGAGCGCGAATTGGCCGAAATGGCGCGGAAAGAAAAGCGCGAATCACGCGCCGAGACCATTGCGCTGGCCATCCTCACGGTAGGAGCCGCCGTTCTGCTTGTCTACAAAGTCTATTGCTTGATCGCCCGCACGGGCGGCCCCGTATGGGAGCATATCCTCTGGATTGTCGCATCCGTCATCGGCCTGATCGTCGGAGGGTGCACCTTGTATTATTCGAAGGACAAATAACAACTAAAGAACAATGTGCAAGAAATGTTTATATGACGAAATCGGGGATTTCTCCGAGGGCGTGGCGAGGGTATGTCGGGAAGGAAAGTACGGTTTCATCGACAAGACCGGTCGCGAGGTGATCTCCTGCCAATTTGATGACGCCGGGGACTTTAGCGAAGGGTTGGCCCGTGTTGAAGTCAGCATGCCTTCCGATGACTGCGCCGCCGACGACTGGATTGACCGGTTTTTAGGTGGGAAAAACGGATATATCGATAAGACCGGCCACGTGGTGATTCCGTGTAAATTTGACCAGGCCTACACTTTCCACGAGGGGTTGGCAAGGGTCCGTCAGAACGGGAAATACGTTTTCATCGACAAGACCGGATCGGAGGTTTTCACCATCGAAGACGGTTCTGACCCGGATGATTTCAGCGATGGCCTGTCCAGGGTGAATCGGGACGGGAAAATAGGTTTCATCGATAAAACCGGCCGTGTGGTAATCCCATGCAAGTATGACGGAGCGTTTTCTTTCTCCGAGGGCATGACAGTCATATGCGAGGAACATCTCCTTCCGGAAGATGAGCAAACTGACGACGTGGACAGTTTCTCGACATACGGCTTTATCGACAAAACCGGCCTCGAGGTAACCCCCTGCAAATATGAAGACGCCAATAGTTTCCACGATGGCTTGGCCCTGGTGAAATCGAATGGTAGATTTGGATATGTCGACAAAACCGGCACGGAGACCATTCCGTGCCAATACGACTATGCCCGGGATTTCATGGATGGTCTGGCCTTCGTGGCTGCTGGCGGAGAAAGCATTTTCATAGACAAAACCGGGCAGGCGGTCATCCGCCTCCCTGAGCAAGTTTTCGTAAAGGACTTCAGCGAGGGGTTGGCCGTGGTCATTGTCAATGGGCAATGGGGGTATATGGACAAAACTGGCCGAGAAGTGATTCCCTGCCAGTATGACCGTGCCGATGATTTCCATGACGGGATGGCCCAGGTCTCCCTCGGAGACAGACTCCTCTTTATCGACAAAACCGGTCGCGAGATATTCTAAGAATGAAGGCTTTGCATTCGCCCGGTTACCAAATGACAAGAATAAGCACGACAGCATATGTCAAGGGATCCCCTAAGACCATCATCCAGATGCTCGACAGGGCGTTCCGGGGTCTTAAATCGGAGGGAGTGACCGTTGGCGACGGTGATCCGGTCGAGGCCATCAACCGGATGATTCAGAAGGCCAATACGATCCTAGAGGGCTACCACGCAGAATTCACCCTTCTGTCATTCCTGGATGACAGGAACAGGATGGACAGCCCGTACAAGGAATATGTGCTGTCCTATATCGACGAGCCGGAGCCTGACGGAAGCGAGAACTATGGCGTGGACCTGGTCGACGTTCAAAAGAAAGATTCCGGGTATTCCCTTCAGATCGTGTCCTCCAGAGATGAAGTTCAGCACGGCTACTTGCGGGAGGACTGGCAGGACTGGTGCGAACGGATGGTCCGCCTGTATGGCTGCCGGATCACTACCACCGAAGAGCGTGTGCCTGATGACGGGAAGCCGGTGCTATTCACCTGCTTTTATGAGCTGGACCCCCTGGGCGTCGTCAATCAAACCGTCATCGACCTGCACAACGACCTGGGCCGATACTGGTACTTGATGGACAGTTTGGCAGCAGATATCGGAATGACGCGCTGCGAGCAAATGAGGTTTGCCATTTCCGATTTCGAGTCATTGGCGGAGACCTTGAATGAGGAGATAGAACGCATGAAGAAAGCACTTGAGACGGAAAAACGCTGCTGAAGGCCGAGTTCCCTCCTGTATCAAAACAAAAAAATATTTGCAAACTCAGAAAAAATACCTATCTTTGCAATCCCAAACGATGGTGCTGTAGCTCAGATGGTAGAGCAATGGACTGAAAATCCATGTGTCGGCAGTTCGATTCTTCC
>JAEEGH010013102.1_pt1 | contig 18476 bp, 23 predicted proteins | sample 9134181 | NCBI WGS metagenome assembly JAEEGH01 (sample SAMN16246544, study PRJNA631951) | gut metagenome | biome: gut microbiome; feature: rumen; material: DP-attached | host: Bos | place: Iran: Karaj | collected 2018-10 | reverse complement strand
CCCTTCTCGAAGCCGAAAAACTGGAACGCCGCCTCGTCCCAGTCGGGGTTGTTCTTTATAGCCTCGTCGAAATACAGGGTGCCGTTGAAGAGAGAGGCGCCGATGATAGTGGCTATCTTGACATACTTGTCGGTGGTGTTGTGGGTAGGCACCGGGATATAGGCCGAGTGGTAGCGTGCCGCCGCCTCTGCCAGCACAGGCTCGTAGATGGCCTGCTGTGCGACGTTGGCGTCGTAGTAGGCGACATAGGAGGCATTGCGACGTACCACGTCGATAGAGCCGGTGAAGTGTTCCTGCAGGGCGGCCTCGATGTCGCAGCGGCGGCAGAAGAGTCCGATGAGGGTGAGCTTGTTGCCGCGGGCGCCGATGCGAGCCATAGCCTTGGTGTCGCCGGTGCGGGTATAGGAGAAGTCCCAGAAATCGAGCACCAGGTCGTAAGAGGAGAGCGGGGCGTGCTTAACCCAGCGGATATGCTCAGGCTTGAAGAGGCGGCCCACCTTGACAGGCGTGTTGTAGTATTCGTTGGAGAGGGTGGCGAGGTCGTGGGCATAGTCCTCGACCTTGCGGAGGCAGTATTCCCGGCTGAAGCGGTCCCAGGAGGGGTGCCAGTCGGGGTTGTCGGGAGTGACCTCGGTATAGTAGCGGTCGGTGAGGTTGATCTGGTAGAGCTTCGAGCGTCCCTTGGTGATGATGTTATTGTGGCGCGTGTCCACGTTTTTCATATCGAAGCCCTTGCGTTTGAGCAGCTCGCCGATAAAGCCCTTTTCGACAAAATAGTTGTTGTTGATGATGGTGCGCTCGGAGTTGATAGAGAAAGCCGCCTGGATGTCGCCGGTGACCTTGTTGGCATATTCGATGCAGAGGTCGGTGTTAAGTGCGCGCTTAGGGTCTTCGATGTCGTCCACAGACACATACTCGAGTCGGATGCCGTTGGCGCGGAGGCCTCGGGCAGGCTGGTCGATGCCGAGCGACATAAAGGTGCAGCGGTCGGTGGTCTGGAACAGTCCGTCGGCCCAGTCGCCGACAGACTTCTGAGGTCCGAAGTCGGCGATGATGCGCGGGTTGGCCTCGAGCTGCAGCTGCAGATCCTGGAGCAGCATAGCGGCGCGTTCCTCGTTGGCGCCGACGACGAGGAAGAACTTGCATTTGCCCGTCTGTTTAAGAGCGAGCGGGTATCCGAGGTTTGCGTGGGTCGATTTGGCACCGCCGCGGAAGAGGGCGTTGAAGATGGTGATGTAGTTGTTCTGGTAGAGGTCGCGGTAGATATCGACGTGGAAAGGCGCCGAGATGTGGTCGGCGAGCGGCAGTGCCGAGGAGGGCCCGAAGTAGTAGTCGAAAAAGAGGGCGTAGTTTTCCGGCTGCAGGAGTCGGCGGATGCGTGCCTCCTGTTCGGCCGGCGACTCACGTATCAGGTCGTCGATAGAGGCCGAGCGTATCTGTGCGGAGCGTTCCTCGTAACGCTGCCGGAGGCTGTCGAGTTCTTTTTTGGAGAGCATAGGGTTAATGGGTTTAGTGGGTTGGTTTATCGGGTTTGACGGTGAAGACAGAGATGTCCTTCAGCTGGACCGCCGTGAAGTTCTTAGGGAAGACGCCCTTGGAGCGGAGCTCCTTGAAATAGTCCTTGGTGAGGAGTGCCGGGCGGCCGTTGATTTTGACGCAGAACACCTGGCAGCCGAGGCGGTTGGCGAGGGACTGTGCGTTGCGCCGAGCGCGGCGATAATTGAGCACCGTGATGTGGTGCCGGATCTCGTTGAGGAAATTTTTAAACATTGGTTAAACTGGGTTTAATGGGGTTAATGGGTTTGATTGACCTGGTCGGAGGTAGCCCGTGCGATCACCTCGTCGGTGGCGGTGCGGACCATTTTGAGGAAGTTTAGTGCCGCCTCCTTCTCCTTGCGGGAGCGTGCCTCCTCGACCTGACGGGCGAGGTGGTCGGTGAGCATCTCGTAGGCCTCGAAGAGGTAGGGCAGCAGCTTGCGGCGGTCGGACAGCTTCTCGAAAGCCGCGGCGAGCTTGGAGGCTGCGTCGGGGTTGACCTTCGGGGTGCGGCCGTTCTGTAGATCGACGAAGGCGTCGAGGATGGTGCGTCGCATCTGCGAGACCGAGAGGGTGGCGACGGCCCGTGCAGAGTCGTAGTCGTCGTCCTTGGCCCAGCGGCGGAGGGTGACGATAGAGATGCCGATGATCTCGGCGATGGTGTCGAGGGAGATGCCCTTGACGAAAAGCTCCTTGGCTTGTGCGCGCTTCTTTGCGGCGTCGTTTTTTGACAGTTTTGGCATATCTAATAAAATTTGTGCAAAAGTACTAAGAAAGCCGTCTGCGGCGGCGAAAGGAGACAAGGGAAACTACAACAGTGCGAAGGGTAAGACTTTTTCGGTCCGTGGAAAAAAAAGCCGTTAATTTTGCAAAAAATTTCGAGAACGAGATGGCAAAGAACAAACGAGAACTGCCAGAGAAGCTGGCGATAGATTTTGTGATCTGCGACAACACGCTGAACCGTTACCGGTGGAGACTGCTTGTCGAAGGCATAGACCTCGAGGGGTTCCTAAAGAACCCCGTGGCCTGTGTGCAGCACGACACGTGGAGAATGCCCGTCGGCCGCTGGGAGAATGTAAGAGTAGAGAACGGAGAGCTGCGAGGCACCTGTGTGTTCGATCCGAACGACGAGGAGGCCGTGAAGCTATACTGGAAGTACAGAGACGGCTATATGAACGCCGTGAGCCTCCATATCCGTCCGCTGGAAGAGAGCGACGACGCCTCGGTGCTGGTGGAGGGGCAGAAATACCCGACCGTGACGAAGAGCGAGCTGATAGAGGTGAGCCTGGTGACCGTGCCCGGACAGAAGAATGCCGTGAAGCTGATGAACGACGACGGCAGCGATTACAAATTAGGAGTATTGAACCCGGAAACCGCCGCGGGGATGCTGGCGGGTAAACAAAACGATAAAAAAATGAACAAAGAGACAGACAAGCCGGAGAAGACCGGCGCAGAGCTGGAGGAGCAGAACCGCCAGCTGCAGGCGCAGCTCGAGGAGAGCCGCAAACTGAATGCCAAGAACCTCGTGGCGTTGCACGTGCAGCGTGGCGTGGTTTGCGCGGGCGAAGTCGAGAGCCTCGAGAAGCTCGCCCTGAAGGACTACGAGGAAGTGTCGAAGATGCTGGACGCCCGTGAGGTCCCCAGCAAAGGCGAAGGCGAAGACAAGCCCAAGCCCGAAGACCCGAAGGCCGAGCAAGGCAAGACGCTTGCCGCCCAGCTGCAGGAGATGCAGGGCGGAGCCTCCAAGGCAGAGGACGAGCGCAAGAGCTGGGACTACCTGGAGTGGACCAAGAAAGACCCGCGCGGCCTCGCCGCTATGGAAGCCAACGAGCCGGACCGCTTCAAGAAGCTGTGTGCAGACTTTGAGGCCGCCAGCCGAGACAAAGGCCTTGCCCTCTAAAGAGAAGTTTAACAACCAACAGAAAGGATAAAAAAGATGAAGAAATTTGCAATGCTGATTGCCCTGGCCGTGGTTGCCGTGGGCTGTGTGCTGGGTGCCGACGCCCAGCTGGACGTTCCTGAAGGTGTCAGCCTGGCCATTGCGCCGCTGGCCACCCAGAAGGCCGTATTTCTGAACTCGCTGAAGGAGGAATACGAGAAAATCGACACGTGGCTGGCGAACGCCGAAGACCTGAGTGCCTTTGTCGTCGATGGCCAGACCATCAAGTTCCCCGAGGGAGGAGCGGACCCCGCTGTGTACAAGAACCGCACGACCGACGTGGACTCTGTGGAGCCGACCGAGACCGTCTATAGCGAAGATCTGGATGTGTACGACTCGCAGAACTACAAGATCCGCAATATCTACCTCCACGCCCTGCCCTTCGACAAAGTGCAGTTCTACACCCGCAAGAGCGCGGACAGCATCGTGAAGAAAGAGATTGCCGACGCCGCCTATGCCTTTGCCCCGCTGCAGGCCGGTACCAAGAGTATCGTGATGGCCACCACCGGAGACGCTGCCGACGGCTTCAAGATGCTCACCCTTGCCGACGTGCTCACCCTTGCCCGCCAAGCCGACCGTATGCAGATGCCCGAAGGCAACCGAAACCTGGTGCTTCCGAGTGACTGGTGGTGGGACCTTGTGAACAACAACGAAATCCTGAAGGGACAGCTGAAGTATCAGCAGAACACCGGCGTGATCGACCCGAAGATTGTGAACTACTACGGTATCAACATCCACAAGAGCCTTGGTGACAAGCTGGGTCTGGGTTATGACACGAACACCAGCAAGAAGGCTGCCCAGGGTGCTGCCATTACCGGCACCGTGTGCCCCGCCGCCCTGTTCTTCTGCGGCCAGGAGGTGTACCGCGCCGGCGGCCAGTTCGAGATGTTCTACAAGGACAAATCGGTGAACACCGACGGCCGAGCCTATGAGTTTGGCTTCCAGCACCGCTTCAAAGCCGGTCACCAGATGAGCAACGACCGTTACTGTGGCCTGCTTTACAAGGCAAAGGTAAGCTAAACACCCTCAAAAGAAAGAGAAAGCTATGGGAGTCAGAAGGGGCATATATGAGAGTCTGAAGAGGCGGCTGGCCAAGGAGCTGCCCTGGCTCAAGCTGATAGACCTGGACAAAGGCCAGGTTGGTCACGGGGAGAAGAACTACCCGGTGCCCCTTCCGGCTGCCTATATTAGAGTTGGTCGCATAGACTGGGAGAGCCGTACCGGCATCCAGGAAGGCGACGCAACGGTGTCCGTCGCGCTGGTGTTGGAGCACGTGCAAGACACCTATGACGGAGCCGAAGCCGAAGAGGAGGAGCTGATGGAGCTGGACCGCGAGGAAGCGGTTTATGAGGCCCTGGAGGGCTACAGCAGCCCTGTCCTCAGCGGTATGGACAGACGCGCGACCCTGCCTGTCGAGTATGGCGGGAAATGGGTGCGCCTGGAGAGTGAGTGGCGCTGCCACGTGGTGCAGAGCAAACCGAGAGGCCGGGAGGCCGAGCTGGTGACACTCACAGTAAGAACCGATAACGAATAACAAAATTATGAGCAAGAAAGAACAAAACAAAAAGACCCAGGAGCAACCCGGCAAGGAGACCCAGGAGCAGCTGCAGGAGCAGCCCAAGGAGCAGCCGACCGAGCAGCTCAAGGAGCAGCCGACTGAGCAGCCCAAGGAGCAGCCCAAAGAGCAGCCGACCGAGCAGCCCAAGGAGCAGCCCAAGGAGCAGCCCAAGAATAGCAACAAGCCTGCAGGCAAGAGCGGCGACGCCGTGGTTGCCAAGCAGCTGATGGCCAAGCTGGGTGTGGATAAGATCTACAAAGCCGGCAGCTATTGGTTCAAGAGCCGTGACGACGCCGAGTCGTGGGCCAAGCAGCAGCGCTGCGAGGTTGAAGAGTACGGCGGAGCCGAAAAGTAACAACGTAAAACCGGAGAAGGATGCCAGAATGGTTGAGGATAGTGATTGAGGCGCTGCTGACCGGCGGCCTGATAGTGACGCTGGTGACGCTGCGTGCCACACGGCGCAAGGCTATGGCCGAGGCGGCGGGAGTGGAGCGCGACAACCAAAGCAAGGATATGAACCTTGGGCAGCAGTATGTGGCCGCATTCACAGAAAACATTGTCGAGCCGCTGAAAGAGGAGCTGGCCGTCCTCAAGCAGGAGGTGTCCAACCTGAAGGAAGAGGTAAAGGAACTAAAAGATGCAGTACAGAAAGCTAATACTTGCCCTCACGCTGACGAGTGCCCTGTTTTGCACCGGCTGCAGAAGCACCAAGGAAACAACGCGCGAGCAGTCCGCGGCAACGGAGGGTCGCGTATCCGGGGAGACCCTGACGGAGGCGAGCGGCGAAACCGAAGAGGAGACGGAATGGAACGACACGACGCGGACGGTGAGTCCGACGGGAGACACGACCACGACCATAAAGAGTGGCCGGAAGACAACCCAGTGGAGGGCGAAAGCGAGCGTCAGTGAGCAGCGAACCGAGAACTCCCAGACGGAGACGCACGAGAAAGAACAGGCGACAGAGAGCAAAGAGCCCGTCGCCAGGACAACGGGGCAGGCCGGTGAGCCAAGGTGGAAGTGTTGGGTTAGAGATTTTGCTTCCGGGTTCGTCGCCTGCCTCTTACTTACGACAGGAATCAAGATATACAGTAGAATAAAAAAGTAACAACAAAAAAGATGAACAGATTAGAGATAATCAGAGAGAATGGCGGGATACCGTCGATAGGGGCCAGCAAGGATCCTGTGAGCGGCCTGCTGTTCTATGTGCCGACGGCCGCCTACACGGCCCTGATTGGTATGGACGACAGTCCGTTCAGCGCCACGCAGCACATCGTGAAGTTCGGCTATGCCGAGGATGCGGAGGGTGCCGGCCTTACACAGTCGGCCCAGAACTGGCACGTGAAGGTGATAGCCTACCACGTGGCGGAGTTCTTCAGGATGAACCCGAAGGGCACGCTGTATGTGGGCGTGTATGAGCGCCCGACGGGCAGTGTGGCGAAGACCTATGATGAGCTGGAGCTGCTGCAGGCCTTTGCCCGCGGCGAGCTGCGCCAGGCAGGCGTGTGGGACGGCTCAGCCACAATAGCTGCCACCGACGTGACGGCGCTGCAGAGCAAGGCCAGCCAGCTGGAGAGCGAGCAGACGCCGATGAGCCTGGTGCTGGTGGGCAAGACCACGAAAACCTCGGCGTTGACGCTTGCGCTGCGCCAGGCAGGCAGAAAGAATGTGAGCGTGTGCATAGCACTGGATGGCGACAGCACGCTGTTCACCACCGGCAACAGCGGCAGTGAAGCCGTGGGCTGTGTGGGTCTGGTGACGGGTATGATGAGCCTGGCCGCCGTGAACGAGAGTGTGGCGTGGGTGGAGAGATTCCCGAGCGGCATCGACAACCCCGCGCTGGTTGACGGCACGCTGATGAGCGCCCTGACGAAGACCGAGAAAGACACCCTCGACGAGAAGGGTCTGCTGTTCCTGCTGACCTATCCGGCCTATGCAGGGAGCTACCTGAACGACAGCCACACGCTGGACGTGGAGACGAGCGACTACCGCTATATAGAGCGCGTGCGCACGATGGACAAAGCTGTGCGCGGCGTATATGCCGCCCTGTTGCCGAAACTGGGCGGGAAGGTGTACGTAAACCCTGACGACGGCACCCTGCGAGCCGACACCCTGGCCGACCTCGAGAACACGGCCAACCAGCCGTTGAGAGAGATGGAGAGAGCCGGAGAGTTGAGCGGCTATGTGGCAATGATAGACCCCCAGCAGCCGGTGTTGAGCACCGGCGAGGTGGAGGTGGTGCTGAAGCAGGTGCCGACAGGTGTGATGCGCACTATCAGGGTGAAAATCGGCTTTGCCACGAGTGTTTAAAGAGTGTTTAACCAACGAAGAAAGGAAGTTGAAAGATGAGTGATATCATAACCAACGGAGTGCCGCTGATCAACGGGCGGACGTATGACTGGGGAATGGTGAGGGCGCGGATTGGCGGTGTGACCACCGAAAACTGCGCCGCAATCAACTATCAAGACGACCAGGAGGTGGAAGCCGTGTATGCCGGCGGGCGTTATCCTGTGGGCTACGGCAAAGGCCGCATAGAGTCCAGCGGCAGCATCACGCTGCTGATGGAGGACGTGGTGGCGCTGCAGGGAGGTGCTCCCGGCGGCCGTCTGCAGGACATAGCCCCCTTCGATATCTTGGTGAGCTACCTGCACCCGACGACGCAGAAAATCACGACCGACGTGCTGCAGGGCTGCGTGATCAAGACCAACCAGCGCAACTGGACCGAGGGGGACACAAGCCAGAAGGTTGAGTTGCCGCTGATGATCGGCAAGATACAGTGGGGCACAACCCGATAGATGAACCGGTAGGGCGGGCGCGGGCAAACCGCGCCCCGCACTGCCTAATTGACAATATAAAAAAAAGAGTTGCTATGGTAACGCAAGAGCAAATAGAGCGCTGGAAAGCGATACACGGCAAGGTGTTCAAATACACAGCCACAGAGGGAGAGAAGAAGTGGGAGGGGTATTTCAAGCCCATCACGCCGGAGGTGCTGGATGCCTACGAGAAGGTATCGAAAAAGAGCCAGCTGCAGGGTGACAATGTGGTGATGGAGAGCTGCTGGCTTGGCGGCGACGAAGAGGTGAAGAAGAGAAACGACCTGAGTCTGGGTCTGAGAGACTGGCTTGGGCTGCTGCTGGTGAAGGTGGAGGGCGAGATGTCGGAACTATGACGCCTGGCGACCTCGAGGCGCTGAAAGGAGCCGGGAGTGTAGAGCGACGCGTGGAGCTGCTGCTTGGGATGTGGCACCGGATGAGGGCCGTGGTGAGGGTGACGTGCGGGTACACGCCGGAGGTGTTGAGAGGGATGAGTTGGGAAGAGTATCGTCAGGCATATTCAGACAGTATCTATTTCAAAACAAAAATTGACAATTAAAAACCGATTAACCGGTCATTAAACAAGAGAAAAAATAGCGATGTCGAAAAGAGAGGTGTCATATATAATCAGCGTGTCGGACCGAGCGAGTGCCGGGTTCCGGAAGGTGGCCGAAGGCAGCCGGAAGGCCCGACGCGAAGTCGAGGGTCTGGAGTCGGCGGCCGAGGATGCCGGCGACGCGATCGAGGATGCCTTTGACGGTGACGCCGTGGAGGGGTTGAGCGAGGAGCTCGACAAAGCGAGACGCAAGACGCGCCAGCTGGGCGATGAGGCGAAGGAGAGCGGGCGAGGCTTTGGAGGGATGGCCAAGGAGGCCAAGAAATTTGTGAAGGTGCTGGCAGCTGCCGAGGTGACGAAGTTCTTTGTGAAGCAGGGTAAGGAGGCCGTGAACGCCGCGGCACAGATAGAGAGCTACCAGGCGACGCTGGAGACGATGCTGGGGAGCACCGACGCTGCGCGCGACAGGATAGAGGAATACAAAGACGTGGCGAAGGTGACGCCCTTTGGGATGAGCGATGTGGTGGAAGCCGGCAACCAGCTGCAGGCCATCGGACGCTACTCGCGCGAGAACCTGGAGATGCTGGGCGACCTGGCCGCTGCCTCGAACAAACCAATGGAGCAGGTGATGAACGCCTACGCGAAGCTGGCCACAGGTCAGAAGGGAGAAGCCAGCAGGATGTTCCAGGACCTGCTGATCAGCCGGAACGATTGGATAGAAGCCACCGGGAAAGGAGTAAGCAAAAGCGGGGAGCTGCTGGCGAGCACGGAGGAGATGATAGCAGCGTTGCCGAAGATAATGCAGAGCAAAGGATTCTTCGGTATGATGGCTAAACAGGCGGAGAAAGCGAACGGTATGTTCAGCAATCTGGAGGACTCGGCGTTCAGTCTGAGGGTGGCCCTCGGTGAGCGGATGATGCCGACGGTGAAGAGTGTGACGGGAGTGCTGACGGGGATGGTGAACTCGATGGAGAAGGCGGTGAGGGTGCCGCTGGCGGAGAAGATAGCGGAAGAAAAAGTTGAACTAAATCTGCTTGTAGGAGTATTGACTGATGCCAATACCAAAGAAACGGAAAGAGATACGGCTATAGCAGAGTTGCAGAAAAAATACCCTGATTTTCTGAAAAACATAAACCTTGAGAAAGACGGGACGGATAAACTGAAAGACAAACTCAAGGAAGTAAATGCAGAATATGACAGAAGGATAAAACTTGCCTTGGCTGCGGACGAATTGGATAAATGGCGAGAGAAGTATGACGATGCACGCGAGGATCTTTTTAAAGAGGAAATGGCGCAGAAAGCCCTTGAAAGAAGAAAGGAGATAGAACAGAGTGTATTGGGTAAAGTTGGGGAAATATACTCAATAAAAAGAAATAAAGATGGGTCATACACTGGAAAAGTTTTCGGTGAGGTCGATCCTGATGCAACTGAGGGTGGCGCTCCAATGCTCACTGTGGATCTCCCTGGTATGAATGATGCGTTGGCAAAGGAATATGAAAGAGTGCAAAAAAGGGCCGCAAAGGCTCATTCTGATTCTTATTCGGAAGAAAAAAGAAAGAGAATGGATGAAGCTACCGAGGAGATGTCCTATATAAAAAGAATATATGGGATTGATGATACAAGTGGTACCAGCAACCAGGAGGGTGGCGGTGGTCAAAACGGTGGTCAAAAAGGTGGTAAAAACGGTGGTCAAAACGGTGGTGGAGGTACTGCCACCGGTGGAACCACCGGAGGGAGCACCCCGACCACCGTGGCCGGCACCACCTACAGTGGCGGCAGCGGAAGCGGTGGCGGCAGCAGGAAGACGGTGACGACGAATATAGGCACCTTGGTAGGGACGATAGAGATACATACGACGACCCTGCAGGAGGGTGCCGCCGAGGTGAAGCAGCAGGTGACTCAGGCGCTGCTGGAGGCGGTGCCGAGTGACCTTTGAGAATTGAAAATTGAGAATTGAAAATTGAAACATAAAAATGCCGGGAGGTAAGTCGATATACGAAGCAATCAGAATGATAGCCAAGGGTGACGGACAGGCGATGTGCGACACAGGCGTGGCGCGCAATGTGGATGCCGACCAGGGCGTGTGCGACGTGGAGATAGAGGGCAAAGCCCCTGCTGAAGGTGCGTTGATAGGCAACGCGGAGAGCGGAGTGATGGTGGTGCCGAAGGACGGCAGCGTGGTGGCCGTGGTGTGGGTGAGCAAGACGACAGCCGTGGTGGTGATGGTGACCGAGGTAGAGGAGATCAGGCTGATGGGCGGCCAGCTTGGCGGCCTGGTGAAGGTGGAGGAGCTGGTGAAGAAGCTGAACGCCGTGGAGAAAGACCTGAACAGTCTGAAGCAGGTGTTTCAAGGCTGGGTGACGGTGCCGCAGGACGGCGGCGCGGCGCTGAAGGCGGCGGCGACGACGTGGGCCACCCAGCGGCTGACAGAGACGCAGAAGAGCGACATTGAAAACGAAAAGGTGAAACAATGAACGGACAGATAGATACCTATGGACTGGCGGCAACCAACCAGCTGGCGGAGGAGACCGTAATGACCGGCCGGAAGCTACGCTACAGCATACTCGGCACCCGAAAGGAGCAGCCGGGAGCGAAGAGCGTGCTGGACGGCAATGCCAGCCTGGCGAGAGGCGTGAACCCGGAGGAGGACGAGGTGGTGGACGATATGATACTCGGCAACCACTATCTGGAGCACGTGACAATAGACTGTACGATGAGCAAGCGGGTGGTGACCACCGCGATCAACGGGCGCCCGGGCACGGTGAAGGAATGGGTGAGCGACGGAGATGTGGTGATAACAGTTGTCTCCAAAGTGATGGGCCAAGGCGGATATCCGAAGGACAAAGTGACGAGGATATTGGATGAGCTGAAGCGTCCGGAGGTGCTGGAGGTGACGAACGAGCTGCTGAACGATGTCTGGAAAGTGGAGCGCGTGGTGGTGACGAGCGTGAGTGTGACCAACCGCACGGAGCGGAACTGGGAAGAGGTGACGATAGGGATGCTGAGCGACGAGGAGTATCTGGTAGAGGAGGAGAATTGAGAATTGAAAATTGAAAGTTGAAAATTGAGAAATGCGAAGACTTAGCTGCAGGATAGAGATAGAGCGCAAATGGACCACGGAGGAGGGTGCGAACCTGAGCCGGCGGTGGAAGGTGGAGCGTGTGGCCGGGGTGAAGATCACCGGCGACACGTCGAGCCTGCAGGACACCTGTGTGGTGAGCCTGGCACGCAACACCAAGTGGGAGGGAGAGCCGAGGATACCGGTGAGGCGTGGCGACGAGGTGAAGGTGTGGCTGGGTTACGACGGGCAGCTGAAGCTGAGGTTTATCGGCCAGGTGCAGGAGGTGAGTGCGAAGACGCCGACGACGCTGACCTGCATTGACGGAATGATGAAGCTGCAGCACACGCCGAGCACGAAAAGCAGCTATAGAAGCTGTGATGTGCGGAAGCTGCTGGGAGAGCAGATACACGGTGTTGTGGAGTGGGAGCTGGCCGGGGAGGTGAATATAGGCCAGTACAGAGTGACGGCCACCACTGTGGCCGGTGTGCTGAGAGACCTGAAAGAGAACTATGGCGTGACGAGCGCCTTTGTGGTAGAAAACGACAAAGCCCTGCTGAAGGTGTGGACTGTGTATCCAGGGATGAGAAAAATGGCCGGGAAGTTTGAGGATGGGCTGAATATGATAGAGAACCAGCTGACCTATAGAAGGGCGGCAGACATACAAGTGAAGGTGAAGGGCGTGTCGATCCGGGCCGACGGCAGCCGTATCAGCTACGAAGAGGGAGAAGGAGAGCAGCGGGAGATACACCGCTATGGGATGAGTATGGCGGAGCTGAAGGCGGCTGTGAAAGACGAGATAGAGCGCCTGAAGTGGGACGGCCTGAGCGGCAGCTTCACCACATTCGGGGAGCCGCAGGTAGAGAAGACCGACGTGGTGGAGGTGAAGACCGAGAGTGTGGAACGCGGGCGGTACCAGGTGAAGGGAGTGAATGTGAATTTTGGCACGGGAGGCTACCGGCAGACGGTAGAGCTCGGCAGACGAATAACAGAAAACTAATGAAAGATATAATACTGAATGACGATTTTGACCTGGAGGCCACGGCCGGAGAGCTGAGCTGCAGGGAGAGCGACGAGCAGACGCTGGCGCTGCTGATGGAGACCGTGCCCGGGGAGTGGAAGTGGAGCGCCGAGGACGGCGTGGGACTGATGCGATATGCCGGAGCGCCTGGCAGCGAGACGCAGCGGCTGAAACGGCATATCCAGGAGTGTATGAAGAGGAACGGGATCGAGTGGGAGCGCATCGAGGTGGAGGGTGACGTGCTGACAGTGAAGATGAAGACACAATAAACCAAAAAAGCACAGATATGGCAACAAGTAGAAGAGAAATAGAAGAGGAGCTGCAGCGCCGGTGGATGGAGAATGCCGGAGTGGCGCAGCTGTTTGGCTTCACCGCCGGCGCGAGCTTCGACGACGTCTATGCCCGTGTGAGCGTGGTGAGGCTGCTGATGTGGGTGGTGAGTTATGTGATAGCCGCCAAGGAAACCGCCTATGAAGACTGGGAGGAGGAGGTGCGAGCCGTGGCCGACGCGACGCACTACGGCACAGAGGCGTGGTGGGTGGAGACGGCGAAGGCGTGGCAGGAAGGCGACGCGCTGACTGTGGCGGACGGACGGGTGCGCTATGCCACGGTGGACGCAACGCACCGGGTGGTGACCTCGGCAGCTATCAGCACCTTGGGTCGCACGCTGAGACTGAAGGTGGCCAAGGGAGAGCCGGGGAGCCTGCAGGCGTTGACGGCGTCGCAGCTGGAGGCCTTCCAGGGCTATGTGGAGAGCGTGAAGCCCGTGGGGCTGCACGTGACGGTTACGAGCGGGTCGGCGAACGTGATAGGGATGAGCGGTACGGTGCGCTACTCGGCGGAGCTGAACCAGGGCGACGTGCGGCAGGCTGTGCGGGAGAAGCTGACGGCGGTGATGGGAGAGCTGCCCTTCGGCGGGCGGCTGTATGCGGGGCGCCTTGCGGCGGCGATGATGGCCGTGGAGGGCGTGGAGGATGTGAATCTGACGGTGCTGACGGTGGACGGGCAACTGTGGACGGACTGGACAGAGCCGAGCGCGGGCTACTGTGTGCCGGGACCCGACGAATTGAACTATGAGGGGGTTGTGAGATGAGGAACTGGAACAACACTATAGGGTTGCTGCTGCCGGTGAAGCTGCAGCGGAGTGTGAAGCTGAGAAGGCTGCTGCAGGTGCTGCTGAGCCGGACGGTGGACGACGCGCTGCGTGCGGAGCAGAGGAAAGAGGCGATGAAGGCGGAGCACCGTCACATAGGACAGGGGGCGGTGCTGCTGGGGCTGCTGAACGAGCAGTTCGGGCCCGGGGTGACGCTGAGCGGCCAGGAAGACGGCCTGGTGGTGCTGGTAGGAGCGCGAGGAAGCGACTACGAGCGGTGGGCGACAGCCTCGCGGGTGGCCACGAGCGACGGCCACGATGCGCTGATAGTGCCGAGCGTGGCCAATAGCGACGTGGGAGTGGACTTTGTGGTGACGGTGCCGGCGGGGCGTGACGTGGCGGCAGTGAAGGCGCTGGTGAGGCGATATGTGTTTGCCGGCGTGGGCTTCCGGGTTCAGGAAGCGAGTTGAACAGAGGATTAAAAAGCATTTAAACAGCGATAAAAGATGAATAAAATAGGAACAGAAGGCAACGAAGTGCGGCAGATAGTGCCGGCGGAGTTCAACTTCCTGAGCGTGGCCGACCAGCAGGTGGTGGCAGCGATGGAGGGGATAGTGAAAGCGATGTACGGCCTGGGGTCGAACCAGGCGGTGGTGGCTGTCGGTATGGAGGCGACGTGGAGCAACACCACGACGCAAGGCCAAGGCGTGGCCCCCGCGCTGTTGACGCAGCGGCTGACCTTCGGCACAGGCGTGGTGCTGTGGGACGGCAAACTGTGGGAGTTTGGCGGCGGCTATATCGACGGCATAGGTCGATTCTCGCCGCTGCAGGGCAACGACTGGGTGCTTGTGATGAGCGAGCAGGTGGCGTCGCCGAGCCCGGTGTACGGGGCTACGATAGCGCTGGACGTGACGCCGCACAAGCGGCTGGTGTGCACGCTGATGAGCGCGGAGGATGCTTCGGAGGCGACCCAGAAGGTGACGCTGGGCAATGTGATGAGGCTTGGCTTGATTGGCGAGGCCACGTCGGTGACGGAGCGCTCGTATATGATCAGAGAAGTAACAATAGAGACAACATAAAAGGAGAGCGGCACGATGAGGAACGTGACAGCGAGAAAAGGACAGAGTCTGATAGACCTGGCGCTTCAGGAGAGCGGCAGCGCCGACTGGGGCGAGGAGGTGGCGAAGCTGAATGGGTTGCCGGCAGACTATGTGTGCGCCGGCGGCGAAGTGCTGGAGATGCCCGACGGCAACGAGACGGAGCGGAAGCGCATAGCGGCGGCCGGCGTGGTGCCGGTGACAGGGCTGGACGCCGGGGGCTGGCAGCAGCAGGGTATCGGGCTGTGTATGGTGGGTGAGTTGAGTGTGAGATAAACCTTGAAAAAACAAAAAGATATGGCACAAAAGACGAGACAACAGTTAAAAAACGCCTTCCGGCAGAGTGCTTGGCCGCAGGCGACCGACTATTCGGATGCGATAGACAGCTTTGCGCTGGTGAGCGAGCTGCCCCAGCAGGGGCAGGGAGACAGCAGCCGCCAGCAGGTGGTGGACGTGCCTGCAGGCGAGGCGCACAACGGCGCGAGATACAGTGTGACGAACCAGCTGGGGAAGTACCCGTGCGTGAATGTGTATGTGAAACAAAGCAACCTGCTGCTGAAAGTTGACGAAGTGGTGGTGGAGCTGAAAGGGACGGAAGCGGTGCTGGTGACGGTGAGAAGCCAGAGCATCGACGTCAGCCAGACCGGAATGATAGTGATATTAAGCTGAAGGAGGAGGAGATGAGAGAAGTAAGATACACGGAAGGCGACGACGTGAAGCTGCGGGTGAAAGTAGGCTGCGGCTGCGAGGGCGACGAAGGAGTCGCCGTGCCTTTCGAGATAGAGGTGCGGACAGAGTGGCCGGAACCCGTGCTGAAGTGCGGGTGGGACGGCGAGAAGTGCTGGGGCGGTCTGACGCTGGAGGACGGCGTGGCTGTGGCGAGCTGGGACCATCCGGGCCTGAGGAGCGGCACGCTGAGCGGCCGTCTGACCTACATAGTGCCCGACGAGACAATGCCCGACGGGGAGCGGAGGCGGACGGTGAAGATAGATATGGCGCGGAGTGTGGTGCGCGGGCACTGCCATCCCGAAGGAGAGGACGGCGGTGGCTGTGGCTGCGGGGTGCCGGTGGCCGGGAAGAGTGCGTACCAGATAGCCGTGGCCCACGGGTACGAGGGTACGGAGGAGGAGTGGCTGGAGAGCCTGAAGGGCGCCGACGGCCGCGACGGTACCGACGGAAGAGACGGTACCGACGGAAGAGACGGCACGTGTGTGACGGCCACCTATGGGGTGGACTCGGCGGGGAACCTGTGGTGCGACACCCATACGGACAGCGCGGAGGATGTGCCTCTGGAACTGGACGACAACGGAAACCTGGTATTGATAATCAACACAAACGAGTAAGAGAATGACAAAGGTTATTTTAGGAAAAGTGGCTCTGACGCTTGGAGGCGCCTGGAGAGCCGAGGAAAGCTACACGAAGCTGACCTATGTGACCCACAATGGCGACGGCTGGATATCGGCCGAGGACAATATCGGCGTGGAGCCCGGCAGCGACGAGCTGGTGTGGTACAAGGCCACGGATGTGCAGTCGTTCATCGAGGCCCTGGAGAGAGTTACCCAGGCCGGCACGGAGCTGAACCGCCAGATTGGCGAAGCCGAGCAGTTAAGGGTACAGGCCGAGAACGCGAGAGTGGAGGCCGAGCGCCAGCGCGCGGCCGCCGAACAGACACGCTCGGAAAACGAATCGACACGCGGGAACCAAGAGGATGCCCGTCAGCAGAACGAAAACGCGAGAGGGCTTGCCGAAGAGGAAAGAGCGCGAGCAGAACGGCTGCGCAACCAAGCCGAAGAGCAGCGACAATCGGCTGTGGAAGGTGCCGTGCGGACGTCGAACAACGCCACACGGCTATGCCAGGAGGCTACACAGGATGCCAACAATGCCGCCGGCAACGCCAACCAGAAGGCCGGCGAAGCCGATGCGGCCGCGCAAGATGCCCGAGACGCCGCTGCCAGTGTGGACCAGAAGGTGATAGAGGCCTACACATTGCCCGAGTTCAGCATCGACGAAGAGACAATGGAGTTGCAGGCCGACGTGGTGCCGATCACAGACCAATTCAGCCTGGAGAACGGCAACCTGACAGTAGAGTTTTAACCAAAAAAAACAGAATGATATGAGCAAGAAAAATTTAGGCAGAGTTGGATTTGTGGACCGTGGCCCGTGGGCAGCCGGCACCGAGTATTCAAAGTTCGACGTGGTGTCGGTAGCCAACTACGGCTCCTACTATTCCAGAACCAACGAAAACACAGGCCACAACCCCGTGGATGACGCCGTGAACTGGGCCCCTATTGCCGCAGGCGATTATGCCAAGCAGCAGGGTGATTATGCCAAGCAGCAGGGTGATTACGCCCGCGGCCAGGCTGAGCAGATAGCCGCCAAAGCCAACACTGCAGACCTGCAGTCGGGCGCCCTGGTGCCCAAAAAGGCAGAGGTGGCAGAAAACCTCGAGTCGTGGAAGGGCGCCAACCTAACGACCGACGACACCCAGGGCGAGGTTGTTTTCACCACCGGCGGCGACGAGTCGATTGACTCGAGTGTGCCGGCCGAGTTCAAGATGCTGGGTGCAAAGACCGATTTTGCAGCCACGAGCCTGGTGTGTTCGGGAAAGAACCTGCTGCGCCTGTTGAGCAACAACGGCGTGGCTGTGGCTGTGGGCGCGGGTTACTATTTCCCGGTACCGGCGCTTGCTTTCGGTACCATCAACACGGCCGAGCAGCCCAACGGCGTGCTGTTTACGGACCAGGACGGCAACAATCTGCGTCCGACGGTGCGCTTCAAACCGTACAGCGACGGAGTGCCCACGAGCGTGAATGACGGAACCGCCTGTGCCTATACAGACGCAACCACCGGCGGGAAGAGCTACCGCTTCTACAACACCAGCAGAGGCGGGTATATGATTGTCAGTGGCATTACGTGGGCGAATACCTGCGCACGAATTGCCTGGAGCGGCGGCGGCTTCCCCTATGACACCTTTGTCAGCCCCACGGACGAGAACGATGCCGGCACCATTATCCCGCTGGCGGCCACCATTACCGCCGCACACAGCTACGGGAAGCTGCTGACGGTTGGCGGAGTGAGCGACCGCATCGAGCGTGAAGACGACACCCACCTGCGCTGGACGACGCTTGTGGACAGAGTGCAGCCCGAGTGGACCAGCACCCTGCAGGAGGACGGGACGACCTATCTCCACACGGCCACCATTGGAGCTATGAAGAGAGGCGGTGCGGCGCAGTTCGAGACGCAGAACCAGGTGCTGCAGGTTGATGGCAACACAATCAGCTACAGCGACTCCAATACCGTGGCGCTGCTTGATTACGTGAAGTACGAGAAGGCGACAGCCGGCACCGGACTGCAGACTGTGAACACCACCAAGCCTTCGGTGGAGGACTATGGCATTATTGCCATTGTCGGAGCCACCGGGCAGGCTTACACCACCTTCACCTACGCCCAAGGCATTCCGGACAACCTGCGAGCCATTGCGTCGGCCAAGATGCAGGCGCAGCTTATGGTTGTCGCCGAGGCGCTGGGCGTCCTGTTCTATGACGGCGAGACGATGCGCAGAAACCTGCAGGGCGAGAACGGCCAGCGGATAAACCTGGTGCTCGGCGAGGTGGATGCCGCGAGCCTGCGCCGTATGGGCTTCCCGATGGAGATAGAGGGCACCGGGACGCCGAGCGCCGATGTGGTACCGAGCGACTGGGAGAAGCTGTGCCCGGGCGTGGCGTGGACAGGCGTGCCGCTTGCCCCAGGTATGATGTACTATGACAGTACGAACAACCATTGGTACAAGGCCAAGTTGGTGCTGACC
>JAEEGH010013101.1_pt1 | contig 18476 bp, 13 predicted proteins | sample 9134181 | NCBI WGS metagenome assembly JAEEGH01 (sample SAMN16246544, study PRJNA631951) | gut metagenome | biome: gut microbiome; feature: rumen; material: DP-attached | host: Bos | place: Iran: Karaj | collected 2018-10 | reverse complement strand
ATGCCGAAATGGGTGGCCAGGTCGGCGACAAGGGTACGCTCGTTTCCGCTGACCTCGAAATTGACGTGTTCGACACCGTGAAGGTGAACGACACCGCCCTTTGCCGCGGTAAGGTGAAGAAGGGTACGGCAAACGAAACGACGATGGGAGCCGTGTTCATGGCTACCGTCGACAACGACCGCCGTAACGATATCCGCAAGAACCACTCTGCAACCCACTTGCTGCAGGCCGCGCTTCGTCAGGTGCTCGGCACTCACGTGCAACAGCAGGGTAGCTTCGTTTCGAACGAACTTCTCCGCTTCGACTTCAGCCACTTCAACGCGATGACCGCCGAAGAAATCCAGAAGGTGGAAGACATCGTGAACGCGAAGGTGATGGAATGCCTGCCGGTCAACACCCAGGTGATGGGTGTCGACGAAGCGAAGGCCAGCGGTGCTATGGCTCTGTTCGGCGAAAAGTACGGCGACGAAGTCCGCGTCGTGAAGATGGGCGCCTGCAACGAAGAATTCTCCAAGGAACTCTGCGGTGGCTTGCATGTGCAGAACACCGGTAACATCGGCCTCGTGAAGATTGTTTCTGAATCCAGCGTGTCCGCTGGCGTGCGCCGTATCGAAGCGGTCTCTGGCCGTGGCGCCTTGAGCCTCCTCCGCGCCGGTACGCAGATTCTCACGGCTCTCCGCGAACAGCTCCGCTGCAAGGACGCCGAAGTTCTCGACCGCATCCAGCAGACCTTCTCCAAGACGCAGAACCTCGAAAAGAGCCTGCAGTCCGTGAAACTGGAACTTGCGACCCTCGCCGCTGCCGAACTCCTGAACGGCGGCATCAACGTGATGGGCGTGAACCTGTTTGTGCGCGAACTTTCTATCCCCGATGAAAAATACAAGAACTTGCTGGACGGCGTACAGAACAAACTCGACACCGATAGCGTCGCCGTGATTGCGAACAAGGGCGAAGGCAACGGAAGCATCGCCGTGTTGGTGGGCAAGAACGTTCAGGCCAAGGGCATCAAGGCCGGTGACCTCGTCAAGGACCTCGCCGCTGCTTGCGGTGGCCGCGGCGGTGGACGTCCGGACCGCGCTCAGGCCGGCACCAAGGAAGTCGACAAGATTGCCGGTGCCATCGCCAACGCCAACAACTGGATTAGAGCGAAGCTCGGCTAATAATTCCTTCTGTCACCCTCGCGACTCTTCTCGTCATCCCCGCTATACGATACTTGGCAACTTGTTGCCATAGTAGAGTTATCCTCTTTGGGGAGAAGGCGGGGATCTTTGTAGCCCTTTCTCGTCACCCTCGCGCAGGCGAGGGTCTTTTTTATGTAAAGAAAAATTTTTAGCCCCTTTTGGCTCATTTTCGCCGCGAAACCGTTTTATAGTATAGATAGGGGAGTCTCTATCCGCCATCGCGGGGGCGTTCCCGCTATAAAACGGAATAAAATGACAAGAGAGGAATTCGCAATCTTTCTCAAGAAACTCAAGACCGCAAACGACAACGGTCAGGACATCGGTGCAATCGTCAAGGAACATGAGCACCGGAACGTCTATTTCTACAACGACGGGAGCATTAAGAAGATTCTCGCCAGCGAGAAGAACCTGATGCTCACGACCGACCTCATCAACGCGGCGCTGAATCTCGTGGGTTCGGACCGCATCGAAAATCCGCAGTTGGTGAACCCGTACGTCCCCGGCGAGCTGGGATACCGCAGCGTCGAGCCCGACCTGCTCCTGATCAACGACCGCGGCAACGGCGTGCCCCGCGACCGCATCTCCATCGACGTCCAGCACGAGAACAACGATTCGCTGTACAGCGACCGCCTGGTCCTCTACGTGGCACGTCTTACGGGCAGCATGGAGAAACCAGGCGACTTTACCCCGCTCGAAAACCTGCACGTGGTAAGTTTCCAGTTCTTTGACGCCTTCAAGGGTTCGCCGAACTACCTTCACACGGTGCAGTTGCGCAATCAGGAACAGCGCGTTTATTTCGAACGGCAGACCGTGACACTCGTCGAGGTGAACAAATTCCTGAAGCACACAGAACAGTTCGCTGGCGACCGTAGCCGTATCGCCCAGTGGCTTCGTGCCATCGACACCCTCAATCGCGAGGCCGATTACAGCGAATTCGCGAGCGACCCCGTGTTTAGGGTATTGCAAAACGAGGTGAAATTGTGTAATTTTAGTGCAAGGTATATGCTCAGTAACATGATGAAGGACATCGACAAGTCGTACTGGGAGTACGGCGCAGCCCGGAAGAAGGCCAAGGAAGTGGCAAAGAATTTCCTTTTGGACGGCGATTCTGTTGAAAAAGTGGCCCGCAATACGGGGCTTCCCCAGTCAACCGTCCTTGAACTCAAGAAGGAAATCGATTCGCCGGATACATGACCCGCGCAACAAAACACTTTAAGCCCGTTCATTGAACGGGCTTTTTGCTTGCTTCGAATGACAAAACCGTGAAATTGGGGATTGAACGCCCGGAAAACATTGGGTTTAATCCCCAATTTTTGAAAAATCAGTGAAACCGCGGTTTGTTTGCTGCAAAAAATGGGGGCGAGCCCCGCGACATTTCTCGTCATCCTCGCGATCTTTTTCGTCATCCTCGCGACTTGTGCTGAACTTTGCCGAAGCAAGGCGAGGGTCTTTTTTATGTAAAGAAAAATTTTTAGCCCCTTTTGGCTCATTTTCGCCGCGAAATCGTTTTATAGTATAGATAGGGGAGTCTCTATCCGCCATCGCGGGGGCGTTCCCGCAGAAAAGGAATGTAAAATGGAGCGTAAAGTTTTTCCACAAGAAAATGTTGCTTTCTGTGTGAAATATAATTATATTATAATTATACCGGGGTGTTCTATATGCAGATAGAATTCATCTGGGATGAAAGGAAAAATGCAGCGAACCAAAGGAAACATGACATTTCGTTTGAAGAAGCCAAGACGTGTTTTGAAGATGAACATGCCAGAGTGTTTTTTGACGCGGAGCATTCTGCGCAGGAAGAACGGTCGATCCTTATTGGCTTGTCGGCAAATTTGAGGACGTTAGTTGTTGTTTTTACGGAGCGCGCAGGCATTGACGCTGAACATATAATTCATCGTATAATAAGTGCCCGCAGGGCTACGAAAAAGGAATTTCAGTACTATTGGAATGAACGGAAAGGAGACGAATTATGAAAAAGGAATATGACTTCGTGAAGATGAGGGCTGTGAAGAACCCTTATGCCAAGATTCTCAAGAAGCAGATTACGATTAGACTTAACTCGTCTGCAATCGACTACTTCAAGAATATGGCAAAGGAATTGGGAATCCCGTACCAGGTTCTGATAGACTCATATTTGACGGATTGTGCTGTTTCGAAGCGTCGGTTGAACCTGAAGTGGCAATAAAGGCGCCTTTCAAATGACAAAACCGTGACAAAAAGGGTGTGATATATTCCACATTGGAATATAAAATTTCGCTGAAAGTCCCCATTTTCGGAAAAAAAATCTATAATTATCACTATCCGAAACACCCCTAAAACGGCGATTTTGGTCGAAAAAAGCAATTTTTTGAGTCGACTCCGCGTTGTTATGACACAAAAATGACAAAAGTTTGACAAAACTATTGCTTTTCCGAAAAAAATTGTGTATATTAGGGAAGTAAACGAGTCGAACGCTCAATTCCGGGCCAAGACTCAAAAAAGTGTGTCACAAACAACAAGGAGTACACTATGAAGAAACAAGGTTTTACCCTTATCGAATTGATGGTCGTGATCGTGATCATGGGCATCCTCGCCGCCGTCGCAGTTCCCAAGCTGTTCGGCATGATCGCCAAGTCCAAGGCCTCTGAAGTCCCGACCGCCGCTGGTTCCTACATCAACATGCAGGATGCCTTCGCTCTCGAACGCAACCTCCTCGGTAGCTGGACCGAAATTGGCTACTCTGCCCCGGGTAAGAAGGCTCACGCATCCAGCTTCGCCTCTGATAACTTCCTGTATACGGGTGCTGCGGTTAACACCTCCAATGCAAGTTCCTCAGTGACTGATGCTTGGAAGGCCTCCGCCAAGGTTAAACTTGATGATTGTGCTGCCGATGGTTATTGGAAGTTTGATATCACAAACGGTACCGGAGACAAGGGTGGCAATGTTGCTTATACAGCGACGACGTCTTCTGCAGAATGCGAAGGTCTCGCTCCGGCATTCAAGACTCTTGCTAGGTCGCTCTAATACGAACTAACAAACAATTATAAGACTGATTTTCCGTTATGGAAAGTCAGTTTTTTTTATTATTGCCACTAATAATGAACGAACTTGAAAATAAATATTTTAGAATCATCCTGGGAGTGTTGTTCTTTCTTTCTCTGCTCCGTTACAAGGGCTTTGATAGCGATGCGGCCCTTTATCTTTTGCAGGTGATTCACCATTTGTACCCAGAGCGATTCGTGAATGATGTGCCGTTTATGTTTGGCAATCAGGATTCGTTTAGTGTTTTTTCTCCGTTCATTGCGTGCGTGTATAGGCTTTTTGGCGTGAATGCCGGTGGCTTGTTGGCGACATTTCTGATGTTGGTGGCATGGGGGGCGCTCTCCGTAACTTTTGTGGTAAAATGGGCTGAACGGTTTGGCCTCAAACGATGGACTGCTCTGATTGTCGTTGCATTCTTCACGTTACTTTTGAATAAGGAATATGGCTCGGGGTGTTTTTATTTGCCTATAATGGAACCGTTTCTTGTTGCGAGAGTTATTTCGGCGATTTTTGTGCTGGCGGGCCTTGCCTATATGTTTGGCAAGAACAAGTTTGTCCCGCTCGTCTTTTTTGTTTTTGCGACTGTAATGCACCCTTTAATGGGTGGATGGTCGTTGCCTTTATGGTTGTTTTATCATTATCCAAAGGCGCGTATTCCGGTTGTTGTTTTGTCCTTGCTCTCCCCCTTGTCTGGATTCCTTCATGTGGGGCGGCTTGGCTTCTATCCTCCGGACTGGCGCCCGCTATATTATACGCCCGGAATGGAGGAATTTGTTTCGTATTCTGGGCTCTTGCTGTTTTGGCTTTTAATGTATTACAAGTTCAAGGGAGGCAATCTCGCTAGATTTTCGATAAGTCTATTTCTCGTTTCACTTATTGGTTTTGCTCTTCAATTTTTGGGATGTTTTTCGGCACATCTGTTTTTGTATCAAGTACAACCCTTCCGTGTGCAATGGCTTTGCTTTGTGCCAGTGGTTCCTGTGTTTGCAATTTACCTGAAAGAGGTTCTTGCAGGTGATCAAAAAATGACGGTTGCTGATTATGGCGGAATTATTCTTGGAATGTGTACTATTGCTAATCAGCAGTGGGTATTTATTTTGTTTGTGGCTCTATTTTGGACAGTCCATTTGCTGAGGCTTCGCTCACGGATTGTGATTAAGCAATCTTGGATAAAGATCCTTTTTGTTGTGGGCTTTGTATTTTTATTTGCAAATTCTGTACTCGGGAATTTTGTGCAACTGGCTTTGGAACAAAATCTAGGCGATGTTGGCCGTGCTGTTGGTTGGATGGGTTTCTCGCAAAAAGCTATGTATGTGGAGATGATTGTAGTTGCTTTGCTGACCTTGATAAGCGTAAGTCAGAGAAGATTTGGGGTGGCGCTGGCGTTGGGCATGGCCTTTTGCAATCCTGACTTGAAAATGATTGCGCTGTCTGCAATATTGTTTTTTCTTGTTCCAAATATTGAAGGATTTGTTAAGAATCTATTAATCGCAATAACGGCTGTTGTCTCGTATGCTGAATTACTAGCTTCTCTAGATGAGCTTAATTCAATTCATAGTGCGCCCCTCCAAAGTAACCCTATATTGAGTGTCATATTTCTTGTTCTCTTGTTTGCGATTTCCTTGAGGGTCTTGTATGCGAGGAACAACGCTAATGGGAAGAGGGCTTCGCTTCCATTGTTTTTTTTGTTGCTTCTGCTAGGTTGGTGGAATATATGTGTTTGGGATGCCCGCGGTGTTCCTCAGGTGAATTGTGAACGACAGATGGACGATTTTTTTGAAAAACCGTTATTTCCTCAGATTCCTGACAGAGGAAAAATGTTGTTTGCTGTTGAATATGAAAGTCCTATTCAATCGCGGATAAATTTCTTAACCGGTGCGTATGTCGATGAGTCTATTTATGTAGGGGAGGTGTTTTTTAAAGAACAGTATAAGGAGTCTATTCGGCGTCGTAGTGCTTTGCTAAGGGGTGATTCTATTGAGTCTGATATGACTTCTTTTAAAAGAAGAGTTCAAGAAATCTATAAGAATCCGGATACATTGCTTGCTAGGGTGGAATATTTATGCCGCACTGGAGAAATTTCTCATTTTGTAACAGATTATAGAAACATGCGTTTGCCCAAACAGGACTCGCTATATCTTGATAAGAGACAGTTGTCTGTATGGCTTTATGGATGCCCTGAAAAGGGTGATGGAGGCTAGATTGCATGCAGAGGCTTCTTGAAAAAAAAAGTGTCCTCTTTGTTGCGGGGTTATTGGCTTTCTTTGCGGTAACCCGCTATCATGGCTTTTATGAAGATGCCGGTCGTTATTTGTTGCAGGTGGTCAACTACTTGTACCCAGAACGTTTTGCAGATGATGTGCCGTTCATGTTCGGAAACCAGGACCGATACACGATATTTTCGCCGATATTGGCGGTTGTGTATAAGACAGTTGGCGTGAATCACGGGGCGCTTGTTCTGACCTTTGTTTTTCAGTTGTCCTGGTGTTTGGGACTGATTTTTCTTGTAAACAGTTGGCTTGGTCGATTTGCTCGTGCGTCATGGTCACTGCCTGTTTTTGTGGTATGCATCACAACATTGGCATTTAGGTTGTACGGCTGTGGCTCGTATTTCCCGATGGTAGACGGCATTCTTGTCGCTCGCTTTGCTGCCGAAGTCTTTATGTTGTTCGCGTTCGCCTGTTTTTTTTGTAAGAATCGCTATTTATCTTTGATTTTATTTGGCGTAGGTGCTCTTTTTCACCCATTAATGGCAGGATGGGGAATTCCTGTTTGGCTTTTCTTTCATTTTCGTAAGTTGAGGGGGCCTGTCCTTTCTTGTGTGTTTTTGTTCCCGTTGACGGCTTTTTTGCATTTGGGTAGCATGGATTTTTTGCCGAAGGATTGGCTTGAACGCCCTTTGTGCTATGCTCCGAATGGGGCAGATGTAATATGTCATGCTTTGTTGCTTGCTTTTTGGTTTGCTATGGGGCGTATGGTAAGTGACGTTCAAATATCACGGTTAGCGAAGTGTGTGTTCCTGGTTTGCCTTGCTGGGCTTTTTTTACAGTATGTCGGCATCTACTTGGAACATGTATTCTTGATTCAGGTGCAACCCTACAGGGCTCAGTGGTTTTGTATAATTCTTGCCTTTCCGATTATGGCAATTTTTTGCCATGAACAATTGATGCGGGCAGATATCCCTGCAGCTTTAAGGAATATTCAAATAAGCCCCAAATGGGCGAAGGTTACGGTCGTAGTTTGTTTAATTGTATTATTTCTTATCGCGGCGTTGTCTAATTATATTCAGCTAATGCTAGAGCATTGTGCTGGAAATCTTGACTTTGCTGTTTTGTTTGTAGATTTGCCATCTAGGTTAATCCCTTTGCAGAAAACTGCTTTATGTCTGCTGCTCGTAGTTGGCCTAATGCAAAGACGGTTTGTATATACGCTACTCTTTGCTTATTCGTTGGTAAATAGTTTTGTGACCTTGTTGCCGATTTTTGCGACCATATTCTATCTTGAGCCACCCTTAAGTAAAATGCTTAAGCATTTCTTGGTCTCTCTGGCTATTGTGTTGACAATTGCGGAAATACTTGGTGCTTTGCCAATCTCTCCAATGCGAGGGAACATTGTGGGGAATGCTGCCTTTTTGGGAACAATCTTTGTTGCAACCTTTTGGTTCCTGTGGCTCAGAGAAAATAATAAACCAAAACAAATGTTTTTGCCTTTGGTCCTTGCCCTTTTTGCGTTCTTGCTGTGGGATGCTTGCAAATGGGATGCTCGTGGAGAAGAAATGCGCAAAGATGAGCGACAGATGGATGCCTTTCTTGAAAAACCTCTCTTTCCGCAGATTAAGGAGCGAGGACGTGTTCTATTTGTTGAAAATTATGAATTTCCTTTGCAGTCACGCTTTAAGTTCCTAACAGGGACGTATGCAGACGAAATTATCGACATTGGGGGGGTATTTTTTGAAGAACAGTACAAGGAAGCCCGCCACCGCAAGAATCTGCTGCTAAATGGAGATTTGCCCTTGCAGGATTTGGATGATTATGGAAGCAGAATTCTGGCTCTTTATAAGGATAAAGAAGCTCTTGCAAATAGGGTGGAGTATTTGTGTCAATTGAATGAGATTGCTCATTTGGTAACGGATTATGGTAAAATGCCGTTTACCAAGCAAGATTCGGCGTATCTCGATGTCAAAAAGAAGTATGTTTACTTGTATGAATGTCAAAAAAGGTTATAAGTATGATAAAAATTTTGAAAAATAGATATTTTCCATATTTGTTTGCAATTCCGCTATTCATCTGCGTGTACCATTATAATGGAATTGTAATGGATGGTATTTTGTATGTGTCTCAGTATATTCATTCTGTTGATCCAACGCGTTTTTTGCGGGATCCTATTTTTGAATTTGGAAATCAAGGCTCGTTAGGCTTGTTTGCGCCGTTTTTTGGTGTGTTTGTAAGGATGTTTGGGGTTGATAAAGGCGCCTTCCTGTATACCTTGTCTATGCAATTGGCTTGGATATTGCTTGCTATATGTATGATAAAGACTTTATTGCAAATGACGAGAAATAAATTATGGATACTGCCCGTTGTGATTTGTTTTGTGGGAGTGTTTTCTAATGGTATGCCTTTTTCGTATGCCCGTTTCTTTTCTTTTGTACAGTCGTATGTATGTTCTCGTTCGCTTTCAATTGCTGCTGGGATGTGTGCCTTGATTTTTTTACTGAAAAAGAAAAAGTTGATTAGTTTGTTGCTTGTTTTGTTGGGAACGATGATACATCCAATTACAACTGGTTGGTGCCTGCCAGTATGGTTTTTTGTGTTTTTCCCGAGAACTCGCTTGCCAATTCTTGTGTTGTCTTTTGCATTCCCGCTGACCTTCTTAATGCATAAAGGTTGGTTGGATGTGTATCCCGAGGATTGGCTTTCGCGTCCTTTGATTGGAGCGCCTAATTATCAAACTTTTGGTAAATATTTTGCACTTCTCTGTTTTTATTTCGTCTTTGTTAGGCGACTTTCAAACAATTTATATATAAAAGAAATATCCAATTCATTTTGTATCCTTCTTATAATTGCCTTGTATTGGGACATTTGTGGTGGTTATGGGGGGCATATTTTTTTGTATGTTGTTCAGCCTTGGCGTGCAATGTGGATGCCTTCCTTATTTGCTGTACCGTTAGGCTTGTGCTTTTTTAAGGATTCTTTAAGAAGAATGCTTAAAAGAAAAGAATTTACAACACATGATTTAGCTCTGTTTATGATGCTTTTGTCTTTTTTGACGGTTCAGAACCTTTATGTCATTTTTCTTATTGCCGCTTATTTATTTATTTGCCCTTTGCGAAAAGTGACGGTCAAAATAACTTCACTTATATTTGCGTTTTTGTTGGTGGCGGAGCTACTAGTTCAGGAATACCATGCTCTCTGTATGCAGGGACTTGATTTTTGGTTAGGATATGATTTTAAAGTGGTGTATCGAATCAGGTGCTCTTTACAACTTTATTTGGTGGCTGGCTCTGTGGCGTTGATTCTTTATTTCTTTTTTAAGAAAAAATATTTGTTGGCAATTCCATTGCTGTTGTATTTGTTTTTCCCTTATTTTCAATTGTTGCCATTCTTGTCATTGTATCTTTGGGGGGTAAAAAAGAGGGGGTACGTATATTTTGGCGGTGCGACCATAGTTTTGCTTGTTGTGCTTTTGGATGGCTGTATTGGGGAAGAAGACCGGTTCCGCAGTGTGCTTAATGGATTTCCGCCTAATTTTGGTTGGGTCTTTCTCCTAGTTTTTGTCTCGTTCTTGACTATATGGATGTCGAAGAAGTTTCGCTATGTCCCGATGTTTATGTGGCTGGCCGCCTGTATGGCTGTGGGGTGCGTTCGTTACGATGCGAGGACAGAAATGCAAAGAAATGTAGAATCTGAGCTTGATGCATATCTAGAAAGTTCTATTTTCCCACAAATCCCAGAACGAGGTAAGGCATTTTTCTTTGTTTCTGGAAATTATGAGCAAGAACCGAGATTGAGATTTTTGACGGGCTCCTATTTCACGGGTACAAATCAAGTTGGGAATGTATTTAATATTAATCATTATAAGACGGTTTTAAAGAGGGAACAACTTCTTTATTGGCGAAGAGAAGATACGGCGAAGAAACATAATTCTATTATTTACGATGAGATTCTTAATAAATTGGCCGATACGGATACGTTAATAGATAGATTTGCTTTTTTATGTTCAGAAAAAGAATTGACTCATCTTGTGACAGATAAAGAAAATCTTCCTTTTGCAGTTAGTGACTCTGCAATTATAAGTAGACAACAGAAGGTTTTCTTGTACGAATGTCCCTAATATTTATAGAGAAAAAAATGAAAGATTTGCTGAAAAACAAATGGTTTGTCTATTTTGCTGGATTAGCTGCGTTTTTTTTGCTAATCCATTATTATGGCTTCTTTAGTGATGCCTCTCTGTATCTTTTGCAGGTAATCCATTTTCTAGACCCATCCCGTTTTGAAAATGATGTCCCCTTTATGTTCGGAAATCAGGATGCATATAGTATTTTTTCGTCTATAGTTGCCGTTTTTTTCAAGGTTTTTGGGGTAAATACCGGTGGAATGGTTGCGACATTGATTGCACAACTTTTTTGGTGCTTTGCGTCGATGCTGTTTTTTAAAAACTGGTCTGAAAAATATATAGAAAAATGGTGTTTTCTCCCGATTTACCTGATTTTCTTGATTGTCTTTACTGCGAAGCTGTGCTATTGCGGTTATATCGGTTTTTATTTTATAGAACCGATTCTTGTTGCCCGTTTTATATCTGTTGCATTTGTTTTTTTAGGCTTGGCCTTTTTTCTGTCAAAAAAATATGTTTCATTGTGCTTCTTTATTGCCGCTTCGCTGTTCCATCCGCTAATGGGCGGGTGGGGGGCGGCCCTGTGGCTTTTTTACTATTTCCCGCGAGTACGGATTCCTGTCGTGCTGTTTTCGCTTCTATTTCCGCTGACGGGCTTTTTACATATTGGGAAACTGGACTTTTATCCTGCCGATTGGTTGAGCCGGCCTTTGGAATATACCCCTTCATGGGGGGACTCTGTTAATTTTGTTGTGCTGGCTCTGTTCTGGGGTGCCATGTGGGGAAAAATAGAGAATAAGTCGGTTTCTCGATTTGCCTTAAATATGTTTATTGTTGTGGTTGTCGCTCTCTATTTGCAATATGCAGGGGTTTGGACAGAACATATTCTATTGTATCAGGTGCAGCCGTTTAGAGTGTGGTGGCTAGCCTTGATGCCGACAATTCCGGTCTTTTTTGTTTATATAAAGCAATTGTACGACGGAGGATTCTTTCTAGAGTTCAGTGATGCTTCTGTTCTATTTATCGCCTTGGCAGCATTTACAAATTGCCAGAATCCGGTTGTGTTGTTGATTCCACTGCTTTTGCTTGTTGCTTTATGGAGAAATAAAAAAAGAATTTATTTCAATAAGTTTTGGGAATATATATTATATGGAACGGGTTTTTGGGTAATTACTTTAGAAATGGGGTTGAATAATCTCATTCAGTTGAGTTTGGGGCATGGCTTGTTTGATTCACAGTGGATTTTAAGATGGCTGGATGTTCCCGGTTATATGGGAACGGCCAGAATGATTCTACTGCTTGTTATGGCTGCTGCGGCTTTGGCTAATCGGAAATACTGGCAATCACTTGCGTTTTGTTTGGCTTTTTGCAATAGTCATTTCACGATGTTGCCGTTGTTCGCAATTCTCTATTGCTTCCCCCTAAATTTTAAAGGCCTATTTAACAGATTCCTGATTGCGCTTGTGATTACTTTGTCTGTTGCAGAATTGTTGGGGACAGCTGATGCAAATATTAGGATTGGCTTGTGGTTCTTGTTGATTTCTTTTTTCTTTGCGTGTGCTATTCTTTCGTTGCTTGATTTGAAGTTGACGAAATGGCTTGTGAGATTCGCGGTGCTGCTAATTGTTTCTGTTGTGGCGTGGGATGTTTCGGTTTGGGATAATCGAACGATTGAGCGAAAAGAAGATGAAAAGCAAATGGATGCTTTCTTGGACAAACCTGTGTTCCCTCAGGTACGTGATAGGGGGAGAATGCTCATGGTTGAAAACCGAGAATTCCCGTTATTGTCTCGTTTTAAGTTCTTGACAGGGGCGTACGGGGACGAACTTATCCATACGGGAGAAGTCTTTTATAAGGGGCAGTTCCATGAGGCTTTACGTAGAAAAAAAGCCTTGTTCTACAGGGATACTGCAACACTAGGGTTCTCTCGCTATAGAGAGACTATCAATATGGTTTATTCAAATCCTGATACGCTTCTATCCAGGGCGAAATATTTGTGTGACATAGGGGATATTTCCTATTTGGCTACAGATTATAGTGAAATACCTTTATTTAAGGAGGATTCCGTCTTTCTCGAAGTAAAAAAGAAGTATATTTTTCTTTACGGATGCCATGCTGCATCTACAATGTAAATGGGAAGTGACTTTAAACAAGGTGGGTTCGTATGTCTTGCTTTTTGATTACAGGTGGTTCGGGTTTCTTTGGAACTATCCTGAAAAAAGAACTCTTGGCAAAAGGGCATAAGTGCGTAAATATAGATCTTTGCCCGGATCCGGATAAGCATGAAAATCTTGTTAGCATTCAAGGTGATATTCGAGACAAGGAACTTGTTGAAAGAGTTTTCACGGAAAATAAATTCGATGCAGTGTTTCACCTTGCGGCTATGTTGGCTCATGATCGTAAAAGAATCGAAAATCTATGGACGTCCAATGTTGACGGGACTGCTATAGTTGCGGACGCATGTATTCGACATGGTGTTGGTAAACTTGTTTTTACCTCGTCCAATTGCTTGTGGGCAAAAAACTTCGATGCTCCGGTATCCGAGGATGAAGAGCCGGATCCTATTGAAATATATGGCAAATCTAAACTAGAAGGTGAGAAAATTCTATTTGCACGAAAAGCCGAATTGAACTCGGTAATTTTCCGCTGCCCGACTATTATGGATGAAGGTCGTTTGGGCCTTCTTTCGATTCTTTTTGAATTTATTGATGAGAACCGCAAGCTTTGGATGGTTGGGGATGGCAACAACCGTTACCAGTTCGTCTACGCGAAGGATTTGGCGAATGCTTGTGAACTTGCTCTCAATTATCAGGGGACGACCGTATTCAATATCGGTTCCGATAACGTAAAAACGTTTAACGAAGTCTATAGCTATGTGATTCAGCATGGTGAATCGAAATCCAAGTTGGCGCACTTCCCCAAATGGTTTATTATCCCCTGCATGAAGCTTGCTAGCAAGCTTGGTATATCGCCGTTGGGCCCTTACCAGTATAAGATGATTGCTTCGACATTTGTTTTTGATACATCAAAGATTAAACGAGAATTGGGCTTTAAGCCGACAAAGACGAATGAAGAAATGCTTTTACGGGCTTATGAGTTTTACCACCAGAACCGTAAGGCGATTGAACATCGGACAAACGTGTCGGCCCATAATGAGTGCGCCGATATGGGCGTTATCAGGTTGCTGAAATGGCTGTCGTAGAATTACTGAAGTCAATGGTTTCTAATAAAAGAAATATCGTAGGGCAATTCCTGCGGTATTTTGTGACGGGAGGCCTTGCCTTTATAGTTGATTTTGGCGTATTCTCGCTAGCTTTGTACTATTTCAATATCCATTATTTGGTTGCAAACCTGATTGGCCTTATGGCGGGCAACGTGGTGAACTACTTGCTCTCCTTAGGCTGGGTTTTTAGTGCAGAAAAGAGAACGATGGAAAAACACCGTTTGCTTGAAATAACGGTGTTTGTGATTATAAGCCTCTTGGGCATGGGCTTGAATGAATTGCTACTGCTGTTGATGGTTGGCTATGCTGGCCTTAATGAAATGTTCTCTAAGATCGTAGCGGCTGGTGTTGTGCTTGTATATAATTTCTTGGCGAGAAAGTTTATATTATTTAAGAAAAAATAAGAGAAAATTTATGGGTTGCGAAAAGACTAAAATTGCCGTCATTGCTGGTGCGGGCCCGGCCGGGCTTACCGCAGCGTTGGAACTCTTGCGCACGACAGGCGTGAAGCCTGTCATATTCGAGGCCGAAGATGTCGTCGGTGGCATCTCCCGTACGGCACGCTACAATGGCAACCGCATGGATATCGGCGGTCACCGCTTTTTTAGCAAGAGCGATACCGTGATGGACTGGTGGCAGGGGATACTGCCGCTGCAGGGTGCCGCGGGCAAGGACGACATAACCATCGGGCGTAGCGTGCCGCTGGTGGCCGGTGGCCCCGACCCCGAGAAGACTGACTACGTGATGCTCTGCCGTAGCCGGCTCAGTCGCATCCTTTTCCTCCGCAAGTTATTTGACTATCCGGTTTCGCTGAATGGCGATACCATCCGCAACCTCGGGCTGTGGCGCATGTTCAAGATAGGCATGAGCTACATCAAGGTGCAGCTTTTACCCGCCCGCAAGGAGAAGAGCCTCGAAGATTTCATGATTAACCGTTTTGGCGTGGAACTCTACCGCACGTTCTTCCGCGACTATACCGAGAAGGTGTGGGGTGTGCCGTGCAGCAAGATTAGCCCGGACTGGGGCGGGCAGCGCATCAAGGGCCTTTCTATCACGAAGACCGTGGTGCATGCGGTAAAACAGATTTTTGCAGGTAAGAAAAAGGCCGAGACCGCGAACGGTGCAGATATTCGCCAGAAGGATACCGAGACAAGCCTTATTGGGCAGTTCCTCTACCCGAAATTTGGACCTGGCCAGCTCTGGGAAACTGTCGCCGAGAAGGTGCAGGAACTTGGCGGCGAAATCCGGATGAACACAAAGGTCGTAGGGGTAAACCGCTCTGCCGAAGGCAAGCGTGTTGAGAGTGTCGTGGTGGAAAGCATGGACTCAGATGGTGTTGTTGCGCACGAGACCGTCCCCTGCGACTACTTCCTTAGCACCATGCCGGTCAAGGAACTTGTTGCGGCGATGGATAGCGAAAAGAATCCTGTGCCAGCCGAGGTCAAGCGCGTCGCCGACGGGCTTGTGTACCGCGACTTCATCACCGTGGGCCTGCTCTTGGACAAGCTGCTCATTAAGAATCCGGCGAAGCCCGGCACGCCTGAGAGCAAGCTCAAGTTCGTGGCTGACAACTGGATTTACGTGCAGGAATCCGACGTAAAGCTTGGCCGTATCCAGATTTTCAACAACTGGAGCCCCTACCTGGTCGCTGATCCCGAGAAGGTATGGATTGGCCTCGAGTACTTCGCTACCGAGGGCGACGAAATGTGGCGCATGCCCGACAAGGACTTTATCAATTTTGCGATTGCGGAACTAGATAAGATTGACGTAGCGAGACCTGAAGATGTTCGCGACTCTGTGGTATTCCACATCAAGAAGGCGTACCCCGCCTACTTTGGAACCTACGGCGAGTTCGATAAGATTCGAGAATACGTGGACCCGATTGATAATTTGTTCTTGATGGGTCGCAACGGTATGCACAAGTACAACAATATGGACCACAGCATGCTTGCCGCCATGGAAGTCGTGAAGTGCATCCGCGAGAACTCTACCGATAAGACTGCGCTCTGGAATGTGAATAGTGAAGAAGAATACCACGAAGGGAAAAAAGAATAAACGTTTTCCCTGAAGACGTATATTTTGTTTCATGAAGATGGTAATGCTTCTACAAAGCCCATTTTGCAGGGCTCTATGCCTTAACCTGGCTTTCCTCCTGCTATGCTTGGGAATTGGCGGGGTGCATTTTGGCTCGATGGACGACTACTTTATGTCGGCCATTGTGACGGGAGCGTATGGTGGCGAGTTCGACCCGCACACGCTGTTCGTGAACGGGGCGTACGCCTATTTCTTGAAGCCATTCTATTCGTTGTTCCCTAGCGTAGGCTGGTACTTTATTTTTGAACTTGTCGCGGTGTTTGCGTCGTTTACGGCTTTCGCCTACTTTGCGCTGCGGCAAATGGAAGGTAGGCTTGGAATTGTTCTGTCTGTTTTTTTGCTCGCGTGCCTTACTTCTGATTTTTACCTGGAACTGTCGTTTACGCAATGTGCGGCTGTTGCTACGGCAGCAGGAATCCTGTTCCTTTATTTTGGTAATTCGGAGCGCCGTTGGCAGTATCTGCTGATTGCTATCCCGTTCCTAGTTGCGGGAACCCTCTTCCGTAGGGAAGGCTTCTTGCTGGGAATCCCCTTTGCTGCGGCACTGTTGACGTGGAACTTCTGGAAGAGTCGTAAAGTTTGGGTGGCGTCGCTCGCCGTGTTGGCTTTTATTGCAGGGGCCTATTTCGCTTTGCAGTCGTTCAATCGGAGCTTGTTCAACGATAACGGAGAATATGCCTATTACCTTGCCTATCAGGGGCCCCGGTCTCTCTTGGGGGATGGTGCGTTTTACGATAGCGAGGCGGTCTACGATGAACTCGAGGAACGCGGTCTCCATGGGCAGGATTTTCGCGTGTTGGAACGTTGGGTGTTCTACGATACCGAGGCCTTCTCGCTGGATAGCTTGAAGCCGATCGCAGATGTGGTTTACCGAAACAGTTATGAACTCAATAGGGCGAAGATGCCTATCGCGCTGCTTTATGCGGTCGCGAGTTCCTTCTTGCATACGAATGCCTGGTGCTGGGTGGTGCTTTGTCTGCTGCTGTTCTTTGCGGCCCCGAAAAGGGCTGGTTGGTATGCATGGGGTTCGCTTGCGCTAATATCACTGTGCCTCACGTATTTGCTGATGCAGAACAGGGTGGTTTACCATGTGGAAACGGGAATTTGGCTCTATGCTATTGCATGTGCAGTGCCGTTTATGGATTTGCGGCAATGTGCCGCATTTGAGAAAATATTCGGAGGCAATGGCCAGAAGTTGCTTTGGTTGCTGGGAATAATGTCTGTGCTGTGTTTCGTGTTTGCCTTGTCGACCCAGCGCAACGAGGAACGAGACCGACTGCTATTTGGCTCCTGCAAGATGCCCCAGGAATGGGCTGATTTTTTACAGTATGCTGATGAACGCCCGAACGACGTTTTCCTGTTGCATTTCAATCCATACAAGTCGCTCGCCATATACAAGGATCCGGCATACAGGGCTGCTGCGCGCGGCAGCTGGGGAAACCTGGTCCCCATTGGCTATTGGAACATTAATTTGCCCGGAATGAAGCGTGAACTCGAAAAACGTGGCGTGACGAACCCGCTCCGCGATATCGTGAAAGATAACGTGTATGTGGTGGATGGCGGTAGCGGCATAAAGCTGGATTATTACTACAAGGCGCATTACCAGAAAGAATTCGCTATAGATACGGTAAAGAAGTTCGGACGCTATAACTTGCTTAAGTACAAAGTTGTGGAGGGTGACCATGACTAGGTTGCAAAGAATTTCGTTGCTTGCGTTCTCGGCGTTTGTGGTGCTTGCGGTCGCGCTCTCGTATATGATGGGGGCAACGCTGTTTGCCGACCAGGACAAGCCCTGGCACATGCAACCCTTTACGGATGCAGATTCGCTGACTGCGGAATATACGGGCAAGTATAAACTGCTTGACAGAAACTCGTTGCTCGGAAAGTTTACCGATTCTTCGCGGGCAACCGTCACCATCCTAGTGGATGCGTGGGGTGTCCCATTCGATGAAAAACTGCTTGCGGAGGATTTTGCCGTTTTCAAGGATTTGCCCCATAAAGAATATCTGCACCACAGATTGGCGAACCGTACTCGCCATGCGGAGTTCGCGGAACTGCGTATCCTCGGTGATAGCGTTCACCCGCATGGTGGTGTCTATCTGTTCGGAGGAGACTCCTTGGAGTATGGACGTAACGTGTATATAGATTCTCTTGGTTACACGCAAAAGCTGTTTTGCCAGAAGTGTGCTGATTCTGTAATGCTTGGCAAGTTGGATAGCCTGCTTTCCTTGGATTCCCTGTTTGCTTCGGAAGAGGCTAAAGTGATTGCCTTGACCACGCAGTATTCCCGCAATGGCGACCGGGCCAAGCTCCGTGCGACCTTGCGGGGAATTGCCGAAGTTGCCCATAAGCACCCCGGCGTCCGCTTTATAGTCCAGGGAACGCACCGTCCCATTCTCGGTGACCCCAAAATCCGCCGCGAAAGCTTCACCCACTGGGTTCCCACTGTCATATTTTAGTATAATTCCCCAAAAAACTCGCTCATTTTTTAGTAAAAACTAACTAAAATTCGCTCATTTTTTAGAAAAGAATGTATATTTAAAGCATGTACCTGAAACGCAAACTAGATGATTTCTTGCTAGAATGGAAAAAATCCGCCGATAGGAAACCCCTGATTGTCAAAGGGG
>JAEEGH010013100.1_pt1 | contig 18478 bp, 10 predicted proteins | sample 9134181 | NCBI WGS metagenome assembly JAEEGH01 (sample SAMN16246544, study PRJNA631951) | gut metagenome | biome: gut microbiome; feature: rumen; material: DP-attached | host: Bos | place: Iran: Karaj | collected 2018-10 | reverse complement strand
TGTCCCACGACTTCTGGATGTCGGCCTCCGTCTTGATGACGCTCTGACCGTGGCCCGAAGAACTCATCACCGGCTTCACCACGCAGGGGATGCCGATTTCCTTGACGGCCTTCTGGAAATCCTCGAAGTTGTCGGCGAAGCGGTACGGGCTCGTCTTGAGGCCCAGTTCCTCGGCGGCAAGGCGGCGGATGCCCTCGCGGTTCATCGTGAGCTTGGTGGCCTTCGCGGTCGGGATGACGTTGAAGCCTTCCTTCTCAAGTTCCACGAGCGTGTCGGTCGCAATCGCCTCGACTTCCGGGACGATGTAGTCAGGCTTTTCCAGTTCAATCACGCGGCGGAGTTCGGCACCGTCGAGCATGTTGATGACATGGCTACGGTGAGCCACCTGCATGCCCGGGGCGTTGGCGTAACGGTCCACGGCGATAACCTCAACGCCGAGACGCATCATCTCGATGATGACTTCCTTGCCGAGTTCGCCCGCTCCGCAAAACAGCACCTTAGTGGCGCTAGAACTTAGAGGTGTACCGATTTCTGCCATATTAAACTCCTTGATTTAGGAATAATATAGTTATAAGTCCGTCAGAATTACGGCCTGCTGCAGGCTTTTGGGCTCTGATTTGCCATATACAGATAGAAATTACAGCGATTCCAAAAAAGTTTCAATACTCTTTGTAAATCCTGAGTCGCACGGCGGATATTCCCGGTTTTACTCCGCATGACAACTCCACCCTTGACCGTGATTTTACGTTGCAGCGGGCCAACGGAAATAGCCTTTAGAACAATGTCTTGACAAACCTTCGCAGGGGCAGTGATTTCATTATACCCTTTCTCGATTTCAGCCGCGATCATGCTTTTAAGATTCAGCACTACAGCACCTCCGCTTCCAGCGCCTTCCTAATCATGTCCGATTTCGGCATTTGCGGTAAATAGTCCTGCACGAGTTGCATATCCAGATTGTCGATTATCTTTCTGTAGCTTAGGATAATTTCTTTGTAGTAGTCGAAGGGCATGCTTGATTTATTGCGAATCAGTTCAAGCAGCATGCGCTCCCTGTTATACATCGTGACCGTCGCACCGTTGAGATTTTCTTGCACCGCACCGAGAAACAGAATATCGCTGTTCTCGAATTTCAACGCGACGCATTTGTCAGAAATTTTCGCTCCCCGCTCGGCAGCCAAGTAGTATTTCTCTGGAACGGAATCTGTCAGGCCGTAATGATAAAAAGCGGTGTTCATCGTAAAAACCGCCCCGGGATATTTTGCGGAAATTAGCGACACCTCGGAAACAAGCTCGCTCTCGGAATAGAACCCTTTCGCAACGCGAAACAAGCGGCCTTCGGCAATGGCCTTTTTTATCAGATATTTCGAGCCGAACATCTCAATGCATTTAGCGAACGGCAGTACCATATTCTTCCCTAAATTCTGTAAAATTTTTATTTTTACAGAATTATAGTAAAAATATACGCTATTTCGCCAAAAATTCAAGGCTATAAGCCCATTTTCACTCATAAAACCTCCTTTGACGGACAAGCGGAAACCGCCAAATAATGAACACTTGTGCACTAAATATAAATTACTAGATGGCGGTTGTCAAGAGGTTTTGACAAATTATTTATATACCTACCCCGCAGTTGCCCTCACCATCGTTCTCGCAGCATTAATCACGCGTTCCACGAGGAAGTTCTGGAATTCCTGATTTTCTAGGAATATACGGAAGAGTTCCGAGCGGGCGGCCATGTTCTTGACGATAATTTGCTGCAGGGCGTCGCCGCCTTCGATTTGCACGGTCGATTCATCGGCATGCAAAACGGCGTTGGCGAAGCTTTCGTTTTCGGCAAGTTCCTTGGGCAACTCGTCAATATCCTTCTTGACTTTATCGGGATATTCCCAGTCCACGCCACCGTAGCGCTGGTTGAATTCTTCCAGAATGTCGCTCAGCTTGACAAGGTCCGGTTCTTTTTTGCCAGCGGCTCCATTACCCGTCGGCACGGGCGCAATTTCGGCATTCTCGTTTTCAAGGGAAATTTTTGCCGCTTCCTGTTCCACAATTCGCAACTGGTCAAAGTCAATCGATTCCAGTAAGCCTTCGGTAAAGTCTTCGCGTTTCAGCTTGGGCAATTTCGTCACAAGATACTTGTAGAACGTCCAACGTTTTTCCCAATCCTCACTACCGAACGGCATAATGGCAGCAAGGAAGGTATAGATGCGCACGAAATTCTTCATAGCGCTCTTGCAGGCAATCTGCTGTTCTTCTTGCAGGTCATTCTTGAATCGTTCCACGCACGTATCAATAATCGGGTCTAGCTCCTCGCGCGGAGCAGAGCCAAAATACTTTTGGCAATACAAATCTATCTCGGCCAGCGTATAGATATTGTATTCGTCCAACTCAAAAATCAAGTCGTTCAGTTTGTTCGGGTCGGTTTCGCCAACAAGCGTCGTCATCTTGTAATAGCGCTGGAACGATTCCTTGATATCTTCGGGGTCGTTCGCGAAATCGAGAATGAACGTATCTTTCTTTTTCGGATGGCAGCGATTTAAGCGGCTAAGCGTCTGCACCGCCTTGATATCAAGCAAGCCCTTATCGACATACATCGTATGCAGCAGCGGCTCATCGTAACCCGTCTGGAACTTGTCGGCAACAACAAGAATGCGGTACGGATCGACCTTCATGTTCTTTTCGATATCAGCAGACGGGAACTTGTTGATACTCGCTTCGGTTTCTTCTTTGCCGTGATAGACCTTTTTACTACTGAAAGCCACAACAGCCTTGTACGGGCTCCGCATATCTTGCAACTGTTTCGAGATGGCGTAATAGTAGTCAATCGCCCTTTCGATTCCGGCAGTCACCACCATGGCACGGGCCTGTCCACCCACCTTGTTCTTATTGATGACGTTATTGATAAAGTGGTTTACAATGATGGCGGCCTTTTTCTCGACCGTTTCGGGGCGACTTTCCACATACCAGCGGATTTTCTTTTGCGCCTGGTCGCGGTCAAATTCTGGATTTTCCTTTCGCTTGCGGATGATTTCAGATTCAACGACTTTGTAATAGCTCTGGTACGGCGTATAGTTTTTCAGCACATCCAGGATAAAGCCTTCCTGAATGGCCTGGCGCATGGTGTAATTGTGGTGCGGTTCGAATTTCGGTTTTCCATCAGGTTGTGGAATCTTTTTTCCGAACATTTCGAGAGTCTTGTTCTTGGGAGTCGCGGTAAAGGCGTAGTAATTCGCGTTCTTCACCATTTTGCGGCCTTCGATGGTCTTGTTCAAGATATCCTCAAAATCTTCCTCGTTCTCGACATCGACACCGGCAATCGCCATGTTCATTTTAGCCGAAAGCGAGCCACTCTGGCTACTATGCGCCTCATCGATGATGATTGCAAAACGGCGGTCAGCAAGTGCCGTTCCGATTTCCTTGAGAATGAACGGGAACTTGTGAACAATCGTGATGATAATTCGCTTGCCCGCAGTGAGTTCCTTGCGAAGCGTTTCCGAAGAATCCGCCCAGCCGACAATATTGCCGAGCTGGTTATAGGCATTGATGTTGTTGCGGATTTGCTTGTCGAGGTTCACGCGATCGGTCACGACGATGATAGAATCCATCAGCTTTTCCGTTCCACGCAGTTGCTGGGCCAGCATAAAAGCAAGCCACGTAATCGTATTCGACTTACCCGAGCCCGCACTGTGCTGAATCAGGAACTTTTGTCCCAGTTCGTGCGACTTGGTTTCTTGCACCAGATAACGGACGGCATCAAGTTGGTGGTAGCGGGGCCACACGACTGATTCCTTGACGACTCTTCCCTTTTCATCGGTAAATTTTGCGACCTGAGCCAGGTTCTCGACAATGTAGGAGAGAGTCTGCTTTGTAAGCACGTAATCCCACAAGTAGGCCGTTCGCGGGCCACCAGGATTTACCGGGTTGCCAGCACCGCCATCAACGCCCTTGTCAAACGGCAGGAACCACGATTCCTTGCCCTTCAATTCCGTACACATGCGGATGTTGTCGTCATCTACGGCAAAGTGGACCGCACAACGCCTGGGCTGCAACAGCAATTCCTTAGGATTGCGTTCATTCGGATTGGAATACTGCGCCACCGCATTCAACACGGTCTGGCCGGTATAATGATTCTTGAGTTCAATGGTGATGACAGGCATGCCGTTAATGAAAATCACCATGTCGATAGACAAGTCAGGGTTCGCGACGCTAAAGTGAACCTGGCGCGTGACGGAGAAAATATTCTGGTCGTAATAACTTTGTCCCGATTCGCTCAACTCGGACGGAAACGGGTAATACATGTCGAAGTGCGTGGTATTGTAATTGTAGCCCTTGCGGATGACGTCGATAACGCCACGCTTGGTGATTTCGTTCTTAAGCCTGTCAAAGAACGAATGACGGATATGCGGATTCTTGAAATCTACAGTTCTTTGGACTTTGTCTTCTTGCGTAGTGCAAAGGAACAGCTCCAACTTGTCGCAATCCAAGGCGTAATCGGTGCTGTAGTCGGACGGCATGCCCCTATAGTAGCCGTTAGCCTCAAGAAGGTATTTTTCGATGAGAGTTTCGAGACCCTTTTCTGAAGTATCCGTCGGCATAATTAAACCTTTACCTTGCCTGTAACCACATCACTTATCAAACTTTGTTTATACTCGTTCAAGTTCGCAATCTGATTTTCGATGGACGCAATTTGAGAATCGATGGAAGAAACTTTCTTTTCGATATAGGCGACTATTTCCTTTTGTTCGGAAAGAGGAGGAACGGGAATCATAATCGTTCGCATTTCGCTCCATCGCGTGGTCCACAAATCAGCCACAATCCCTCGACCCATACGATAGAATTCTTCTATATAATTATTACTCCTAAACAAGTAATGAATGTAATGCCCATCTATATTACGTGGCGTAGCAACAATATTAATCAAGGAAACAGAACCATCTAATTCAGATAAACCGCAAGATCCCTTTCGGTCTGAACGAGAATTAACAACAAAATCCCCTTTCAGAACCAACTTTCTATTATCTCCATCATCGGTTTTGCAAGCACTTTCCAATTGCGGAGTCACACCCATTTTAGATACTGACAATGGCGGATAATCTTTATCGGAAACTTTTTCTTTCCTTTGAATAAAGCGATGTCCCAATTTATCCACTTCCCAGTTTTCAGGGATTTTTCCTATCCAAGAAATGCCAGAATCTTTCCATTTGCGTTTCTCTCGTCTTTCGTCTATCTTGCCTGTGACGGCATTTGCGATAACGGACTGTTTGTATTCTTTCAGGAGTTCGATTTGTTTCTGTTTTGCCGAAACAAGTTCATTGATTTGCGCCGTCTTTTTATCCAAGTATTCCGCAATCGCCTTTTGTTCAGAGAGAGGAGGAAGTAGCAATTTACAACGCTTCAAATGAGCTCTTGTAACACTATAAACTTTTACGCCGTTTACACGAGTTCTAATTTGAGATCTCCAAATATCAGATTGAAAAAGATAAGCAAAGAATGGTCCGTTTTCTTCTTTATTTGTAAACGCAATTATTGTATGATAGCCTGCAAAAATCTTTCTCGTTTCCGTATTTAAAACACAATTACCACAACCATCTAAATCTTCTGAAGTATCGGCAAATACAATATCATTTTTCCGCAATAAAGATTGCGGATTTGAATCAAGCCATGAAGATTCAACAAATCTCAACAAATTTCTTTTTAAAACAGTTCCTTCATTTTCCTTAGAATGAATTTGCCCATAACTGACAACAGGGACTCCATTAATTTCATCATTAATAAGGTTATCCTTTGTAATCGGCAAGCCCTTTCCCAAAGAGAATTCAGACCTAAAAGGAACAACATCCCAATGCTCCGGCACATCTCCTATCCAAGAGATTCCTGAATCTTTATATCGCGCATACTTTCTCATACAAACAAATTCCTTTAGATTCTTCGACTCCACTTCGTTCCGCTCAGAATGACACTCGAATAAGAGATTGCTTCGTCACAACGTTCCTCGCAATGACGTGTTCATCCTTACTCTTCCAGGATCTCCGCGAGGGCACCTTCGGTTTGCCGTTCCAGTTTCATGATGTCGTTCTTGATGTCTTTCAGGCTGCGGAGTTCCACAGGCTTGTAGAAATACTTGGTAAAGCTGAGTTCGTAGCCTACGGTGGGTTCGCCGAAAATCACGTCGGGCGTATAGGGTTTGACTTCGTTCTCGTAGAAGCCTTCTATTCCGCCCGGATAGTTCATCGGAATCTGTTCCGTTTCGTTACGATTCGCCTTGTATTTTAAATTGCCCTTCTTGTCCTTGACCGGTTTGCCATTCTCGTCCATTACGGGCTTCATCAGCGGCACAGACCAGTAACCGAATTCAGAATTGTCGAAAATTTTGCTCTGTTCCGTTTCCTTGAAATCCATCAGGAGTTTCAAAATCTTTGCACGGTCCGCCTCGTTCGTTTCGCAATTCTTTTCGCCCAGATTCTTGCGAAGCGGGGTCTTGATGGCAGTCGCATCAATCAACTGCACCTTGCCCTTGCGGCGTTTTTCCTTGCGGTTCGTGACAATCCAGATGTAGGTACCGATACCCGTGTTGTAAAAGTCCTTTTCGGGCATGGCGACAATCGCTTCGAGCATATCGTTTTCGATAACATACTTGCGCAAGTTGCTGTTGCCCGAGCCTGCATCCCCCGTAAAGAGCGAACTTCCGTTGTGTACTTCCACAATGCGAGTGCCGAGTTCCGTTTCCTTCATACGGCTCACGTTGTTCGCCAAGAAGAGCATCTGCGGGTCGCCAATGTCGGGGACAAAGTTTATATCGTCCGAAAGCACAAAACGGCTGTCGGTGATTTCCTTCTTGTCCGAAATTCCCCAGTTCTTGAGATCTTCTTTCCACGCCGTACCGAACGGCGGGTTCGAAATGCAGAAGTCATAAGTTTCGCCAATGTGACCATCTTGCGAAATGGTCGAACCAAAGGCGATATAGTCGCGCTGCTGCTTGTTCAACGAATAACTGAAGCTCTTGATTTGGCCCGAAATCATGATGTCCGCCTTGCAGGTGGCGTAAGTATCGGGCATCAGTTCCTGACCGAAAATGTGAATCTTGATTTTCTTGTCGCGTTCTTTCGCCATGTCAAGAATTTTCTCCTTGGCAACCGACAAGATTCCGCCCGTACCGCAGGCTCCATCGTAAATGGTGTATGTCGAATTTTCAAGTTTGTCTGCAATCGGGAGAATCGTCAAGTCGGCAAGCAGCTTCACCATGTCGCGCGGCGTAAAGTGACGACCGGCGCTAGTCACGGCATAGGCTTCGTTGAAGCGGCGGAGCAGTTCTTCGAACACCGTTCCCATCATGTGGTTATCGACACCGGGCAAGGTCTCTTTTCCGCTCGCATCTTTTACGGGCAAGATTCCCAAATTGATGGACTTGTCGGTAAACTTCTCGAGAATGGATCCCAGGCGGTTGTTCTCGGTAAGTTTGTCGATGGTCGGCAACAGTTCGAACTTCTTGACAATGTCCTGAACATCCTTGCTGTAACCGTCGATGTATTCCAAGAAGTTCATTTTGAGGCGGGAAGGATTCGTTTCCGCCGTCAGTGTGCGCATCGTAAACTTCGAAACGTTCACGAAGGGATACTTGGTGATAGCGGTCAGCACCGGCTCGTAGTTCACGATTTTCTGCTTGTCAAGTTCGGCCTTCTGTTTGAGAATGGCTTCTTTCGTGGGTTCCAAGAGAACGTCGATGCGGCGGAGCACCATCATCGGGAGAATAACCTTCTTGTAATCGACCTGTTCAAAGACATCCACCAACACGTCGTTGGCGATATTCCACATAAAACTGACCAGCTTGTTGAACTGCTGCGTGTTATCCATAAGGGCCTCATTTGCTAGCCCTTATGCCCAGTACATTCAACACCAAATAAAAAAGGCGTGGTATCGAATGCACTTACGAAACCGAGGCTCTGGTAAACCTATCCAACATAAGCACAAACGACCCACGCACAGGGTGCGTGAGTGTCTGCCTTATTCTCGTTGGATTTTGAAAATTTACCAGATTTTCGGTTCCAAGAATAAGAGCAATAACTCAAATTTCTATGCGCCCCAAACCGTGAGGAATGGGGCTATGTCTGTGGGAAATATATATAAATATGCCTGCTAGAGATTGCCACGACCCTTAAAAGGGCCTCGCAATGGCTCGAAAAACCCGAATTTAGTCCTTGAGGCAACGGACGGATTGGCCAAAAGACCGCCCACCTCCACCGCCTACATTTAATTGCGCATCTACTGGTTGATGCAACGTTTGAAACTGAACTATAAACACCAATCTAAAATCGTCACCATATTCAACTTCAACGGAAGTCATAAAAGTTGCTATATCATAACGATCATACGAACTATCAGTTATAGGTGATTGCCAAACTTCATTCCATGTCGCATTAAAATATCCCGACGGCAACACACCAAAGCCCACACTATCCGTGCCCTTAATATCCTCCGCATTTTTATCCACCGACCAAAGTTCCGGTGATCTAAGAATCAGGCTAGCCTTTTCGGTACCCCCTACCGCATTAAACAAGGTTCGGTATTCCGCAGTGTCCGGTAAATGCCAGCCTTCCGGACATATACCGGGAACAGGGTAAATTGGCGTACAGTTCACTCCCCATCCACAGCCCTTACCGTTCTCCGAAAACACCGCAGCGCTATCCATTGCCGCTGCATAAGTATAGAAACGGCCAAACACTTCACAACTATCGGCCCCACACAGGTTTCCATATGTCACAGCCTTACCAGCAGAATTGATTTTGTATTCATAGTTCAGATTTTCCGCCATCCAGGTCTGTTCACCTATTTTCACCGTCCTATATGCATGCTTATCTCTCGGATCTACCATCCAGCCATAAACGACGTCAGGATTAAAGAACGTGTTTTTTGATCCTGTAATATAGGTCCACTCATGACAATAAAATGTTTGCCCTTGATAGAGGCTCCTTTCATTATTCACAACACGCTGTTCTGTTTCGTCGCCACCTCCACAAGGTTTCATCGCGTATACATGCGCGATAAAATTATTGATATACTTTTCAAAATTGCCGACTTTTTCGCCATTATTCCAGCCTTCTACAGATTTGCGAATGATTTGCAAATCTTGATCCATGGCCCAATCAGCCATAGCCGTCTTTATAGAATCCACTACAGAACCATTCCACTCCCCTTCGAATTCCAGCGCATTTGAAATTTCTGTCAAAAGCGACATCAGCCCGCCTTCATTGCGGGAGCCCTGCAATAAAACGGATATGGCCAGCAAAGCCGCGTCTGCATCGCCCTTATCAAAAATATTCAGGTTTTCAGAGGCATCAAACCCCACAGAATCAATAAAGAACAGTTTCAAGACCTCTGACTGCGCCTGTTTTTTTGCCCGCTCTACACCCATGCCTTCGTGCGAAACAAGATAACTGGCGCGGTTAAATTCCAGATGAGTCAACACGTTCACATTCGCCGTATCGCGCTCGGCCACATCGACAAGGGCACGGAGGCGGACATCCGACCTAGACGGCGAACCCGTTACCTCATTATTGTACAGCCCTTCAGCAACAATCACGGCATATTGGCTAGACAAGTTAGTCGCAGTCACCTCGAAACAACCGTTATCATCGACCTCGTCCACAAAGTTTACGCCTGTCTGCTTTAGCGACGCACTGTCAGAAACTTCGTATAGGGCAACCGAGGTGCCCTTCAAGAACGGACCCTTCTGAGCACAGCCAAACAAAGTTACACGAGTGGTATCCGGGCGATAAATCAACGCGGTATCGCCCCCACAGACCAAGCGCACGTAAAGGCTATCGGCCCTAGCAAGGGTGCAGCCCGTTCCATCTTCACCCACTTCACCTTTTTTACCAGATTCGCCCTTGAGCAGAACGCCTACGCTATCGCCATTGCAGACCACCTTGACACTATCGCCACCCGAGATACTCTGCGTATAACACGGGATATTCTCGTTTTTCAGATTAATCGTATCCTTGCCAAGTTCTATTGCTTTGGTCCAGTCGCCACCGACGCATGTACGAGCAACGCTTTCGCCCTTTACCATCACCTGCATGCCCTCACTCTCGTCGGTGCATTCGGGGAGGTCGGATTCTTCGGCGACAACTTCTATGTTGTCCGGAATCGACTGGGAGATGATTTCGGTGGTATCGTTGCTACAGGCGAAGAGGAACAATAAAACAAGTGCAAGTGTGAAATGTATGGATCCTCGCCTACGCGAGGATGACAATGCGGATCGGGATGCTTCGTTTCGCTTAGAAAGACTCATAACATCAACCTCTTCGCGCTAGTCCTTGATGCAGCGGACCGATACATAATCAGACTTAATGTTATGCATAACCCACTCAATCCTCTTAACTCTAGGGAACATCTCAAAATAAAAAACGTAGTCTTTAGCATTATGTTTTGTAGAAGACCAAAAAAGGGCCACGTCGCCGAAATCCCTTATAGATTTTACGGGCAATTGCACACGCCCTGCAAACAGCGGCGAAAAACCGACACTATCAACATTCGCGTTACAAGCACCTCCATCACGTTCATCAACAATACGAATTAGTCCTGAAGTTCTGAACAAAGCCAGCCATTCAATCTTACTCGGCAAAAGCCACCCTTCAGGACAAACCCCGCGAACTTTATCAGACGTATAACATTGGGAATCTAGTCTAACTCCACACCCCTTACCGTTCTCTGTAAACATCGCAGAACTGTCCATTGCTGCAGCCCATGAATAGTAACGACCATAAACAAAACAACTATCACCACCACAAGCATTACCATACGTCACAACATCATCCCCATCAGCAACCTGAATATTGTATTCATAATTCAAGTTTTCCGCCATCCACGTTTGGTTTCCGACATCTACCGTTTTATACATATGCCTATCACGAATATCGTACAACCATCCATATTCTATTTCGGGATTAAATGCCATATTTTCAGAAGGGATTCCAAACGCACTCTCATAACAGATAAGTTTTTTTCCATAATACTTACTTATTTCGTTATCTACTACCTGTGTTTTTCCCTCGTTTGAGGCACCACATACGTCTAACTTATACTGTTTTGCAATGAAATTTTCGACATACTTCTCATAATTTCCGGCGTTTTTATAAAAAAAGTTGTTACCCTTAAGTTTACGAATCATTCTAGACCCCTGAAGCATAGCCCCATCGGCCATAGTAGTCTTCAACGAGTCCGCTCTTGAGCCTTCCCACTTGCCCTCGGTTTTCAACGCCGTCGATATTTCCGTCAAAAGTGCTTGCACTTCACTTTCACTGCGCCCACCCTGCAACAAAACGGATATTGCCAGCAACGTGGCATCGGCTTCCGTATCACCAAAAATATCCAGACCTTCAGGGTTATCAACCCCTTCCACATCCATATAGAACGCCTTCAATATTTCGGACTGCGCCTGTTTTTTCGCCTGTTTGACAGTCTTGCCCTCACGGGTTACCAGGTAACTCACACGATCAAATTCCAAATGCGTCAGCACATTTACTTTCGGGCTTTTTTGCTCCAGCAGATTCAACAAGGCATACAGTTCTACAGGGGCCTTGGATTTTCGCCCTGTGACCTCGTTATGGTAAAAGCCCTTCACCCTAATAATCGCATACTGGCTAGAAAGCTTCACTTCCGTCAGTTTAAACCGGCCCTCATCATCAACAACTTCACCTTTGATGGACCTTCCTGTTTTTTCCAGCGTAATGCCGTCCTTGAGTTCAAACAGGTCAACCATCGCGCCCTTCATGAACGGGCCCTTCTGCGCAAAGCCAATCAACAAGTCAAATGACACAGGAACAGTTTCCGCGGCTACTTTGGCAGCAGAATCCGCGGCAAGGGCAGGCGACGGGGATTTAAGATAGTACATTGTAGAATCGCCTTCGCAATACAGCCGTACAGAAGCACTATCTACCCTTTCCAGCGAACAGCCTACACCAGCATTGCCCTTGTCGCCCTTCGCGCCAGCCTCGGCATTGAGCAAGACACCCACGCTATCACCGTAGCAGACGACCTTGACTCCGCGCTTGCTGGCAAGTTCTTCCGTATGGCACGACAAGCTATCCTTTTTCACGGACGCCGTGTCTTTTGCGTATTTGATTATCTTGGTCCACTCGCCACCAACGCATGTGCGAGCATACGATTCCCCCTTTACCATGACCTGTTCGCCTTCGTCATCTTCGTTGCATTCAGGCAGATCGGATTCTTCGGAAACAATTTCTACGTTGTCCGAAACAGATTGCGAGACGATTTCGGAGGTACCGTTGCTACAGGCGGCAAGGAGAAGGAGAAAAAGAAAAATCGCAATCACTTTCATAATACCACACATATCGAATCAATCTTTGAGACAACGAACAGAGCAAGCAGAATTCTGATATTCGCCCGTAACATACAAAGACTTCGTTGGACTAGCCCTTCCAACTCCAGCATCAAATGAAGTCTCTAGATCCGTCGCCGTCCAAAAATAAGCCCAAGTACCAATACCCCTAAACGACGAACTCGTAAGTAGTTGCCCTGCAAATAGAATAGAGAAACTCCCCTCATTAGATTCCACAAAACGAGCCAAATTATTAAACTCAGACATACTAGGCATACGCCAACCATCAGGGCATATTCCCTGAATTCTCCCCAATTCACATTTTGGTTCACGCCACCCACATACCATCGGATTATCAGGATCACTAGCCAGTTTTACAGAATCTATCGCGGCCCCCCATATATACAACGGCCCATATTTCTCGCAATTTGCGGGATCATTGTCGTAGCACCAAGTTTTTCCTTTAAGACTCGGCGTTTTTGTACTATCCGTATACCTCAAATTTTCTATCATCCAAGTATAGTTTCCTAATTTTGCATACTCATAGATTGTCATATCTCTTTCGTCTACAAAACAAAGCGCTCCCATTCCTTCATCCGTGCAATGGCGCTGCAAATCGCTTGTTTTCCCCACACATTGTCCCTTCAACTCGCGAATACAGCCCCAGCTTATATCTTCTTCCAAAGAATCCGCATACCGGATTTCATCAGAATCCCACAGAAGTTGATGACCTGTAACTGTACCAACAACGGTCACTCCCGTTTTGTTGTTCTTGAACGCCGTCCCCATCGTATCTTTCTCTATATCCATCGCAAAGCGCCACTTGGTACTATCGGCATCCATACAGAAGAACCTGTTCTTCCCACCCACGCTCACCGTATCGCTATATGCGCGCGCATAATACTTAGAATACCTGTTACTTACATGCTTTACCGCATCCTGTGGCACGGAGTCACTTCCGCACACACCGAGCCCCAGCTCAATATTCCAAAAGTAGCGCAGGTATTTCTCGAAATAGGGAACCTTTGCAGAAAGGCCACTTTCAATCATATTGCTACGGTAAAAGGCGTACGCCCCCATAAAATCAGGGAATATCGTCTCTTCTGCCAATTTGGCCTTATTCAGGGAATCTGTCCATGCCCCATTTTTCGCAAAATCATCAGCCATTCCGGCAATGAGCTCAGGAATAGTCTTATCAGACATATTCTGTAACAAGATTGACATGGCTAGCAGTGAGGCTTCGGCATCCGTCTCGCCAAGGACATTCATGGTTTCAAAAGGCGTATTGAACCCGGTCGTATCAATATGGAATACGTTGAAGACTTCCTTTCTAGCCCGGGCCTTAGCAGACTGAACATTCATCTGCTTATGCTGTACCAGATTTTTCACGCGGCCAGCCTCTAGGTGCGTAAACAGGTTTATATTCGCCGTTTTCCGTTCAAGGAGGTCTACCAAGGCATTCATCTCAACGGGATCCATGGATTTTTCACCCGTAGACAACTCCTGGTAATAGCCATTCACATTGATTAGCACGTATTGGCTAGAAAGCTCCATTTTCGGGAACTTGTAATACCCGCTATCGTTCAGGATTTCGCATGAATAAGTCTTGCCTGTCTTTTCCAAGGTATAGCCATCATGAAGTTCGTACAAAGTAACCTTTCCGCCCTTCAGGAAGGGACCCTTCTGCGCGAACCCCGTCAGGGAATCCACCGTTATCGTAACACGTTCCGGATCCTTGGTGGTATCCACGACAGACTTGGGCTTTTCGCCTAGATATATAGATGTAGAATCCGCACCGCAGAACAGGCGCACCGTAACGCTATCGAGCTGCACCAGCGAACATCCGGCACCGGCATCGCCCTTGTCACCTTGATTGCCCGCACCGCCGTTGTGGAGCACACCCACGCTGTCGCCGTCGCAGATGACCTTCACGCCCTGCTTGTCGGCCAGTTCCGCCGTGTAGCAGGTGATTTTCTCGCTTTTCAGGTAGATTGTGTCCCTGCCCGGGGTAAACGCGGCAGACCACTCGCCATCGACGCACGTGCGGGCGGTGTTTTCGCCCTTCACGAGAACCTGTTCGCCCTCGTTATCTTCGGTGCATTCGGGGAGGTCGGATTCCTCGGCAACAATTTCGATGTTGTTCGGGACGGTTTGCGTGACAACTTCGGTAGTGTCATCGCCACACGCGAGGAGGAGCAATAGAACAAGTGCAAGTACGAGATGTATGAATCCTCGCCGGAGCCTGCCCTGAGCCTGCCGAACGGGCGAGGATGACACGGCAAGGGATGGCATCAGCAATTTACTCCTCAGCAACATGTCTCCAAACTCCTGTCACTCTCTAGAACTTCGTGTCAACCGGGTTAAAGGTGAACTTTACGCCGGAACGTATCCAGCCATCATACCCGTCGTCGCCTTTTTCGTGCGCGAGGTTCTCGTACTTGCGGAACCCGCCACCTACGTAGAACCCGAACCAGTCGTTCACCTTCATTTTGTATAGGGCGTCTATCAGGTACTGGGCCTCCTCCACGCCGGAAGGTGAAGTGTCGCCGCCGGCGAGCGCCACATTGTAGTCGGTGTACATTTCCTTGTCGCCTTGGCGCAGCCATGCAAGCGTGAGTGCGAGCGAGTGCTTGCCATACTGCCAGCCGAAATCGAACCACACGTCAAGTGCGTCCGCACCGCGACGGTAGCCTATCGGGTAATCCACGAAGTAGGCATCGGCGTAATCGGGGTCGTCCTGCTCGCGGAAGTTGCTGCGATAATTGCGACGGCTCGTGTACTTGAGCAGCGGGAGCTTGCTGTTGTTCGACACGGGGTCGGTACGCACCACGTCGAGGCGCCAGTTGAACTTGCCATAGAGTGCAGTCGAGAGTTCATGGTAGTAACCCACCAGATAGTTGATTACGGAGCGGCTTGTGCCCTTGTCATCATCCTCGCCTACCGGGCTGTTGATGTCTTCCATGTTGACCTGGCTGTAGAACTTCGCGCCGTTGCTCGTCTTGTAGCCGAGTTCCACGGAGGTAGCCGCCGACGTGTAGCCGGTCGCGTAGTTGTCGTGCCAGTAGATGAACGGACTCATGGAGCGGAATTCCGGAGCCTTGCCGCCTATCATGCTCTGTTCGGCAACGTATATCCAGAGTTTTTCGGTCTCGACACCGAACTTGTGGAACATGAACGTCTTGATGTTGTCGGTGTAAGTGCGGTTGCGCTGGTTTGCCACCTGGTTGCCGGGATCAGTGCACTTTTGCGCGTAGGCCTCGGTACCCACGGGCGGGCATCCGGTATCGTGATTCATCACGTCGCCGTACAGCCAGGCATTGAGGGAACTGAACAAAAAGTCGTAGCGGAACATGCCTGCGGCAAATTTCCAGCGCAGGCCATCGTGGTAAGGAGCGCCACCCACCAGGATGTCGTTCTTGGAAACCATCAGGTCGTCAAGTGCAAAGCGCCCGAACTGCACGTAGCCCACGGGGTTTTCCCATACGGCGTAGGCGTTGTTCGGAACGTTTATATCGAGTTCACTCGGGTCGTACGTGAAATTCTTGTGAAGGTCGTCCTGATACCAGGCCTCCAGATCGCGGCGGAGCGGGGCTTCCAGGAGCACGTGGAAACTTTTGTAACCCGCACGGAAACTGAGGGTGAAGAACGGGTCGAGGTGGTCCTCGTAACTGCGGGCGTTATTGAGCGGAATCTGGAGACCGCGCCAGTTGCCCCCGAACCAGTCGGCAGTATCTACCGCGAAGGTGGGGTCGGTCGGGCCGCCGTTGAGCCCGAAGTTGAAGTCGGTACCTATCTGGAAATAGCCCGTCTCGCCCGCCTGCGGGGGCGCCGGGTATGCATGGCACAGGGCCGCAAAAGCGAGCACGCCAAAAACGAGGGTGTGAATACAGTTCCTCATGTTAAGCAAGATAGTAAATAAAAAAAGGAGATCCCCGGCCAAGCCGGGGATGACATAAAAAACGAGCAATACAGCCGCAAACGGGACGCCCGTGAGCCACAAGCGGCACGGCGCAAGCGTGCCGCGGTGGCGAGAGCGAGCGCAGACCGGAGCTATTTAATACGCAAAACGTAGCGCGAGCGGTCTTATAAAACCTTTTTGCGTTGTAAAACGACGCCGTGAGCCACAAGCGGCACGGCGCAAGCGTGCCGCGGTGGCGACCTTTGACCACTTGGCACTTCAGTGCCTATGTGGGCATGGCCACCTTTAGGTGGGAGCGAGCGGTCGCAAAAAGGACTACCCAGGCAGGGAGACCCAGGTAGTCCCTTGTGTGTTGTGGGGACGTGCGCAAAGCGCACACCCTGTGTGTGTGTTATCTTCTTATTAGAAGTCCTTTCAGTGGCATCTTAGAAGATGTCGCTCAGGGCGTTTCCGCGCAAGAAAGCGGGCACGTCGTAGTCGACGCCGCTAGCCTTCTTGATGGAACCGGGGTCATCCTGCACCGTCTTGGAAGCAACGGTAGTCGCAAGAGCCTCCTGACGCATGTAGGTCGGGGTCTCGAGCGAATTGGCATCCATCTGCATCGGCTTTGCCGCAACTTCATGAACGCCGTTCATGTCGTCGGTATCGGCAATTTCAGAGAATTCCTGGGTATCGTGCAGAGAAGCGTTCGGGGTACCGAGCACCACTTCTTCGGCCGGAGCAGTCGCCGAGAAAGTCGGGGCAGCAAAGCCAAGCGACTTATCCATGGCGGGCATGGCAACCGTACCGTGAGCGATGGCGGCGAAGTTGAACGCCGTCGGGCGCGGAGTGGCCTTCACCGGCTGCGGAGCAACCGGAGCCTGCTGAACCGGAGCGGGCTGCACGGGGGCAGCGGGCTGCTGGAACACGGCGGCGGCACCGAGGGTGTTCACCAGGTCCTGCGTGCTGGGCTTTGCAGCCTCTGCGGGGGCAGCGGGAGCAATGGTAGAGCCACCGCAACCGGTAGCGATGATGGTGATGCACACCTTGTCGCCAAGTTCCGGGAGCAGGATATCGCCCATGATGATGTTCGGGTCATTCTTGTCGCTGACCGCTTCGTGGATGTGTTCCATGGCCTCGTTGTATTCGAGCATGGAGAAGCTTTCGCCATGAGAGACGTTCACGAGAACGCCGGTAGCGCCATCCACATTGATGTCTTCGAGGAGCGGAGAAGAGAGTGCCATGTCCGTTGCACGAACGCCACGGCCTTCACCTTCGGCGATGCCCGTACCCATGAGGGCGGAGCCACCGTTGGTCATGACAGTCTTGATGTCGGCAAAGTCCACATGGATGAGGCCATGACGGAACATGATGTCGCAGATGCTGCGCACGGCGTTGCCAAGGATTTCGTCGGTGAGCTTGAAGGCGCCATCGAGAGTGAGGGCCTTGTCAGTGTTCTGCACGACGTTCATCAGCTTCTCGTTGTCGACAACGATCATGGTATCGACGGAGTTGCGGAGGTTCGCAATGCCTTCGGAAGCGAGAGTGCCACGGCGCTTGCCTTCGAACTTGAACGGCTTGGTGACCACGGCGACCGTGAGGATGCCCATTTCACGAGCAACATTACCCACGACCGGAGCGGCACCCGTACCGGTACCACCGCCCATGCCAGCGGTAATGAAGATCATGTCGGCGCCCTTCATGGCTTCCTTGATTTCCTCGACGTTCTCTTCGGCAGCCTTGCGGCCAACTTCGGGCTTCATGCCGGCACCGAGAGCCTTCGTAAGCTTCTTGCCAATCTGGATCTTGTGATCGGCAAGGCTCAGTTCGAGCGCCTTGGCATCGGTATTCACCGCGTAGTATTCCACGCCGGCAATCTTCATGCCGACCATGCGGTTAACAGTGTTTCCGCCGGCGCCACCTACGCCGAACACCTTCACCTTTGCGTTGTTGAGGGTGGATTCGTCCATCTCGATGTGTGATGTGATTTCACTCATGGTTTATTCTCCCTGTGATTGAGTGTTTGTTGTTTTAGTTAAAAATACGTGCGAACCATGTCCTTGAACCATTGGATTCCCTTCTTTACGGAAACAGTCAACTGTGCTCCCGTATCGTGCTTCTTGTTCGCGCTCTGCTGGCGTGCAGCATAGTGCAAGAGGCCGATGCCGGTTGCATAGGACGGCTTATGGAACGCTTCCTGGATACCGCTCGTACCCTTCGGGTAACCGATGCGGACCGGTTTCTTG
>JAEEGH010013099.1_pt1 | contig 18478 bp, 14 predicted proteins | sample 9134181 | NCBI WGS metagenome assembly JAEEGH01 (sample SAMN16246544, study PRJNA631951) | gut metagenome | biome: gut microbiome; feature: rumen; material: DP-attached | host: Bos | place: Iran: Karaj | collected 2018-10 | reverse complement strand
GCCAGCGTTCCCAGGAGCCTGCCAAAACTTTCTGTCGCGTTTTCATCAGCCAGAAAGAAACGGATTGTACGTTTCCCTGACTCCTTCTGCCAGATTATGCCGGTCAGGTCCGGCCGGGTTTCGGGTACAGGCCCTGCGTTGTCAGAAGCCGCTTCCGTCTGGTGCTTTTTTATACGCGGGTGAGTATCCATAAATCTTTTTTCTCCTTACTTCTTCTCTTCCTTCTTGTTTTCCTGTTTTTTCAGCACGTCCGGATTTCTCGTCAACGGATCCAGCAGATCCATATGACCGCTGATAGTATCTATTTCTTTGCCATCTACCAGGAATTTAACTTTTTTGATTTCAGGGAATTCCGTTAATGTGCAGACCACGGCATTGACCATCATCCGTTCCGTATAGGAACCCTGCCCCCGGGAAGCAAAGTTCTGGTTAAAGTCAGCGGTAGCTGTATCTCCCTGCACTTTCACGCTGTGGACGTCTGTTCCCGGCGGGAACAGATTGGTAAGCTGCTTGGATACCGGATCGGTATGAATCAGGGCTTCCAGCGCAGCTTCTTCCCTTGATTTCTTTCCGGCCGCATAACGAACTTTCTCCGGTATCAGAATCTCCTCCCCGTTTTTCTGGACCCGGTACACCACATATTCTTTGGTCAGGGGATTCGGATCTTTAACGACGGTGGTAATGGGATCTTTCTGCCCGGTAACATCTTTTACTTCGCCCTTTTTCCCGGTCAGTTTTTCTGTCGGCTCGCATCCCGTCACTGCCAATAACAGGACAAGCATCAGCAACAAGCTTATTTTTTTCAACATTGTTACGCGCCTCCTGTCCTCAACCGCCAAAATACTCTTTTAAACCGTCAAACACTGCTTTGGCAATGGTCTTCTGGAACCATGCGCTGCTGATCAGCTGTTCTTCCCTGTAATTGCTGAGGAAGCCCACCTCCAGCAGAACCGCCGGCATATAAGAACGCTTTACAACATAGAAGTTAGCCTGCTGGGTTCCTAAATTCCGGAGTTTGGAAGCAACCGCCATCTTATTCTGAATAGCGCGGCCAAGCTTGTAATCATAGCCGGATTTCGGGAAATAATACGTGGCAATGCCGCCAATGCTGCGATTATTGTTAGCATTGTGATGAATACTGACAAAAGCGTCTGCCCGGTTGCGGGTGCTCACATCCACCCGGGCCTGCAGCTCGTTTTTTGCCGAAGCATAGGGGCCGTACACGTCCTTGTCTGATGTCCGGGTCATGGACACCAGGGCGCCGGCCGAAGTAAGATAGGATTTCAGATAATTGGCAATCAGCAGGGAAGAAGTTTTCTCCTTGTTGCCTTTGGGGCCAATGGCTCCGGGATCCGAACCGCCGTGACCCGGGTCAATGGTGATGCGTTTCCCTTTCAGTCCGCCGGTAGTAGCAAAGTTGACCCGGTTGCCTACCGGGGTGGAAGGACCCTGGGAAGGGCGGATTACCGGACGGCGCACAGAAGTTGCCCCATACTTCATAGAGGCGTTTTTCACTTTATTAGCGGAAACATCTACCACGATACGGGGAGGCCTGCCGGTTGAACCATCCTTTTTCAGGATAAAGTTCTTTACGTCCGAGCGCTCAACTTTTTTTGTCATGGGCACGCGGACAACGACACTGGCCTGATCCCGGTCCACGCTGAAACTTTTTGCAAGGTCGCTTTTAATCGACCCTTTCCGGATCACCTTGGGATCCAGCCCGCCGGCGACTTTAATCCGCAGTTCGTTATCGTTGACAATATCAACAGTATAGCGTGTGTTTTCCGACAGATCCACTACCATACGGAGCACATTAAATTTATCAACGCCCCAGTTCACATCGGTCACCATAGCTGCCGCAGAAGCAGTGCAGGTCACCAAAAGGCAGATGGCCCAGACCAGAAACGCTAAAAATCGTCTACGCAAACCGGTACCTCCTTGCGTTTATTACAAAAGCTAAATAAAAATCTGTATCTGTCATTATCATAACGATTTATTTTAGCATGCGCCAAAAAGAAATGCAAACAACTTCCTATGATAAAACGGTGTATTTTTTGAATCTGCGGAGAATTAATCCGTTTTTTCGTCACCCGCAACGCAAGGCATCAATTCCCCTTAAATTTGTTTCCTTGCTTCCGGCAGCATCATCAAAAGTTCAGACGCTGCCATTCCTATACGGTCTTGTGCCGCCAGTTCTCCTGCCAGGCCGTGAATGTATACACCTGCCACCGCCGCGTCAGCTACGGAAAGTCCCTGGCCAGTCAGCGCGGCAATCAGGCCTGTCAGCACATCCCCGCTGCCGCCGGTAGCCATGGCCGGCGTGCCGGTGTTATTCAGATATACGGTTCCGTCCGGCAATGCGATGACCGTAGGCACGCCTTTCAGCACAATGACCGCCTGCCACTTTTCTGCATAGAGACGGGCCACTTCCACCCTGTTTTTCTCTATTTCCGCAATGCGTATGCCGGTTATCCGGGACATTTCCCCGGGATGGGGTGTCAGCACTTTTTCCGCCAGCATATGTGAAAGCAGTTCCGTATGATCTTTCAGGGCCGTAATGGCATCTGCGTCGATAACACAGGGGACAGCTGTAGTGACCAGGATTTCCCTGATCAGGTCACCGGTCTCCTCCGACACGCCAAAACCCGGCCCGACAGCCAAAACGTCAGCCTTATCCAATGTTTCGGATACGGTTTCCAGGGCTTCTTCCGTCACCAGCCGGTTATCAGAAACCGGCAAACCTTTCACCATAACTTCAGTCAGCTTTATGGCCAGTATCTCCCTTGCATCTTCCGGTGTCAGCAGTGTGACCAGGCCGGCCCCGCCTTTGACTGCCGCAAAGCTGCTTAAAGCGGCAGCCCCGATATAACCATAGGAACCGGCAACCACTGCCACCCGTCCCGCACTGCCTTTGTGCGTATTTTTTGGACGGTCCGGCAACAACGTTTTAACCATTTCCCCGGTAATCAGGGTACGGTTTCCGGCTGTTTCTTTCAACAGACTTGCCGGCATGCCGATATCCGCCACCTGAACCGTGCCTGCAAGCTCTGCCCCGGGATATAAATACAGTCCCAGCTTCGGCAATGCCATGGTTACCGTCGTGTCAGCCCGCACTGCACTGACATCTGCCTCTCCCGTGTCCGCATTGACGCCGGTGGGGATATCCACTGCCAATACACTGCAGGCAGGGTTCGTTTCTTTTACTCTGTTGATGCAGCCGCACAAGCGGATGAACAAAGAGCGCATCTTACCGGAAAAACCGGTGCCCAGAAGGGCATCGATAATCAGGTCAGCCTGCAGCGCCAGATTTTCAATTTCCGTAAAGCGCGGATTGTCATCTGCATCCGTAACCTCCAGCACCGTGGCGCCGCAGGCAATATAATACTGCAGTTCATCCGCGGCGCTGCCGGAAAGATCTTCCGCCGCACAGGCCAGAACCAGTGTCACCTCTGCTCCCCGGTTATGGAGCCAGCGTCCGGCACCGCTGCCGTCGCCGCCGTTGTTTCCCTTGCCGGCAAAGATAACGATTTTTTTATGACAGCAGGTGCCCAGCATTTTTTCTGCCGCGTCTGCTACGGCACGGCCTGCATTTTCCATCAGCACAAGACCGGGGATACCGATTTCTTCTTCCGCGGCACGGTCCAGCGCCCGCATTTCTTCCGCCAGTAAAATCTGCATGGGCAGGCCTCCTTCTGTCAAAAATCGAATTTTGCATTATTCCAGAACTACCACCGCCATTGCAGTTGCAGCGGTGTGGCTTAATGTAAGGTGTATCTTTTTCACGCCCAGCTTCTCTGTGAACGCTGCATAGCAGCCTGTTACTTTCAGCTCCGGTTTGCCCAGTTCGTCATTGATAACGGAGATTTCCGTAAGCTGTCCCCCGCCACGGAGCCCTGTACCAATGGCTTTCAGAAAAGCTTCTTTGGCAGCGAACCGGGCCGCATAACTCTGGGCTTTATCGCCATGTGAGCCGGTGCACCAGGCAATCTCTTCCGGCGTAAAGACTCTTTCTTTGAAACCTTTACGCGCTATGGCTTTTTCAATTCGTTCAACATCTGCCAGATCGCAGCCTATGCCAAGCATTTGTATCTCCGTTTCTGTCAGGAAAAGACTTATGATTACTCTTTTACTTTTTCAACTATTTCTTCTGCCGTGGTTTCAATGGTTTCCGCAACATCTTCCACTTTGGTTTTGACTTTTTCAGCTGTTTCTTCCGCCATTTTTCCGGCTTTGTCCGCAGCTGCCTGAACTTCTTCCTGCGCCTCTTTTGCTGCAGCTGCTGCTTTCTCTGCCGCTGCTTCGGCTGCCAGTTCCGCTTCTTTGGCTTTGGCCTCTGCCTGTTCCGCCGCTACTTTTTCCGCTTCGGCTTCCGCTGCCATACCCTGGGCATCGAATTTCTGACTGGAGCCGTAATTGTACACAGCGATTTCTTCCGCGTCATACTGTTTGCCCAATGCAATGGCGATGGCTTCCGTCTGTGATTTGTCTTTCACGTACACATTCATGAAGAACGGTTCGTCAGAAATCACATAATCCGCAGCATCGCTGTAGACATACAGCTTGCCTCCGTCCTCGCTGTATGTCTTCACCTGTTTTTCAATGGGGTAATTCTTTTTATTGTCATAAAGACCGGTGACACCGTCTGCCAGGTGCACCATCTCAATACGTTTTTCCTTGCCGAAGGTGTAGATTTTCCTGCCCGCCGGTTCCCCGTCCTTTGTTGTGGGCACTACGCCTGCAGCCTGTCTGGCAAATTCTTCCGCTTTCTTTTTGGCGGAATCAAATACATCTTCAGCCGTCAGGTTGTTTTCTTTTAAATATTTCTTTCCTAATTTATAAGCCACATAGCAAACCACGCCTGCCGCCAGTATTTTTTTCATCTTTCCCATAATAAAAAACCTCCCCATATTCAATAATACCTGATTGCGTATATGAATTCATTTTATTTTATCATAAAGGAGAAACGCAATAAACCTTTAAGGCCAATAATTTAAAAATATTTTATAAAACGAACATAAAAAAGACACATTATGCCGTAATTTACTGCTGTAATGACATTACACCATATATTCACCGGAGAACAAAACAAAAAAACTGCGCGAAATGAAACGGTTGGATTTCATTTCGCAGCAGTTTTCATACTGAATTAAAACCAATTAAATTGTATAGCTGGAGCAACGCTTACTTCACGTCTATTTCTCCGTTGTTCACATAAATTTCCACACGGTCCCCGGCTTTGACTTCGCCGTTGACGATTTTCTTGGACAGCACATTTTCCACACTGTGGACAATCAGGCGTTTCAACGGGCGGGCGCCGAACTGGGGATCGAAACCTTCTTTTGCCAGCAAAGTCGCTGCTTCGTCAGTGCAGGTCAGCTTGATTTCAAGCTGCTTGTTCACCCTGTCGCCCAGTTCTTTCAGGATCAGTTTCACAATGTCCTTGATCTGGCCGGGCTGGAGAGCCTTGAAAGTAACGATATCATCCACACGGTTCAGGAATTCCGGACGGAACCGTGTAAGCAGCAGCTGCCGCACCGCTTCGCTGTCCATGGTTTCTTTTGCTTCCATGATCCGCTGGCTGCCGATGTTACTGGTCATGATGATCAGCGTGTTCTTAAAGTCCACGCTGCGGCCCTGTCCGTCCGTCAGTCTGCCGTCGTCCAGCACCTGCAGCAGCGCATTGAACACATCCGGGTGAGCCTTTTCAATTTCATCAAAGAGGATGACGGAGTAGGGATGACGGCGCACCGCTTCGGTCAGCTGGCCGCCCTCGTCGTAACCCACATAGCCGGGAGGGGCGCCAATCAGGCGGGACACCGTGTGCTTCTCCATGTATTCGCTCATGTCGATGCGGATCATATTCTTCACATCGTCAAACAAAACTTCTGCCAGAGTCTTGGCCAGCTCGGTCTTGCCTACGCCGGTAGGACCCAGGAAGATGAAGGATCCGATGGGACGGTTAGGATCCTTGATGCCCGCACGGGCGCGGATCACCGCATCCGCTACAGCCTTCACCGCTTCGTCCTGACCGATGACATGCTCGTGGAGGGTTTCTTCCAGATGAACCAGCTTCTCCCTCTCCCCGGTGCCCAGCCGCTGTACCGGAATGCCGGTCCAGGTGCTGACTACCCGGGCGATGTCGTCCTCGTCCACTTCTTCTTTCAGCAGGGCATTATCGCCGCCTGACTGTTTTTCCAGTTCCTGCAGCTGTTTCTGCAGTTCCGGCAGACGCCCGTACTTCAGTTCCGCCAATTTGTTCAGATCATAATCCCGTTCCGCCTTTTCCATTTCCTGCTTTACGGCACCGATTTCTTTTTTCACTTCCCGCACCTTCACGATGCCGGCCTTTTCATCATCCCAGCGCTTAATCAGGGCCGCGTTTTCCTCCCGCAGTTTGGCCAGCTGTTCCTGCAGTTTGGCCAGACGGTCTGCGGAGGCAGGGTCTTCCTCTTTTTTCAGGGCCTGTTCTTCAATTTCCAGCTGTAAAATCTTGCGTTTGCTTTCATCAATTTCCGTCGGGGACGAATCGATTTCCGTACGGAGCCGGGCTGCCGCCTCGTCCACCAAGTCGATGGCCTTGTCCGGCAGGAAGCGGTCATTGATGTAGCGGTGGCTCATCACCGCCGCGGCCACCAGGGACGCATCCTTGATCCGCACCCCGTGATGGTTTTCATAGCTTTCTTTTAAACCGCGCAGGATAGAAATGGTATCCTCCACACTGGGCTCGTTGACCATGACAGGCTGGAACCGGCGCTCCAGGGCACTGTCCTTTTCAATATATTTGTGATATTCATTCAGCGTGGTAGCCCCGATGCACCGCAGTTCGCCCCGGGCCAGCATAGGCTTCAGGATATTGCCGGCATCCATGGATCCTTCTGCTGCGCCAGCGCCTACCACGGTGTGCAGTTCATCAATGAACATGACAATCTGCCCGGCGCTGTCCGCCACAGCCTTCAGCACTTTCTTCAGGCGCTCTTCAAATTCACCCCGGTACTTGGCCCCGGCCACCAAAGCAGCCAGATCCAAAGCATACAGCGTTTTGTTCTTTAAGCTTTCCGGTACGTCCCCGGCCACGATCCGGCGGGCCAGCCCTTCCACAATGGCGGTCTTGCCTACGCCCGGTTCGCCGATGAGCACCGGATTGTTCTTCTTCCGGCGGCTCAGGATCTCAATGGTACGGCGGATCTCATCGTCACGACCGATGACCGGATCCAGTTTCCCCTGCCGGGCTCTTGCCGTCAGATCCTGACCGAATTTTTCAAGAGTCTTTCTGCTTTCATCATTAGCGGTACTGTTGAGATAATGTTCATACAGCTTTTCAATTTTATTTCCATCAATGCCATATTTCTTAAACAGAGCTGTAACCTCGCTGCTTCCATCACTGGCCAAAGCAGACGCCAGATGTCCTACGGTCACGTTGCCCTGCCCCGCTTTGTGGAGGACGATTCCGTTGACCCGGGCAAAGTCCGAGCTCATGAGCAGCTGCCGGTCCTGCCCTTTAACGGAAGGAATGCGGCTTACCAGGGCCCTCGCTTCATTGGTAAATGTATTTTCATCTACTTTAAACGTCTGCAGCAAAAACCTGAAGAAGTCGTCACTGCACAGTGCCAGCAGAAGATGCGCGCTGGTCACTTCCTGGTTGTAGTTCATCAAAGCCTGCTGCTGCGCAGCTTCAATGATGGATTTTACTTCGTCGCTATAGTTTTCGTTCATTGTGATCACTCCTGTCTGTCAATAATTATATGTAGAATTGTTTTCTAACCTGATTTAATATGTTTTGCCAAAAACTTTTGCTTTACCACAGTTTTTACTTTACAAAATCGGAGAAAAGCTATATGTTAATGATAGGTATGCGGTGATGCCGCCTTAAAAGCGCATTGCATTTGCAGGCTGCATCAACCGTGCAACAAACATATATTTTATATTACTCAATTTTCACTGTGAGGGAATATCATGAGAACTAATGTCATCGCCTACCGTCTCTTCGACGTGGCAGACGAGATCAACCTTGACCAGGTTCAGGCTATCTGGCACAGCCGTAATAAAATGTCATCCCGCCTGCGTCTGGACCGCATTTCCACCAAGTCCATCACCTTCCATGACCCGCCCGTTCTTGTAGAGTTAGGTTATCATGAAATGATTATCGGCGGTGTTGAGTACCTGGTAGAAGTTAAAGCCCGCATCCAGGATCTGGGTGTTATCTGCATTCTCTTCAACATCCCGCCGGAAGAAGACATTTCCTATAAAGAGTATCTGAATCTGGTTCTTGCGGTAGAAGAATTGCCCGACGAAGATTTCCGCAAATTTGTTGACGCCACCATGGAAACCATCGGTCCGGCCTGCACCAATCAGAACATTTCCGGTTTCGATGAAGACTTTGTGGTGTATTATTTCCAGGATCCCATTCCCCAGGATTGGGATATTGTGCCTTTCCTGTTGAAAGACCCGACTCCTGTCAATGAAGAGACACGTGAAACCGCATTGGCCAACCGTTTTTCCTATGCAGACGATATTGCCTGGCTGGCCTGGGACAGCGCCGTGGTATACGATCCTTCCGGAAGCATGGATATCCCTGACCTGCTGGAATTCGCCAATGCCCAGTATCTGGAACTGCGGTATTATGACAATCTCCTGAACCACGCCATCGACAAGGCCTATGATGTCATTGAGGATAAAGCTAATCTCAAAAATATTGATATGCTGAGCAACAACCGGGATGAACTGCTGGAGACCATGGCCGATGTGAGCAGTCTCACCAGCAACATCACCAACGCTTTGCAGGTAACGGAAGATATTTTCTATGCCAGAGTCTATACCCGTTACATGAAGCTGCTGAAAGCGTCTGTGTGGCAGGAGAATATCGAGCTGAAGATGCAGGTACTGCAACGTTGCTACAACATGCTGAACGAAACCGTAACCAGCCATCATATGGAGCAGATGCGCAAGTACAACATCACGTTGCTCGCCATCATTGCCGTCATTTTGCTGGGAATTGCAATCTTTAAGTAATAGCTGTATTTTGTTAGCAGTCTCATTACAGGAGTGCTAACGCATTGCCAAAATAAAAGGCATGGACAAGAGCTCCCAATACCGGGGGCTCTTTTCATTTGCCTATCATCATTATAATACGCAAGGTCAAAAAGTCAAATAGAATTTTGCGTTTTTGATCACTTTTTTCAATTATTTCACAAATACTACATGCGTACAAGGATTCATTGAACCTTGTACGCATATATCTTTAGCCACTTACATTTTAACTGTTTTAAGCCACTTCGCAAACGCTTTGTTCACGATTTTGCGGGCCATTAACTGCTCTGCGGCCAAATCGCCTAAGAGGTAACCGCCCTGCCGTGCTGCCAGCACCGTATTTGCCTTCAGCAGTTCTGCCGGAACGGACTGTCCCAGACTGTTGACGGCAAAAAGATCCGCTATGGCTTCCCCCAGCTTCTCCAGTTTCTTCCTGCTTTCTTTGTTCAGGTCAGAGAGTTTGCTGATTTCATTGGCTGCCGCCAGATAATGAAATTCCTTGCCCAGACGGGTCACAGTTACATAGCCGGATTCTTTCAGGGGGATCTTCCTTCCCTTTTTCTCCTGTGGATGATTTCCAACCGCAATTGCTCCGGCCTTTTCTGCTTCTGTTTCTTTTTCCCTGTGCATTGCGTCTTCAATTTTATCCAGAATGTCTTTCACACGCACCTGCAGCAGCTGCCCGGCCTGCAGATATTCTTCCGCCTTCCAGCCGGCGCTCTCCATAGCTGACCACAGGGAAAAGACAATGCCTGAATAGGTTCCCCGTTCCACCTGCAGCTGAATCTCATCGCCAATGTCTTCCACGCGGTTTTCCAGAATACGCGTAACCTTGTCGGCACCGAGACGTCCGTCAGCCAGCTTGAACAAAGATTTCCATCGCCGCAGCAGATCCTTGGTATCCCGAAGCCGGTACAAAGGACGCAATGCCCCCTGCAGGTTAGCCTGCATCCCCGCGCTGCCGTCCATCACCGGCTGCAGCCAGTATAAAGCTTCCTGCATCCGTTCAAAATAAGGCAGGAAGATACGGTCTGCTTCGGTCTGAAGCTTTCCGCAGTCCGCAAACACGTTCTGTTCTTCCATGACAGCCGTTCCATACTGGTAAAACTGTTTTTTATATTCTTCACAATAATCCTTATCCCAGTCAATATCCTTCAACGGAGAGGTTCCCTCCGGCTCCAGCTTATCCAAAAGAGCCAGCCCCCTTGCATATTTGCTCCGGGACTCTGTAAACACCGGTACTTCAGCAGCAATCTTTGCAGTATAGGCCAAAAGGTCAGCCAGAGAACCTTCCTTTAGCTCCAGCTCAACTTCATCAATGGTTTCCTTCTTTCCTCCGGCCGATATGAAACCCTGGTCGATGGCCATCTCTACCAGGGTTTCCCTGGTAATCTGCAGAAGACGGATTTCCCGTTTCACCCGCACAGTAAACAATTTTTCAATTTGTGCAGTTCCCAGAAGAGCGTCAAAATCCACCTGCAGGCCGCTGTCATTAAACACAGAGAGGTCCGGTTTGGCATTTTTCACGGCCACGTTGTATTCCTGGCGGGCGGAAAGGCCCCCTGCCTCAGATCGGCCCAGTTTGACGGTCGCTTCATATTTCTTCCCGTTCTGCCGCACGCGGTACGCAATGCCCGCCTGTTGCAACAACAGGTCACGGGTATCAAAATAAATATTAACCAGCTTTACCGTTTTGTGACTTCCTTTTTTTGTCTTTTTGGCAACCAGCGAAGAAGCCGTCAGCGTCTTTACATGTTTTTTGGCAATTAATAATTTGATTTCCGTTTCTACATTGTTTTGCATGTTACGCCCCCATAACACAATTCCCTTTATTTATGTATACCGATACAGCAGCTCAGATAACTACTTGTCTTTCTGTTCCGCTGATTTTAAGACTTTTCTTTCCCCGCCAAAATACCAAAAGGCCAACGGGACCCCGAACGCAATAGTCAGCAGGCACACGGAAAACGCGAGACCGGAATTTCCCCCCAGGGCATCCCCTAATACATTGTAAGCCACTGCGCCCGGCAGGATGCCCAGCAGTGTAGTAACTGCAAAAGTAATAAAACGCATTTTTGTACAGCCCGCTACCAGACTGATTACATCGTAGGGAAACAATGGAACCGTACGCAGCCACAACATGCGCTGGAAATTTTTCGTACTGTCCGAAAGATAATGATGGATACGGCTGCCCCATTTACCGCCGTGCAAATCCAGAAATTCACTGCCTATACCCGAACGGGCCATGTAAAACAGCAGGATTGCGCTGCCTAATCCACCTGCAGTCAGGCATGGGATTCCGGTTACCGGCGGAAACAGGATTCCGGCCGCCACGTTCAATATTAGGCTGGGAAACAGCAGCAAGGGCCGCACGATGTACAACATAATGTACGCTGCCGGCCCCCATACACCGAAACCCGTCACCCACTGACGGACATCGTCCACGGATTTGGGATGGAACACGCCCGGCAGGTACCAGAGTACAGCTATTAAACATACATATATAACTAACAGTATTGCACGACGATGGACACTAAAAAAATGAAATATATGATTCATAAACTCTTTCAATCTTTAATAACTGTATATTTCTCTCAACAAATATACTTCTACGATTTACATTTTATCAGATTTTTATGTAAAAAACTATAACTTAAGGAACTCAGCAATTTAAAAAAGCGCAGCTGCATTTTCTGTTTGCAAGCTGCGCGTTTTTACTTCAGCCACACAATAATTTATTTCTTCTTTTTCCCCAGATACGCCTCTTTGATCTCTTCGTTTTCCAACAGTTCCCTGCCGCTTCCTTCGGTCTTGATACGTCCCGTTTCCAGCACATAGGCATGGTGGGCAACCTTAAGGGCCATGTTTGCGTTCTGTTCTACCAGCAGCACCGTGGTACCGCTTTCGTTGATGCGCCGGATGATATTGAAGATATCTTTGATGACGAGGGGCGCCAGGCCTAAGGATGGCTCATCCATCATAATCAGTTTGGGACGGCTCATGAGTGCGCGTCCCAAAGCCAGCATCTGCTGCTCACCGCCGGACAGGGTACCGGCCATCTGCCAGTTCCGTTCTTCCAGTCGGGGGAACAGTTCATAGATACGTTTGATATCCTTGGCGATGCCCTCTTCATCCTTGCGCAGGTAAGCGCCGATGCGCAGGTTTTCCAGCACGGTGAGGTTGGGGAACACCCGCCGTCCTTCCGGCACCAGGGTAATACCGCGGGACACGATGTGCTGGCTGTTCAGGCCTTTTATGTTTTCTTCATTATACTCCACACTGCCGCTCCGGGGTTTCACCAGCCCCATGATGGTACGCAGCAGAGTACTCTTTCCTGCCCCGTTGGCGCCAATCAGGGTAACAATCTGTCCTTCAGGTACGTCTATGGAGATGCCTTTCAGGGCTTCAATGCCGCCGTAGGCCACAACCAGGTCTCTGACTTTAAGCATCTTCATCCTCCCCCAAGTACGCCTTGATGACCCGCTCGTTGTTCTGGATGGCTGCCGGGTCGCCGGTGGCGATAGTGGTGCCGAAGTCCAATACATAGATGCGGTCGGAAATCTCCATGACCAGGTCCATATGGTGCTCTATCATGAAGATGGTCAGGTTGAAACGGTCACGGATCTGACGGATAAACTCTGTCAGTTCTGCTGTTTCTTTCGGGTTCATGCCCGCTGCCGGTTCGTCCAGCAGCAGAAGTTTCGGCTCCGTGGCCAGAGCCCTTACAATTTCCAGGTAACGCTGCTTGCCGTAAGGCAGGCTGCTGGCTTTTTCATTCCGCACGTCCCACAGGTTTACTTCTTTTAATAAACGTTCCACATCGGCCCGCATGGCTTCTTCTTCTTTTTTGTAGCCGGGCAGGCGGAACGTGGCGGCCAGGAAATTGGATTCCAGATGCAGATGCTTGGCAATAAGCACGTTCTCATACACACTCAGGTCTTTAAACAGGCGGATATTCTGGAAGGTGCGGGCTATGCCCAGCTGTGCAATCTCGCTGGGTTTCCTGCCGGTGATGTCAATCTCTTTTCCTTCTGCCGGGGAATAGATGACGCGCCCTTTGGTAGGCGTGTAAACACCGGTGATATCGTTAAAGGCCGTAGTCTTGCCGGCGCCGTTAGGACCTATAAGGGCAATGATCTCGTGCTCTTTGACTACAATGTTTAAATCATTGACGGCAATGACGCCGCCAAACTGCATGGTCACATGCTCGGTACGCAATACAGTCCGGATCATTTACCCTGCACCCCCTTTTTACGGAAGCCTGCCAGCGGGTGCTTCACAAAACTGATGATTTTTTCCCAGGTCAGTTCGTTGGTGCCCATGATGCCACGGCGCCAGAACAGTACGCAGACCATCAGCAGGATGGAGAACACCACCATGCGCAGGCCCGGTCGGAACAGGGGGATAGCTATGCCCATAAGCTCCATCGGTTCGTCAAAGAGGCGCAGGTATTCCAGGCCCGCAGTGACGATGATAGCGCCGAACATACTTCCGGTGACGGAACCCATGCCGCCCAGCACGATGATCAGCAGGAAATTGTAAGTTAATGTAAATAAAAAGTTTTTGGGATCTACGGTACCCAGCAGAGCACCGTACAGACCACCGCCGATGCCGGCAAAGAAAGCACTGACCATAAAGGCCAGATTCTTGTGGTAGAACAGACTGATACCCATGGCTTCCGCCGCGATCTCATCTTCCCGGATGGCCTTGAAAGCCCGTCCGTAGGAAGAGTTCAGCAACAATGATATAAGCACGTAGGAGATGGCTGCGGCCATAAAAATGTACCTTACATCGTTCAGGGGCGGGATGTTCTTGATGCCCAGAGCCCCGTTGGTAATGCTGGTTGCATTGGTGATAACGATGCGGATTATCTCAGAAAATCCCAGCGTGGCAATGGCCAGATAGTCGCCTCTGAGCCGTAATACCGGGGTCCCGATGATACCGGCCACAAAGGCTGCCAGCACACCGCCTAAAATCAGCGCCATCCACAGGGGCATATACACATTGACAAGATGGGGATTCATGGGGACGGCGTAAAATACGTCCGCCCGCAGTTCCACCGGCACCGTGAAGATGCCAACCATATAGGCGCCGATGGCCATAAAACCGGCCTGGCCCAGAGAGAACTGACCGGCAAACCCGTTAGTCACGTTCATGGACAGCCCGATGATGGCGTAAACGAGGCACAGATTGATAATCCGCCGTACGTAGGAGTTAACTTCCGCCTGAACAAAGCATGCCACACCGAAGAGAATGACGAGGGCGGCAATGGTGAGCATGATATTTCGCTTATTATTCATGATTACACCTTCTCCGTCATTTTCTCGCCTAATAAACCGGTGGGTTTATAGAATAAAATCAAAAGCAGCATGATGAAAGCAAAGGCGTCCCGGTAGCCGGAGAACTGGGGGAAGAAAGCCACAATCAGAATTTCGCCCAAACCTAGGATGAAGCCGCCGATAACTGCGCCTTTGATATTACCGATACCGCCCACCACCGCTGCAATGAAGCATTTCAGGCCCGGCATAACACCCAGATACGGGGTAATACCCGGGTAACGGATACCCCACATAATGGCGCCGATAGCAGCCAGAGCAGAGCCTATGGCAAAGGTGATGGAGATGATGTTGTCGATGTTGACACCCATGACCCGGGCAATTTCATAGTCCTTGGACACAGCCCGCATGGCCATGCCGGTCTTGGTATGGTTGACGATGTGCAGCAACAGGAACAGGCAGGCCAATGTTACGACCGGAATGAACAGGCAGATAGCCTGGACCTGTATGCCATTGAGATCAATCATACTGGACAGAAAAGGAATATCCGGGAAATGCAGGGGACGTCCGCTGAAAAGATAGTTAGCCAGATTCTCCAGCAGGAAAGAGGCGCCGATGGCCGAGATCAGCACGGAGTTTTTCGGCGCGTCCCGCAGGGGACGGTAGGCTGAACGTTCTATGATCACCCCAAGCAGGGCTGTAGCAGCAATTGTTAAGATAAAGGTAAGATACCAGGGAATATGGAATGTCGTAATGCCGAACAAGGCAAAATAACAGGCCATCATGACGATATCCGCATGGGCGAAATTAATCATCAGCAGTATGCCGTACACCATGGTATAACCGATGGCAATAAGGGCATACAGGCTGCCCAGGGAAATACCGTTCACCATATGCTGGGCAAAACTTACCGCAGTCATGTTGGTTATAGCTTGAAAAAGCTCCATATATGTTGCACCTCAAACAGAACGGTACGCCGGTTCATACAAATGACTGCCTGACGCCGAAACGCAGGCACGCGGAACCGGTGTACTCAAAAATACCTGCTTCCCCCGCGGGGAGGGAAGCAGGGCAAAAACGGGAATTAAACTGATGAATTTGTAAGCGAACTGATTATTTTGCTTTCAGATCTTCGGGGTTAACCATGTCAATGAAGCTGAATTTACCATCTTTTACAGTCTTGATAACCGCGGACTTGATGGGATCGCCGTCAGCGTTCAGCGTGGTCTTGCCGGTTGTGGTTTCCAGGTCTTTGGTAGCCGCAATGGCTTCACGGATCTTCACGCTGTCATCTACACCGGCTTTCTGCATAGCATTCAGAGCGATCAGGTAAGAGTCGTATGCCAGGGCTGTCAGACCACCAGGCTGTTCACCCTTGTATTCTTTGGCATAGGCTTCCAGGAATTTCTTGGCCTCCGGGGTCGCAGCCTTGGTACTGTCAAATGCGCTGGAGAAAGCTACGCCGTCAACTTCCTTACTACCAACATTGACAAAGTCCTGGGTTTCCCAGGTGTCGCCGCCCAGGAAGGGGGCTTTGATACCCAGCTGGCGGGCTTGTTTAATCAGCAGGGCGGATTCGGTGAAATTGCCGGGCGCGAAGATAGCGTCCGGGTTCTTGGCTTTCAGGTTGGTGAGCTGTGCGCTGAAGTCTTTGTCGCCGGTCTGATAGTTGGCAATTTCAACTACACTGCCTGCACCGGCCAGTTTTTCAAAAGCTTCTTTGAAGAATTTTGCCAGACCTACAGAGTAGTCATTGGACACTTCCTGTACGATGGCTACTTTTTTTGCGCCTTTCTTGAAGGCATAGTTAGCCATAACGGTACCCTGGAACGGATCGATAAAGCAGGCGCGGAAGTAATAGTCGTTTCCTTTGGTAACCTGGGGGTTGGTGCAGCTGGTGCCGATAGCCGGAACTTTGCTGTCTTTCACGATGTTACCGGCTGCCATAGCGAGGGAAGAACCGTAGGTACCCAGGATTACTTTAACTTTGTCTTTTTCAATTAAGCGTGCCGCTACGTTTGCAGCTTCCGCTTTGTCGGATTTGTTATCGGCAATAACCAGTTCAATCTTTTTGCCGTTGATTTCAGGATGCAGCTTGTTAGCCAGTTTGATACCGCGGAGTTCCAGTTCACCGCCGGCAGCGTTATCGCCGGTCAGGGGCAGGAACACGCCGACTTTTACTGCGCCGGCAGCTTCCGGTTTTTTCTCTTCAGCTTTCTTTTTATCTCCGCCGCCGCAGCCGGCTACCAGGCTCAGGGCTACCGCAGACGCCAGAAAAGCAGATACAAATTTCTTCATTTTCATATAAAATACTCCTCCTTCAAATTTGGATAACTATCCGGGAGACCCTGAAAAGCCGGCCAAAATATACCGGTTTTATTCAGCGTCTCTTTTGCGATGTCAGTATTATAGCATTTTTCCTTCCTTAAGGCAACATTCGTGAAACTGTAATATTACATTTATAAATTCTGTGATTTGCTGTTTTTTTCATTTAACGAAACATCCAATATTGTTCGTTGTCCTTTTTTGACAAAAAAAGTTCTTCCCTGAAAATACATTCCGAAAAACGCATTACATACTTGTCCATTGTGGCAGGACACAAAAACTTCCGTCACTTTTTAAATATCCGGTTTGCATAATTGACGGCAGCCACTGCGTCCGGCGCATAACCATCCGCACCAATGCTGCCTGCATATTCCTGTGTCATGACGGCGCCCCCCACCAGGATATTTGTGTCTGTCTTCCTGCGCAGCGCGTTGATTGTATCTTCCATAGCGGCAACGGTGGTAGTCATCAGGGCTGTGAGGCCGACCAGCCGCGCCTGATGTTTTTCTACCGCCTCCACAACCGTTTCGGGAGACACGTCTTTTCCCAAATCAACCACATGATAGCCGTAATTCTCCCACAGAACCTTTACGATATTTTTCCCAATATCGTGGATATCACCTTTCACTACTGCCAGTACAATGATATCACCCTGGATCTCATCGGTCTGCCTGCTCTTCTGCATTTGCTTTTTCAGTTCGTCAAAAGCTGCTTTGGCCGCATCCGCAGCCATTAACAGCTGGGGCAGGAACAGCGTTTTTTTGCCGAAGCCCTCGCCTACGTTGTTCAACGCCGGAATAATAAACCCGTTGATAATCTCCAGCGGCGTTTTGTTTTCTTCCAGCAGTTTCTTAGCGGCACTTCCGCTCTGGTCCGTCAGCCCTTTCACGATAGCGTCGTACAGACTGTACTCAGAAACAACTGCTGCTGCTTTTGTTTTCGGCGCATTGGCATAACGGGCTACAAATTCCTTACAGCCTTTATCGGCCCCACTGAGGGCACAATAGGCGTGATAAGCTTCCATCATGCGCTCGCTCTGCGGGTTCATGATGGCAGAGGAAAGCCCCGCAGCCAGAGACATGGCGAAGAAAGCGCTGTTCACGGCATCCCGGTTAGGCAGTCCGAAAGAAATGTTGGATACCCCCATGACAGTGTGGATACCTTTTGTTTTCAGGGCTTTAATCACCGCCAGATCAATAGCGGAATTGCGGTTGTCAGTACTCACCGTCAGGGCCAGTGGATCAATAATGATATCTTTTGCTTTGATGCCGTATTCCGCTGCAGTTTGTATAATTTTATCAGCAATGGCCAGACGGCCTTCTGCCGTATCAGGGATACCGCCCTCATCCAGGCAAAGGCCAACTACAGCCGCGCCGTACTTTTTGGCCAAGGGAAATACCTTCGCCATGGATTCCGGTTTGCCGTTAACAGAGTTCAGCAGGGGCTTACCATTGTATAAACGCAACGCCCGTTCCATGGCTTCATAGTTTGAGGTGTCAATTTCCAGCGGCGCCGGTGTGATTGACTGCAGGGAAGTCACTGCCTTGCACAGGGTTTCTGCTTCATTTAAACCGGGCAGGCCTGTGTTCACATCCAAAACGTGGGCCCCGTTCTCCAACTGCTCCAGCCCCAGGCGGCAGATATAATCCATATCCCCGTTACGCAGGGCTTCTTTTAATGCCGGTTTGCCAGTAGGGTTAATCCGTTCCCCGATCAGCACCGGTTCCTTACCAAAATACACCGGCGCGCCATAACCGGTGACGGCGGTTACGGAATCTCCCTTTTCCGCATTTTTTGTCACCGCTGTTTCGTTCCAGGAAACCGGTTTCATGCCTTTAGTCCGCTCAGCC